>Ga0310345_10001984_pt1 | contig 21413 bp, 17 predicted proteins | sample HC15DNA20500_MG_FD_204667 | JGI IMG/M metagenome (GOLD analysis project Ga0310345, IMG submission 204667) | Marine microbial communities from station ALOHA, North Pacific Subtropical Gyre - HC15-DNA-20-500_MG | ecosystem: Environmental > Aquatic > Marine > Oceanic | place: Pacific Ocean: North...
TCGTGTCGTCGAAGGTCGCTGGTGTCATCTGCGAGGCGACAAACCGGCTCCAGATCAGGTGATAGAGATAGTACTGCTCCTTACTCAGGTGCGAACGAATCGTCTGCGGGTCGTGATCCATCGAAGTGGGCCGGATCGCCTCATGGGCATCCTGCGAACCTCTCTTGGTTCGATAACGATTCGGCTTAGCCGGCAGAAAATCTGGTCCATAGGTAGATCCAATGTAGTCTCGGACATCGGTAAGTGCCTGCTCCGACACGCGCGTGGAGTCGGTGCGCATGTAGGTAATCAGCCCGACCGAGTCTTCACCAGGTAGTTCTATCCCTTCGTAAAGCTGCTGCGCGATGACCATCGTGCGCTTAACCGAAAATCGTGAAGCCTGTTGCAGCCTGGCGGTGATGAAGGGGGGCGCCGCGTGCTTCTTCCGCTCCTTCGTCGCAACTGAGCTGACGACGAAAGTCGCTTTGTCGAGGTCTGCTAGAACGGCCTTGGCTTCGGTATCGTTGCCGAGTTTGAGTATATTCTTACCCTTCTTGACTAACTTGGCCTCAAACTCGGGTGGGACGCCTCCAGTAAGACGGGCAACAATATGCCAGTACTCTTCCGCCTTAAACGCTTCGATTTCGGCTTCGCGATCGCATACGAGTTTGAGCGCGACAGACTGGACACGCCCGGCACTCAGGCCACGACGCACCTTGTCCCACAACAGTGGGCTGAGTTTGTACCCGACGAGCCGATCGAGCACGCGCCGTGCCTGCTGCGCGTCGACCATGCGCTGGTCGATCTGTCCCGGCTCTTCAAGCGCGGCAAGTACTGCTTTACGGGTTATCTCATTAAACATCAGGCGACAAACCTTCTTCTTGTTACCTAACTCCTTCGCGAGATGCCAGCCGATTGCCTCACCCTCCCGATCTGGATCAGTCGCTACAAAAATCTGACTGGCTCCCTTAGCGGCATCCTTCAGCTGCTTAATAACCTTCTTCCGCGCCGGAATGGTTTCGTAAGCGGGCGTGAACCCCTCATCGATATTGACGCCGAGCTTACTCTTAGGCAGATCTCGGATATGCCCCATGGAGGCAACGACCTTGAAGTTCCGCCCGAGGTACTTCTTGATCGTCTTGGCCTTCGCCGGCGACTCGACGACGACTAGAGTGTTCGTCATATGTTCGCCCCCTGTGGTCTAGTTTCTACGTTACCACCTTCTTGTCCCGGCGCGCGGGTTAACGCGCTAGCCGCCGCCCAGACGGCGGACAGGCCCAGTCCAAAGGCATCCAAGCCTATCTCCTCAAGGATATCGTCCGCTACCTCTACTATCTTTGCTCCCCCTGGAAAAGACTAAGGATCCCCCACGTCCGGCCACTAGGGTCCTTGTCTCCCGGCAACACCATCACTTCGAGCCTCTACTCCAAGGCGAAACAAACCGCGATGAGCAGCCTATCCCCTCGGCACCTCAGACGACAACCGCCGACAGAGCCAGGCCGACATGGCTTCCGGCAACCAGAGCCTAGCGTAACCCTTTCTGATCGACTACGGGCACGCTGCTTACCTATCCGTCGAACAGGCCTTGCGTTGCCCATGTGCCCGGGTCTATATTCCAAGCAGTAATATGATGAGCGTCCGAATAGTGCTGGCTGCCGGGCTCATAGCCTCACTCGCCGTCACCGTGTATGCCGACGAACGCTCCGATGCCAAGGCCCAGGTCGAGTTCGGTATCTCTGTGGCCCAGGCCGGTCTCTGGCAGGAAGCGACGTATCGGTGGGAGCGGGCGGTCGACATCGATCCTAGCTACGCAGCCGCCTGGAACAATCTCGGCATTGCGTACGAGCACGAAGGGTTATTCAAGAAAGCCCTCGAGGCCTACGAGAAAGCGCTCGACCTAGAACCCCGTAACCTCATGATCCAAGAAAACTACGACCTCTTTAGGGAAATCAATGACAGGCTTGACCAAGACGCTGGGTAGCGTAGGACTGCTTCTATTCGTCTGCGCGTGCACAAACAACCTCTACGAGGTTCCGATTGAAACACCGCTCCAGCCGAAGCTGGACGTGTCCGCGTTTCAGCGCGTCCTCATCGCTGGATTCGTCACCGGCGGAACGAACGACGTCGACGCAAACCTTGAGACGGCACGGCTGCTGCGAAGCCAGCTCCGCACTGAATCTCGATTGGACGTGATCGACTCGGAAGTGATCGATTTGTTCACCGTGGCTGAAGACGAGAGCGCGGCGAGCCGGGACGCTCCTGAGGTCGAGAGCACTGAAAAAACGACCAGACCGAACGCCGACGAACTAGACCAGGAAGAGGAAAAAACACTGAGCGAGGAAGAACTCGAAGCATACGAGCACATTTTTGCGAATGTCAGCTACTGGCGACAGCTCGGCGAAGAGCATCAAAGCCCGCTCATCGTGACCGGCACCGTGTACTTCACACCGCATCAACGTTCGGGCATGGTCACCCGTGAGCGCGAGATCTACGACGACTTCGGCCGGCGTCAAGTCGTACCGATCCGAGCCTACCGCGACCGGCGTGGCTACGTACTGAGTCCAAAATTCATCTTCATTGACGGCCGGACGGGTGTCACGCTCTACACGGAGCGGTACCGCGAAGAGGTCCTCTACGACGTTTCGCAGAACACGCCCGCACTGTCATCGTACTTCGAGTTAATGGACCGCCTGCTGCCTTCATTCCTTGGTGCGCTGAGCGACCAAAGCATCCGGGGCACCCGTATGCTGCTCAAATAGACTCAGTGCACCGTTTCCGCAGTCTTTACAGTGAAGTCCGGTGATAGTACGCTTGTATGGTTAGTTGAATGGCCTCGTAAGGTGCCAGCAGCTAGAAAGGTAACGTGTACGCGATCATCCAGAGCGGAAGCCGGCAGACCCATGTCGTAAGAGATTGCATCATCACCGTCGACCGACTCGACGCTAAGGTGGGCGATGAGATTACTTTCGACGAGGTCTTGTTCGTCGACAAGGGCGGAGGAAACTTCCTCGCCGGAGCACCGCATGTAGCCAGCGCTCGGGTCAAAGGCGTCGTGGATAGCCAGGAGCGCGGGCCGAAGGTCCGAGTCTTCCGTAAAAAGCGTCGGAAGGCGTGGAGGCGGACACTCGGTCACCGCACGGCCTTGACGCGCGTGCGGATCACCGAGATCGAAGTAGGCTGAACCAAGGTAGATATGGCACACAAGAAGGGACAGGGCAGCTCGAGAAACGGGCGCGACAGCCAAGCTCAACGGCTCGGCGTCAAGCGCTTTGACGGCAACCTCGTTCCGGGTGGAGCGATCCTCGTCCGCCAACGCGGACGTCGATTCCGCCCTGGACTGAACGTCGGCTTGGGCAAAGACGACACTCTCTTCGCGAAAGCGAGTGGGCGCGTGCGATTCGAGGATCACGGCTCACGCGGGCGGGTCATTAGCGTCCTACCGCTCGACGGATAGCCGGGCGAACTACCCACTACGACATTCCGTATGTTCGTCGACGAAGTCGACATCCAGGTCACAGCTGGTGACGGCGGAAACGGATGTATGAGCTTCCGGCGCGAGAAGTGTGTACCCCGGGGCGGTCCGGACGGGGGTGACGGTGGGAATGGTGGCTCAGTGATCCTCCGCGCGAGCCCGCACCTCAATACTCTGATCAACTTCAAGTTCCACCCCTCATTCAACGCAACGAGAGGGTCACATGGTGAGGGTTCGAACCGAACCGGACGGACGGGACATGACCTGATTCTCGAAGTGCCGGCCGGTACCGTCGTCTGCACAAGAACCAATGACGAGCTCGAGCGCCTTGTAGACCTGACGACCGTCGGACAGGAAATTCAGGTGGCCCGCGGCGGCCTCGGTGGGCGCGGTAACCAGCGTTTCGCTACGTCAACGAATCGGGCGCCACGGCGCGTCGAACGTGGCCGACCAGGTGAGGCCTTCACGCTGCGCCTGCATCTCAAACTTCTAGCTGACGTCGGACTGGTGGGATACCCAAACGTCGGGAAATCGACACTGATTGGTCGTCTGTCGGCCGCACGCCCAAAGATAGCGGACTACCCATTCACGACCCTGACTCCGAACCTTGGGGTGGTGAGTATGGACGAGGAACGGAGCTTCGTGCTCGCTGACGTCCCAGGGCTAATCGAAGGCGCGCACGCCGGTCACGGACTCGGCCACCGCTTCCTGAGTCACCTCGAGCGCACGAAGGTCCTGGTGCACGTGATCGACATCTCGTCTGCGAGCGGCCGGGATCCGATCGATGACTACGAGTCGATTTGTCGTGAGCTAGACAGATTTCAGTCAGAACCGGACGGCGACGCCACCGGCCCGACACTCACCGGCAAACCACAGTTGGTAGCAGCCAACAAAATAGACGCACTCGACGACCCTGACAGACTGATCCGACTCCGCAAACGAATCGAAGCCCAATCGATCCCGCTCTATCCGATCTCGGCGGTAACCGGCGAAGGGCTCGGCCCGCTGCGGGAAGCCATGTGGTCGTTCGTGGGCATCCCAAGCAATACCATCCGCACGTCACCTCAGGTGAGGACCGAGTGAGCGGCATGGAGCGTCTCGGTGTGCTCGGTGGCACGTTCGACCCGATTCACTATGGTCACCTTGATGCGGCTCACGCGGCGCGCAACGCGCTCTCCCTTACCCACGTACTGCTCGTGCCCTCGCGTCTTCCGCCCCACAGGGCATCGCGCCCCATCGTCTCCAGTTACCACCGCTTCGCGATGACAGCACTGGCTCTTACAGCAGACGATGCTCTACGTATCAGCGACGTCGAGCTTCGCTCGCCCAAACCGTCATATACCTCGGCAACGCTTTACCAAATGACGTTAGCCGGCTACGACCCGAACCAGTTGTACTTCATTACCGGCTCCGATGCGTTCGCGGAAATTAGGAACTGGCACGACTACCCGATGCTATTAGATCGGAGCCACTTCGTCGTGGTGTCTCGCCCCGGAAAATCCGCAGGTGAACTCCAGCGACTTTTACCAGACCTCGCGTCCCGTATGCGTCTCGTCGGAGACGATGCGGCTTCTCTCGACGATCGCGATCGGACCGCTATCTGGCTAATTGATGCGCAGACGCGTGACGTGTCCTCATCGGTGATCCGCCATCGGATCGAGCACGGCGCCCAGACAGACGGCCTGCTACCGCCCGCAGTCTCCGCGTACATCGATCGTCATGCGCTCTACGGAACGGGTTCGCGTAGCTAACTGTTTACATGAGCAAGCAAACAACCACCCGTGTTCCGAGAACAGACGAGCTCCCAGAGCTGGTGCGACGAACGGTGGACGCGGCACTGAACAAAAAGGCGTTCGATATCGTTGTTCTAGACCTCCGCAACTCTGGCGCCTTCACCAACTTCTTCGTGATCTGCTCAGCTCAAAGCCCACGCCAGGTCAAAGCGATCGTCGATAGCGTTAGCAAACAACTGCGCGTGCACGAAGTACAGGTCTCCCACGTCGAAGGATACGACCGTGCGGAGTGGGTACTCATGGACTACTTTGACTTCATCGTCCATGTCTTCAACCGCGACACACGCCAGTTCTACGATCTCGAGCGTCTCTGGGGCAGCGCTGCCAGAATCGAGCCTGCTCCACCTGAAGCTTGAGACTCGTGAACCGAAGCGAGACGATAGCTCGCCTGATTACGACTCAGGTCTTGATCCTAGACGCACGGCTTGACGACCGCCCATAGAACGTAGCGTCGGATTGTGGACGATGGCTTCGTCATCATCTTCGACTCTTTCCGCTATGAAAGCACACAGCCGAAAGGGTGAGAAGCCCTGTCGTGGTGGCTGCCGATGATGTCGCAACCACCGCCAACACGATCGAGGCCTGAGCGGGGTTGCGGCGGGAAGGCACCGGTCAGGTTTCAGCGCTCACGATTGCACAAGTCGCGACGCAACCGCCAACGCGATCTCTTCGGCAATATCTGTCTTCGAGCGCTCCCCGTCGACACATAGCCATTGGGGATCCTCAGCCTGCCGCACATAACTCTTCCTGACACGTGCGAGAAGCGCGAGATCCTGCTCGTAGCGGTCACGACCGGTCGATTTGCGTTCAACAGCCGTCCGAGGAGCAATATCGAGCAGTAGCGTCAGGTCAGGCTGAGGCAAATTCTGCTGCAGCCCGGCAAGCCACGCTGGGTCGAGATCCTGCGCCTCACCATAAGCAACACTCGACGCGACGTAACGGTCGAGCAACAGTACCAATCCAGCGTCGCGCCACCGTTCGATGTCCGACCTCCTCTCGTAGCGATTAGCGATGTAGAGTAATTGCATCACGTCGGAGTCGTAGTCACGCTCACCTTGCAGTGCACGAGCAATCTCTTCCCCAATCGAGGTGCCATAATCCGGAAACGAAACAATCCGTGATTTAGTACCACTTGCGCGGAGTCGATCGCGCAAAAGCTGTGCCTGCGTTTCCTTGCCGCTCTGATCCAATCCCTCAAAAGCAATAAGCATCAGGACTCCAACGAAAGCTGATCATCGATGCTCTGCCGCCGACGGATAACTTTCCACCCACCAGCGTCCACAAGCACCTCGACTGGAAGCGGATGCCGATTGTAGTTCGAGGCCATCGCCGATCCGTACGCGCCTGCATCACGCACCGCCAGAACGTCACCCACCGCCGGTAACACCAGTCGCCGTTCCATTCCGATGACGTCCGTCGTCTCGCAAATCGGACCGACAACGTCACACGTGACCACGGGAGCATTCCGCTCAACCAGCGCCTCAATACGGTGATACGCATCATAAAGTGCCGGCCGAATCAGCTCGCTCATCCCAGTATCGAGCACAACGAAGTACCGTTCGCTGTCCTGTCGCTTAACATCGACGACCGTAGCCAGGAGAACAGCCGCCGGTCCGACGATCCAGCGTCCCGGTTCAACCAACACCATCAGTCCGGTCGGTGCAACTACATCGAGCAGAGCCGAGGCGTAGTCCACCACATCTAGCACTGGCGTTCCATCGTAGGAGATACCTAACCCGCCGCCGAGATCAAGATGGTCAAGTGTAACGCCGTCATCGCGAAGTTCTCGCGCAAGGTCAGCGACCATCGCCGCAGTTCGGCGCACTGGCTCGAGACTGGTAATCTGCGATCCGATGTGAGCGTGTAAACCAACCAGGCTTAGTCCGTCGCGAGCAGTTGCCTGCCGGCAAATATCACGCGCGCACTCCAGTGGCACACCGAACTTGTGGGAACGGTGACCGGTAGAGATGGCAGGGTGGCTCTCAGCATCGACATCTGGGTTAATCCGCAGCGCGACGCGCGCGCGCATCCCACGCGCCACGGCCAGTCGATCGATCCTATCAAGCTCGCCTTGCGATTCCGCGTTGATCACCTGCACGCCGAGCCGTACGGCCAAATCGAGCTCGGCTTCGGTCTTCCCTACACCGGTAAAGACGATGTCCTTGGGTTGAACACCAGCCCGAAGCGCCACCGCAATCTCACCACCGGAGTTGGCGTCGACGGCTCCGCCCGCCGCATGGATGATGCGTACAAGTCCAAGCGTCGAGTTGGCTTTTAAGGCATAGTGCACGCGATGGGGATGTGCACCGAGCGCCGCGTCTAGTGCCGCATACCGTTCGCGGATAAGCTCGGCACTGTAGACGTAAAGTGGCGTGCCTTCTCGGCGCGCGATAGAAGTGAGTTCAACACCGTCGCAGACCGCTACGGCCTTATCGAAGGAGAACCCAGTCATGCCATCAAGAGACCACAAGTATCCGTGGTGAAAGATCCGCCGCATTCTGCCGATGATGCATCTCGCCTGAGCAAGTTACTCCTCGGTCTCATACTACTGGTGTTCTCCCGCATCGCGCCTTGTCGTGCGGTGGTCTCCCCACACGCGGTGTAACGAAGGAGACTTACCATGAGCTGCTAGCGGAAGCGGCATTGTACGCGTAACGTAGTCCGCAATCCAGTTCATAGAAACAGTATGCCCCTAAGCTTGTGTTTGTCGTAAGACGTTCGACACCGCCGGCCTGAGATCACGAGGACTCTCACCACACATATACGCTAGCTCCCAACTGGTGTAAACGGCGTCTAGGTCTCAACTGATTGAAGCGTGTCTACACAGCAGCCGGTCCACCTGATTACCTTAGAGTCTTGAAACTGGTGAACTTCTGGAGGTACGAATTGAGGCTCCCGCCGCTACCATGACTCGGTGAAATACGCTGCGGTTCTATTTAGTGAATGAGGGGAACCACTGGTTCGGATTCTGTAGATCAAGAAACCACCACCCCACCCGCACGGTTGATCTCCAAGTAACGTCCTAAGACCATGCCGTCATGGTCCAAACCGCCACCGGTCTGTTAAGGGCTGGCGGCTCCTTCAGTCGTGACAAGTAACCATTGTAGATAGTCTCCCTGAACGCCCGCGGAGGTGATAGGTAAAAGATTCGATTACGTTCTTCCATCGGTCCAATCGTTGTGTCGCAGCTTCCAGCCAATGGGCATGCTTCCGGTAATGCCAGGTCAGCCGAAAGCACTTCGCGACGTACACCTAGCATGAAAAACTGAATCCGTGCGCGACGTAAGGTGTTACATTCAGAAGCTAGTTGGCGGGGGCCGGCTCGGTGGCGACAGCAGTCGCATCAGTCGGCGCGAGAGGTGATTCGACGAGGCGCCAAGCGTCAGTTTCTTCGAGGATCTTCTGTGCGAAACGGGCGTGCAGGGCGTGCCCGCCACGGTGAGCAACGAGATGGCCAATAAGGGGATAGCCGACTAGGGCAAGATCACCGATCACGTCCAGAATCTTGTGCCGGACGAACTCGTCCTCGAATCGGAGTGAATTGTTTAGCACGCCCGTCTCTCCAAGAACGATTGCGTTGTCGAGGGAGCCACCCATCGCGAGCCCCTTTTGTCGCAACTGCTCAACGTCCTTCAAGAAACCGAACGTGCGTGCCGGTGCAATCTCGTCGATGAACGATTCTTCGGTCACGCATAGCGTGCGTGACTGGTGCCGCAACAGTGGGTGATCGAAGCTAATGCTGTAAGTGACCTTGAAATGATCGGATGGATACAGAACGATCCTTTTGTCTCCGCGCGACAGCGAGATTGGACGCACGATCTTTAGGAACTTGCGCGGGGCCTTTAGCGCTTTCACCCCAGCCTCGTGCACGAGATAGACGAATGACGCGGCGCTGCCATCCATAATCGGCACTTCAGCCTGATTCAACTCGACGCTCACATTGTCGATCCCCAAACTGACGAGCGCTGCTAGCAGATGCTCAACCGTTTCAACAGAGGCGGTATCTTGAGCTAACCCGGTCGCGTAAGCCAGACGGGCGACACGATCGGCCAGCGCCGGAACTTCCGCGCCGTCAAGGTCGAGCCGTCTGAAACGGATGCCGTGATTGGCGGGTGCGGGCTTGAGGCGAAGCGTAACTTTCTGCCCCGAATGGAGACCGATCCCCGAACAGGACACGGACCGTCGAAGCGTCTGTTGCGTCGTCATCGCCGGTTACAAGAGGCCCACGTCGACTGAATCATACCAATAGAGTATCGGTCGCTACTGCCAGAATAATACAAAAACGGTGTGTCCGAACTGTGACTAGCTCGTTAACTTGGCAAAAAAGGCTCGGACGTTGAATCTTTAACGCAAATTCATTACTGCGCCGCATCAGCCGCCCATTAAACACTAAAAATCATTATTATTCAAAGTCTTACGACCATTCGAGCCACAAAGACGATGACTGACTGTTGTTCACTTGCCAAATCACATAACACTCCACTTATTTCGCTTAGATCACACAAGTCTTTATCCTGAAGTATTTTGCATGGAATGTCCTGAGCTTGCTTAGACCGTATTTGGGCATTGGCCCCATCTAGCTAGTGGGGATCCAAGTATGACGTCGTGAACCAGGCCTGTGACGTCCGTCATGCCCAATACGGCAGAGACTCACCCGAACGTCAGCGAGCGGCACCAAGCTGCCATACTCGGGCCCATGAGCGCCATCTCCCGTGAACTAACTGGGTTGAGAGTGTCCCTTGACGAAAATGGAAACCAACGGAAACGACTAGGAATCGTTCGGCAACAGACTCCACCGGCTAAGAAAAACTGGCTCTAGGAGGCCAAGATCCGCCGCAGGAAGACGCCGGTGTCTGAATCATCTCGCTGGGCTACCTCCTCAGGTGTCCCCTCAGCCACGATCTCACCCCCGGCGTCCCCGCCACCCGGTCCGAGATCAACGATATGATCGGCCGCCTTGATCACATCGAGATGGTGCTCGATCACAACAACGGTGTTGCCTTGATCGATCAGCTTATTGAGTACATCAAGCAGCTTCCGAGTGTCGTCCAAATGCAACCCAGTCGTTGGCTCGTCTAGGATGTAGAGCGTGCGTCCGGTGCTCCGCCGTGAGAGCTCCTTCGCAAGTTTGACCCGTTGCGCTTCACCACCACTCAGAGTCGTCGCCGATTGGCCGAGTGCGACGTACCCGAGGCCGACGTCCTGCAGCGTCCGTAGCTTGATCGCCATTGACGGGAAGTTCTCAAGGAGCGGCATCGCCTGGTCCACCGTCAGCTCAAGCATGTCGGAAATCGACACTCCGCGGTACTTAATCTCAAGTGTCTCGCGGTTGTACCGACGGCCTTTACACTGTTCGCAGGTTACGTAGACGTTAGGTAAGAAGTGCATCTCAATCGCGATTAGACCGGCACCTTGGCACGCCTCACACCGGCCGCCCTTGACGTTGAACGAGAACCTGCCTGGGCGATAACCTCGGGCCCGAGATTCGGGTAACATGGACATCAGTTCCCGAATGAACGTGAACAATCCTGCGTAGGTCGCTGGGTTCGAGCGCGGCGTGCGGCCGATCGGTGATTGGTCGATCTGAATAACCTTGTCGATGAGCTCAATACCGTCGATACCGGCGTGTACTCCCGGGTCATCGCTTGCGCGATACAAGGTACGTGCGAGCGATCGGTAGAGGACGTCATTCACGAGAGTCGACTTACCGGAGCCACTCACGCCAGTGACCGCCGTGAATAACCCCAGTGGGATCGCCACGTCGATCTTCTTTAAATTGTTCGCCTGAGCACCACGGATCGTCAGCTGCCCTTTAAGGGCCTGACGACGAGCGGTTGGCGTCGAGATCGTCCGCTCGCCACGGAGATACATCCCGGTCAGTGACACAGTCCGATCCGCCACTAGCTCAGCAGGAGACCCTTGAAAGATGACTCGACCACCATGCTCACCAGCACCTAGACCGAGATCGATGACGTAGTCGGCGGCACGGATCGTTTCCTCGTCGTGCTCGACGACGACGACAGTGTTACCAAGGTCGCGAAGCCGACACAGCGTTGAAAGCAGCAATCGATTATCACGCTGGTGGAGTCCAATCGACGGCTCGTCGAGCACGTAAAGTACGCCGGTTAAATTGGAGCCGATCTGCGTCGCCAAGCGGATGCGTTGTGCCTCTCCACCTGAGAGCGTCGTCGCCCCGCGAGCCAGGGTCAGATAACCGACTCCGACGTCTCGAAGGAAACGTAACCGATCGCAGATCTCACGCAGTACGCGGTCAGCCACAAGCGCCTCGCGCTCGGTCGTCTTCAGCTCCTCAAGCGCACGTAGTGCCTCGGCAACCGGCAGATTAACGTAGTCCGATATAGTCCGTCCTTTCACGCGAACCGCGCGACTCTCGGACCGGAGCCGCTCACCCGAGCAGTCAGAACAGGAGCGCAGCGAGCGATACGGTTCAAGGACTTGCTGACTGACCAAGGTCCTGCTCTCATAGCGGCGTCTGAGGTTGGGAATGACCCCCTCAAAGTGTTTACCGAACGGGTCGCGGACCGACCGGCTTCGCCCGCCACGGCCACGCGTCTGGACTCGCACTGCGTGGCTGGTACCGTTGGGCCCATAGAGCAGCAGGTCGCGGTGGCGCCGCGGTAACTTGCGGAAGGGCAGGTTGAGGTCGATGCCGAAGTACCGTCCTAGCCGCGAAAGCGCATCGCGTACGAGTTTGCGATCGCCGCGTGTCCACGATTGGATGGCACCTTCGGCGAGCGTCTTTGTGTCGTCCGGCACGATACGAGCTGGATCAAAGTCTTCGACCGAACCAAGACCCTGGCATACCCGGCAGGCACCGTGCGGCGAATTAAACGAGAAAACCCGTGGTGTCATCTCGGGCATGTTGGTGCCGCAGTCAACGCACGCGAGCTTCCGGGAAAACAGTCGATCGCCGCCGTCTAGTGTGTTAATGACGACCACGTCGTTCGCCAGCATCAGCGCAACCTCGATCGACTCTATTAACCGCCGTTTGGTGCCAGGCCGAACGATGAGACGGTCGACAACGACCTCAATCCAGTGATTCTTACGCCGGTCGAGACGGACCTCGTCTTCTAGGGCGTGAACATTACCGTCCACCCTGATCTTCGTCAGCCCTTTGGCTCGCAGCGTCATGAGTTCTTTCTTGAATTCCCCCTTTCGACCGCGCACGATAGGCGCGAGTACGTTGACCCGCTCTTCCCGCGGCTCCGCGACGATGGCTTCGACCATCCGCTCCACCGACTGTGATTTAATTTCCTGCCCGCACGACGGGCAGTGAGGCACGCCGATGTTAGCGAACAAGAGCCGGAGGTAGTCGTAGATTTCAGTTACGGTCCCGACCGTCGACCGAGGATTGGAACCGGCCGTCCGCTGCTCGATGGAGATCGCCGGCGACAAACCGTCAATCTGATCGACATCGGGCTTCTCGACCTGCTCGAGAAATTGGCGAGCGTAAGCTGACAACGACTCGACGTAGCGCCGCTGCCCTTCGGCGTAAAGCGTGTCAAATGCTAACGACGATTTCCCAGAGCCCGACAGGCCGGTAATGACAACCAGTCGGTCGCGTGGGATCTGGACGTCAATGTTTTTCAGGTTATGTACGCGTGCGCCGCGCACGTCGATCCAGTCGTGCGGCATGGCATAGTGAAGGGCCACCATGGTGGCCCTAAACTGCCCATGCTAACACGACACTAACCTAGCGCCCTGCTTTAGAAATCACCAGGTGGTAAGCGGTTTCGTTGGAGGTCACGAATACACCCCCTAATTCGTCGAATGCAACCCCGATCAGGCTGGACGCCGCTAGAACGCGTGTAGTAGAGCCATCGGTGTCGATCCGATACAGACCACTAACGCCCGCTAGAGCTTCGACGACGTGCAACGTCCCGCCTAAGTCGACCGCAAGGCCTTGTGGCCTCCCAAAACCAGAGCAGACCTCATCCACCCTCCCAGTCCGGTCGATCCGGTAGACGCAATCGCACGACGAGAGGGTCGGACCTGTCAGATAGAGTCCGTCGTCCGATCCCCATGCGAGATGGTAGGCCGCGACGCTTGCGGGAAGTGTCGCGAAGGGAGTGGCACGGCCCGACGTCGAGACCCTGAACACATTACCGGATCGATCTCCAACATACAGCGTCCCGTCCGGACTGAATGCAAGCCCGCACGCGACGCCAAGATCAGCCACAAAGGGCTCGAAAGTCCCGTCTGGTGCTACCCGGTAGACGGTTCCTTCGAACCGACTCGAGACGTGCAGCCGTCCATCCGGTGCGAACGCCAGTGATGTTGCGTTCGTGATCCCGGTAACGAATGGCTCGCGGAATCCGTCCGGTCGTACACGAAAAATTGACACCGGGGACCGCTCGCCACGGGTGCCGCTATAAGTAACATACAGCGACCCGTCCGCGTCAACAGCCGGATTGTCCACCTGATGGAGCCCTGTCGCCACGGTAGCACCGACCTCGACAAAAGCAGTCTCTCCGAGCGCTGCACCGACACGAACCGGCGTGCGGCCACCGTTGAGTCCGGACGGAACAATCAAAGACACCGAATGGCGTGAAGCGTGGACTACACGGGCAGAGAGTGGTCCAAGACGAACATCAGGCAGGTCGTTCTCGTCAGGAACGAGATCACAACCCTCGATCGTGACGCGGCCCCCCTCTACTGCCGAAAGCGGATGGATGGACGCGATGCTGGGTCGAGACACAGACTAGGAGACTAACACCACTAGCAACACCCTATGGTTAGGAGTCGTCGAGTTCAACATTCCAGTACAGATAGTCACGCCAGCTGTCTGGAGCATTGCGTACACCAAAGGTTAGGCGAACAACCGGTGGCCGAGTCGGGCGACGCGGTGTCCGGATGACACGCATGCCAGCCGCCGCCGGGGTTCGGTTTCCCTTTCTCCGGTTACACGTAATGCAGGAAGCCACGATGTTCTCCCAGTCCTTCCGGCCCCCTTTGGAAACCGGCACGACATGGTCAAATGTCAACTCGCTTAACGGAAACTTCTCGCCGCAGTATTGGCAGCAGTTATTATCGCGAGCATAGATATTGGCGCGGGAAAACGGTACGTAGTCAAAACGCCGCTTAATTGTGATGTAACGGAGCAGCCGAATCACGGACGGCAATCGAAACGTGATCGAGACCGAGTGGATCTCACGTTCGTACTCAGATATCACCTCCACCTTACCCTGGCACAACATGGTAAGCGCCTTGCGCCAGTCGACAACCTTAAGCGGTTCGTAAGTGGCGTTGAGAAGAAGCGTCTGCTCCATTTCGGCCTCAATTTATTGTCCCTTGACAGAAGAGACCGTGTCAATGTCATGGCCTTGCAACATACTGTGAAAAAGCAGCTTACCGTGAATTAACGGAACATGGTATGTTGGCGACTCCTGTTACACTCCGATATATCTTGCCTCCTCGTCGAGCGAAGCTCACTGTTCCTCATGCTGTTCGCTATCGGTGTCGACAGCTACACGACTGGTAGCTTCTACGTGCCCAAACCCTTCCCACGATCAGGAGCTACGCCGGGCATTGCGCAGAACGCGCCACCGTGCCTGGCCACCTAATCAGTACCACGTCGGCTCAGTGATCGGCTTCAACGGGATCGAACCTGGTGTTCTATTCTTGTTCAGCACTATCGCACCTGGCCTATTGCATGTCAGTGTGGCGTTGGGCGCGAACAAGTTTGTGCACGCACCGAGCGAACGAGACGAAACTCGGGGCAATCAGATCAGCACCCAGTACTGGCTGCGTCGACACGTCGGCTCGCTTCAGATTTACCCACACAAGTGAGCCGTAGATTCACGCTCTGCTATCCCGGCACGACAATCTTGACCTGGTCACCCGCAACCGGCTGATGGTTCACGGCATAACCGTTCATGATAGCGAGTGTCGATGCCGAGACTATCTCCGTGCCGCCACTCTGGGCAATCTTTTGCCACGTGTCTCCATCGCGCGACGTGTATATGGCGATCCGATTAGGCTTGATCTTATCCGCCTCATCCCGGCCCAAGCGACGAAACGACCGGATGCTCTCATACACGTCCCGCTCAACAGAACTGTATTCACCGACGGGAGCAAACCCGCCGAACACGTATATCGACCGGCCCTCACGGATGTGCGCCACCCGCGCAACCACCGTCCCAAGATCTCGCACCTGCTGGCCATAGGTTCCGACGAACGCATCCAACCCGTTTATTTCAGTCATCGAACCTTGACGCAAACGGTAACCGGCGCCATCCATACTGTTCTCGGCAATTTGCTGCAGACCGCGGCCTTGCGGTTTTTCTAACAGTTCAAGAATCATGTGGTTTTCACTTCCAGGCTGCCTAGCCACCACGACCGCTTCGCTGTTCTGAACCTCCCACCCCTCGGGGAACTCGAGCGCGAACCGCAGGACTGGATGCAGGAATGCGTTGCCTCGCACGATCCCCTGATCAGGGTTGTCGCCGTACAACAGTCCGTCGATCCGGTTGAGATACCCACTGCGTTCCACTCTAAGTCCCGCCTGGCTTGTCGTTGCTAGCAACTCGTCGACTGTGCTCGCGACATTGGTCACGCGATCCTCAGGTTCGGGATGAGTTGCCAACCAGTTAGGGATACCACGACGGTCGTTCGTTTCCGCGATCCGAGCCAGCGTCGACAGCATGTCGCCGACGCCGTGCGGATCCCACCCTGAGGCAACGGCGTACTCCGCGCCCAGTCGATCGGCCTGCGTTTCGTCGTCGCGACCGAACCTGAGGAGGAGCAGCCCCAACCCGGTCCCCGCCGCATCACCGAGCCCGGGAGCCCCGTACGGACTAGCACGCATCGGCGGCATGAAGATCGACCCCGCGACCATCCCCAGTGTCGCGCCCGTTGCACGCGTGTACGCCTGCACGGCATGGCGCGCAGTTACGTGACCGATCTCGTGACCAAGAACACCGGCCAGTTCCGCCGCGTCACCGAGATACGCCATAATGCCGCGGGTTAGGTAGATGTATCCACCGGGCAACGCGAACGCGTTGATTGCCGGCGAGTCAACAATGGTGAAGCTCCAAGGAAGTTCCGGTCGATGGGACGACGCTGCCAGCTCGAAACCAACCTCCTCCACATAAGCTTGAAGACTTTGATCTTCGTAGACACCCATGTCGTTCCGGATCTGGGCGTCCCCGTCGCGGCCAAGCGATAGCTCCTGCGCTTCGCTCATCAGCACAATCTCACGATTACCAGTCACCGGGTTCGTCGCACATGCACAAGTGAGTAGGACGGACCCGGCAACGGCAGACAGAATGTGTGCCCCTCGTCGGTCGATCAACATCAATTTCAGGAGCCAATCTTTGGCGTTGGTCCGGTTAAAGTCCATCGCCTGCCAGCTGCTCAGGATTCCTCATCATCGCAAAGTGTCCGAACAAATCTGTTCGTGAGCATTCATAGGATAGTCAAGGAAACACAGTGTGATCTTGGACACAGACGCTATTCGGGAACAACGACTTCTAGCTCTTCGAGTGCCTGGCGCAGTTGAAACACGACCTCAGCTGAAACCGGTTGCATCGGTGGACGGGGGTCTCCGGCGGTGAAGCCAACAAGGGACACGGCGGACTTTAAACCGGGCACGCCATTCCGCGACGTGACGAGGTCGGCCAGTGGCGTGAGCCGCCGCTGGAGCTCTCTGGCCTCACGATGCCGGTTCGCCTGGACCAGCTCATAGAGTTCGACGCAGAGGTCCGGTACCACGCAGGCGAGCGCGAGCACGCCACCCACGGCGCCCACCAGCAAGCTAGCATAGAACGCCGGAGCCGAACCGGCGAGGATGCTAAAGTCATCCGGCGTATGATCGACCAACGTTGCCACGAACCGCAAATCACTGCCAGACTCTTTCATTCCAATGATGTTTGGGTGTTCGGCTAGTCGCGATACCGCCTCAATCGGTAGGGTGACTCCGGTCAACGCTGTGAAGTTGTACAGTACGACAGGAACGGGTGACGCTTCGGCAACTGTCGTGTAATGAGCAACAAAAGCCTCAACCGTCAACTGTTTCTTGAAATACGACGGTGTCCGCACGAGGACGGCGTCCGCGCCGAGCGCACCAGCACGCCGCGCCGCAGCGGCCGCTGCCCTAGTCGACTCCCGTCCGGTCCCGACCAGAAGCAACCGTTCTTCGGGTACACACTCGCGTACGGCGGCGATAACCTCATCTGATTCAGTCTCGTCGAGGAGAGGAGCTTCGCCGTTGGATCCGAGGACGACAATCCCGTTTACCCGCGTCGCCATCCAGCGATCGACGTTGTAGCGCATCGCATCGAGATCAATAGCGTCGTCTCGAAGGGGGGTCGGAACGGGTGGCAAGACTCCACGGATCTTCATCGAACCTCTTGTAGCGGTGCGCACACTTATTGTCAACGGCCGTCCAACGATGTGTCCTCGTAGAAATCGTGAATCGTACGACGAAAGCACCCAACATTATGGAGGGAGCAACTACACCGGTCTATTGTCGGGAGCCTTGCTCCGTCGAGCGCACGTCCTGCTCTTACCTGTGGAGATGCTCTCGACTAACAAAGCACGTCGAATCACCTGGCTGCAATTGTCCGTGAGGCTATCGTTGATTATCCAACCGCCGTTCGTGAATTAGGTAGTCGCCGACCACACGACCCGCGACCAAGTGCTCCTGGATAATCCTCTCAAGCACCGGTGGATCGCAACCCCAATACCACGCACCTTCGGGATATACGATGGCGATCGGTCCCCCTTCACATACCCGCAAGCAATTCGCCTTGGTACGTAGTATCCCCCCCCGCTCAGACAGACCCAGCTCCTTGAGACGGCGCTTCAGGTAGTCCCACGACACCAGACCCCGCTCTTTCTCGCAGCACTTCGGCTTGGTCTGATCGCAACAAAGGAGGATGTGGCGGCGGGCGACGTCGGTCCCAATCGAGACCGCGACCTCACGTTGGGTCCGTAGAGATTCCGTTGACACGTCGTTCATGGCGTCGAATCCATGAACATTAGCGGAAAAGGCAACGGTCGAAGAAATATCCGGTGCGGTGTGTCAGCTTCGGACGTGACCAATGTCACCGTCATCGCTCGTGCAACGAGTCGTAGTCGTACTCGCCGGTCTCCAGAACGAAATAGAGCCGGATTGTCTCGCCGGTAGCGAAGGCCCTCTCGATAACTGGCAATCGGTACCCGACCGCACGTAGGATAGCACGGCGCCTACCTCAGGACCTTTGGCGCCAAGTCGAGACAAGAGATTAAGTAAGATGGGAAGGCGGTTCAATTTTCTTAACAACTGGACGTCGGTCTTTCTGGCAACGGTCGAACGGGGCGGGAACGCGCTGCCTCATCCCGCGACCATCTTCGCCATCCTGGCACTCTTAATCATCATCATATCTGGCATCGTCGCTAGCATCGGCCTCGAAGTGATGCACCCAGGCACCGGCGAAACGATCCGACCGGTCAGCTTGCTAACCGTCGCTGGTCTGCACCGCATCCTGACCGAGATGGTCACTAACTTCACGGGGTTCGCGCCGCTAGGTACGGTACTCGTCGCGATGCTCGGGATCGGTGTCATGGAAGCGAGCGGCCTGATTGGAGCGGCGCTTCGCCTGCTTGTCCTATCCGCGCCGCAACGGCTGTTGACGTTCGTCATCGTCCTGTCTGGCGTGCTGTCGAACACTGCCAGCGAGATAGGCTACGTACTGCTTGTACCGCTCGGCGGAATCATCTTCTTAGGCGCTGGTCGTCACCCGATCGCTGGACTGGCCGCGGCGTTCGCGGGCGTGTCCGGCGGCTACAGCGCCAACCTACTACTCGGTACGATTGACCCTTTGTTGGCCGGGCTATCAGAAGAAGCGGCCCAGATCGTCCAAGAGGGTTATCGCGTCAATCCGGCGGCGAACTACTTCTTCATGATCGCTTCGACGTTCATTATCGCTGCAGCCGGCACCTGGGTAACCGAGCGGATCGTGATCCCTCGACTCGGAATCTATAAGGGTGAAGAACGACAAACCATTGTCAACCGGATCTCGAATGCCGAGTGGCGCGGCTTACGCTTTGCGACAGTGGCGCTTGCTTTGTTCGGAGCCGTTCTGCTCTGGGGAACGGTGCCAGCCGATGGGTTTCTGCGCAACCCCGAGACCGGCAGTCTCCTCCGCTCACCGTTCCTGTCTGGCATCGTGGCGTTCATTTTTTTAGGTGGCACCTGGGTAGGCGTGGCGTACGGGATAGGCTCCAAAAAATTCATGAGCGACTCCGACGTGATGGACGGTATGGGTAAAACGGTCGGTGCGCTCGGGACATATTTAGTATTAGTCTTCTTCGCAGCTCAGTTCGTCGCTTACTTCAACTGGACGAATCTCGGCTTGATCATGGCAGTCAAGGGTGCCGAAGCGCTCCGAGCTACCGGCATGGGTGGCATCCCGCTGATGCTCAGCTTCGTTGTCGTGTCGTCGATTATCAATCTGTTCATGGGAAGCGCATCAGCTAAATGGGCAGTGATGGCGCCCGTGTTCGTCCCGATGTTTATGTTGCTGGGCTATACGCCCGAGTTGACCCAAACGGCGTATCGGATTGGCGACAGCTCGTCAAACATCATCGCCCCAATGATGTCCTACTTCGCCCTCATCGTCGCCTTCTTCGAACGCTACGACAAGACGGCCGGCATCGGAACCGTAGTGGCAACCATGCTGCCCTACACTGTAGTCTTCATGCTCTGTTGGTCAATTCTGCTTATCTGCTGGATGTTACTTGGCTTGCCCGTTGGACCTGGCGCGGGTCTCTATTTGTAGAGAGCGAGCGACTCTTTCTTGATCCATTGAACAACTACGACGAGTCAGAGAGAGACAATTCGAAGCGGACTGCCCCCACCAGATCATCTTTCGTGTGAACATCAAGGTACAGTCGACCGGCGCGTAAGGCTCGCAGCTCGTTCCCCGATAGTGTGAACTGACTTGCCACACGCGGGGTACCACGCCCGGCTAGTGAACGAACACTCGGACCATTCGCCGCATCGTCGGCACGCAGATGAAGATCGATCGCCAGTATGTCGCCGTCCACCAACCCGAAAACCGATACGGAATACCGGAGCAGGCGTGTAGCCCGGTCGAACGTGAAGCTGGATCGTGCCGATAACCCCTCGGCAGCAATCACACGTGTCACGAGAGAGACCGGCCAGGGAGGCGCCACGAGACTCGGTGTGAAGTCGGGTGGGCTACGGTGATGGGTCGCCTGTTCAAACGAGTACGCCAGCTCGATGAGTCTCGGCTCGTCCCAGGGGCGCCCGAGCAACTCGACCCCGACCGGCATCTCGTCTTCGGCGAAGCCGCCCGGTACGGTGATCGCCGGCAGTCCGGAGATCGCGCTGAGAGCGCAATTGCTCCCCAATTGTGACTCACCAATCGGTCGAGCTGTCCGTCGGATCGTCGGATATAGTAGAGCGTCGAGATCGTGCTTATCCATGATACCGATGGCTTCCTGTCGAACCTCGTCACGCTTCGCTATCCGCTCACGGTAGTCATCGCTGTCGAGCGTCTCCACCTCTAACGAATTCTGCAAGCCGCGTTCGAGGCTACCGTGATAGAGACCGCTCTGAACAATTTCCTTGAGTGACCGCACATCGGCACCGCGAGTCTGGCTGAGGTAAGCGTCGAGATCGAACTTGAACTCCTGCCCGATGACTGATGCGGTCTGTAGTAATTCGATGAGGTCGGGCTGTTCGATCTCGACGAACTCCACTCCTAACTCTCTCATCCGCTCGACAGCCGCGTCGATCACATCCCGGACTGGCCGGTCAGAGGGGCCTGTCCCTAAGAGCGCCATCACAAGTCCGATCCGCGCGCCGTCGAGCCCGTTCGTGTTGAGATGTGCGGTATACGTCGCCGGAATATTTCCCTCGCTGAGCAGTGTCGTCTCGTCCGCCGGATCGACACCAACGGTCGCGTCGAGCATGATGGCAAGATCTTCAACAGACCTTGCGAGCGGTCCACCGATATCTTGTGTCGTAGACAGTGGAATTATGCCGTCCCCACTGGCTAGACCACGCGTCCCGCGAAGACCAACCAGTGCGTGGTGTGACGATGGAATACGGATCGATCCGCAGGTGTCGCTCCCCATCCCGACGGCAGCAAAGCTAGCCGCTACGGCCGCACCGGTACCCCCACTCGACCCCCCCGGAT
>Ga0310345_10001985_pt1 | contig 21401 bp, 29 predicted proteins | sample HC15DNA20500_MG_FD_204667 | JGI IMG/M metagenome (GOLD analysis project Ga0310345, IMG submission 204667) | Marine microbial communities from station ALOHA, North Pacific Subtropical Gyre - HC15-DNA-20-500_MG | ecosystem: Environmental > Aquatic > Marine > Oceanic | place: Pacific Ocean: North...
TGTTGCTGAGATATATTCTTTCAATCCCTCGATTGTCAAGGCCAGATCAGAAGTGGACTCGTTAATACCGCTACCGTTACCGCTCACAAGCTCTATGATTCGGTTAAACTGATTATTTATCGAGACATTGAGAGCTTGATACTGAAGATCGGTAGCATCTTCCATCTTAACCAATCGACTATTCGTATCTTTGTTAATCTCTTCACTGATAACTTGTGCTACATCATTCAAATTCATTTGTATCTCCTTTGTAATTGGCAAAAAAAATGGTAGAGAGTAGCTGACTGCTACCCTCTACCTATAGTGCTATGGTTTTAAAGAGAAATCTGTTTGAAACCTACATCTCTCACTACCCAGTGGGTATCTGACAACTCATCTACAAATATATCTCCTACCATCGATGATCTAACCATCTTCAATTTCCAATCTGAAGATGGGTTATCGTTCTGACTCTTGAGAAATGCCTCTTCAAGCCTACCGTCAACTGTTTCGTACTCATCTACTTCCATATCTGCTACGTGTAGATGTGTATGAATACCATCTTCATTCTTTGTAGCATGAAGTCTAGTGTATGATGGATTATCTTTCTTAAGGCATCCATATACACCATAAACCTTAGTAAACAACCTCTGATGATAAATCGTTACTTCATTCATTATGTTTCTCCCTTTCAATTCGTTTCCTCATTAATTTATACACTTCCTCTGGTAGCCATTGAAAGACTCCTGCGCTGTCTGTGTATGTTCGGCTGTGGTAAGTCCCCCACATCTCCTGATAGTCGTCAAACTCACCTAGAAACACCAACGTTTTTTTCCCCGTTCTTGGGGACGTTTTCTCTTCTAATGCCTTGTGAGAGAAAGTCAAGAGATCAACAGGTTTGCCATCTTCATCGCATGCAACATACGCAACGTATGCCATTCATTTCTCCTTTGTTTGATAATAAAAAAGGGTAGAAGATTATCTATCCCCTACCCTTTGGGTTAATCTAATGAAAAGTATTCCACGCCACCATGATCATCTAAGGAAACTATCTCAGGATAGAATTGCTGTTCTTCCCTGTACTCCTTTAATTCTTCTTCGGAAGAGGCAATTACTTTGCCATCTTCGCTTTCGCAGAATTTCTTGCCGTCATATGTGAACTGAAAATCGTCTCCTTTCTCTTCACATACGTTAATGCTATCGTTATTGTAGTCGATGGAATATCCTTTTTCACATGCAACTACTTCCAAAATTTCTCCAAATAGTTCATCTTTGATCATGTCTGCTTTGCTTTGGTTTGTTGTCCAAAAAGCCCAAACTTTGCCAGAAGGAAACGTATTGATAGAGTCTCCAAAGTATCTGGATTCTACTAATACTCCATCTTCAGTGATGAATAAATATTTGTTGCTATCAGTCGAGAAAATATAGTCCATCTCCTCTTCAATTTCTTTCTTGTATCTTTGTTTCAAATCTACTCGTTTCATTCTTGATTCTCCTTTGTTTTTCAGACAATAAAAAAAGGGTAGAGAGTTTCTACCCTCTACCCTTTGGTGTTAGCTATGCTGACTGAAAACATAGCAATTATCCGTGAAAGTGTATTCCATACTCCATTCATGTTCGATGCTAGACCAATCAATGTGAGATTCTAGAAAATCTGGTATTTCATACAGACTATCAAACTGTTCTCGAACGAAATCAGAGAAGTAACTCCATTCGCCTTGGCATCGTTCCTCCATTTTCTGAATAAGATCATGTGCTGTTTCATTATTGGCGATAGATCCTACCATCTCGTTAAGATAATCGTACATCGCCATGTGGTCGATATTTTGATACTCCATAATCTCCCAATAGATTGGGTTAATGAAGTGCTGACCAATCAAGTTGTATGGTATGTTTTCCCAGTCTTGGAAATCCAGTTCCACATCCATCTCATCACTATGCAGTTTGTTGCAGTGGTTTATAAATTCTTCACTGCTACCAAAATCATTTAACGCAACCCATGAACCACCTAAATTCCCGTCTGCATATTTCAGACAACTACCAACGTATACTGATGCGTCTTTCATTCTTGATTCTCCTTTGAATTGTAGACAATAAAAAAGGGTAGAGAGTTTCTACCCTCTACCCTTAGCAGTTTCTAGTAATCCCAAAGCAGCCAAATACCGTCACATTCCTTTATCGAGTCGCAGTCATGTATTAGTGGCTTATCCTTGCTATCTATTTCTTTTACCGCACTACAAATCTGCTCTTGTGTGTATTCATCCTTTACAGATTGAAACGTTCTAGCGATTAGGATTAAATCTTTCTTGATGCTATCCATTAAAACTTGGTCTCGTTGTTGTCCAGTCATTTGTTTCTCCTTTGAATTGTAGACAATAAAAAAAGGGTAGAGAGTTTCTACCCTCTACCCTTTGGTGTTACTTGATGTTAGTATCATCCCAACGTTGTGGAAATGTTTTGAAATGGGTTGTCGTTCTTCCTATCCTCGTTTCTAGCGATAGATTGGTACGTTTGAATGTTCTGCCTTTCGTAAGGTATTCCCATTCCTTTAAAACCCAATCTCGATCAGTTTTGACTATCTTGTGGACTCTTGAAACATTCCCAGAGTCCAGAGCAAAATCTTCCACAAAAATAATAGAGTACAATCCACGTCTTGCATCAGATGCTAACGTGAATTTTCCCCTTTGGTCTTGATATTCTACCATCATCATAATAATACTCCTTTGCTTGAGCAGGTTTGAAACAACCTAACCACTATCCCTTGATAATGTCGTAGAAGGTTATCGCCTTACTGCCTTATATATTCTAGCGCAATTTGTGTTATCCCAGCTACTCACTCACTCGCTTTCACTTGGTTCCCAGCCTATCAGGTTTGGCTATTCTTATGCTAGAGTCTTGTAAATCCCTGCCCTTAGTCGTTCCTGTATCTATCAGTAGCTGGCAACATCGTCACAATTACGTTTCCCAGTTGACCAAGGTTTTACTGCTTTGATGTACTGCTCTGTTTTTCGCTTTCGTTCTCCTGTCTGCTTTTGATATCTCTATTATACCAACGCATTTCTACGGTGTCAACTGCTTTCTACTCATTCAACGCAATTAATTTGAAATAGTTTCGTTTTTCTCACTTGGCATGATGTTTTTATATTGATGATGTATCGCTTTTGTGGTATAAGTGTATAAGTAAAAAGAAAAGTCAAGAGGTGAAAATAACGTGTTAAAGGATTGCAATCTAAAGCCTACAGCGAGCTGTACCGCATGCGGTAAACCAGATTGGTGTATGGATTTCGTTAACCCAGCAGGGAATATTGAAGCGAACCTATGTCATCGTGTGCCTAGTGCTATGGAAGCGAAAACGGGCAATGGTTGGATACATTTTACTAACCAACAAACGGAATACATACCTAAGAAGATATCCAAAGGGACAAAGTCTCCGAAACGGAATCCCAGACGTAAATCATGCAGTAAGACTACCGACAAGGTATTGAAAGCCTTGTGGAGCATCCTGAGCCTATCAGATAAGCATCAGACCAACCTGATAGCACGTGGTGTAGCTGAGACATCGCAGTATCGTACCTACCCAGAAGGGAAAGCATTGCAACAAGCAACACGACAGATGAAGGAAAGGTTTAGTGCTGACCAGTTGCGTAAGGTTGCAGGATTCAGAAGGGCAAACGATGGTAGCATGTATCTCCCTCGCCTCAGTGGTATGCTGATCCCATGCGTAGACGCTACGGGTCGCTTCATAGGCTCACAGATCAGGCTATCCACAGACACCAAAAACAAGTATATCTGGTTCTCGAATTCAGACCGAAAGGCAGTCACAAGTGGGACTCCGATCCACACCGCTCCACCACCCACAGACACGAAACCAGTAGAAAGAAAATCGAAGGAACTCTACCTTACCGAAGGAATTTTAAAAGCTGATATCACTGCCCAAGAACTAGGGATGGTCTGCCTTGGTTTAGCGGGTGTGAGTGCATATGACCGTCCCGAACTTAAAAACACGTTAACCTCTCTTATCGCTTTGCGAGGGACGGTCAATATTGCATTTGACATGGATCAGGACACTAATCCGTTAGTGAAAAAGGCGTTAGACAAACTCGCAACACATATAAGCTCATGGGGATACAAAGTACGGTTCGCCAGATGGGACTCAACCTATAAAGGGATTGACGATTTTCTGGTACAAGCAAACTCTCCGAATATACAGTATGAACCGTACTCCCCGCCAATAAGCATTAACTCCCTTAAAACCACCCCCACAATAGTTTTCGATGATGACGGTGAAGTTGTCAGGGAAAACGGTAAGATCGTTAAAAGGATTCAGGAAAAAATCAGGGTGGTAGACAGTACTTTCATTTCAGAAGATGTTGAAGTGGATCTGGAAGGGTTAAGGAACTCTATGGGGACCATTATTACTGATTTTGCTGTTTCGGGTGGTGGTAAAGGGTTATTAATGAGGGCTATCCCCGGACTCGGTAAAACCCATACCAGTCGAATTGTCTTGGAGTCCCTATCAGCTAAAGGAACTCTACGACCAGTATTCGCTATGCCTCGACATGATTTGATGGTTAACCTTAAAGATTGGCAGAGAATACGTCCACGACAACCTCGGTTACAGGAACAGCGAACTATCCCGTTACCTATCCTTCAGGAAAGGATCGAAGACGCTATCGAAGAGGCTCGTTATACAGGTAAGGTGAACTATGGAACTCTACCCAGTCTCTGTCATCAATGGGAACGGGCTAATTCATTAGCCTCCAGAGGATGGAACGTTGTAAGTAATCTCTGCATGACGGATTGTGATATAGGACTGGGTGATTGTTTATATTTCAATCAGTTTGAACAGGAAGGGAAACTGGCAACGGTACATGAAACGTTGTTCATCCCACGCTTTTGTAACTCTATATTCGGTCCAGAAGAAGAAAATATTGATGGTTGGCAAGATACAACGCCAAGATTACCTAGTGTAGCGGTCATCGATGAGCCTTCCCCGTCCAAATGGATCAGAACTACCGAGATAAAGGAAGAAGACCTTACTTTTGCTATTAGTAAATGTTGGAGTGATGACGTTTTGGAGCTTCTGAAGGTTGTTCGGGAAGGATATGAGACCTTTAAACGGGATATGGGTGGTGCACGTACACTTGGTGGTAAGGAATTAATGGATATCCTTATCAAAACAGCAGGGAATCAGGAAATATTAGAAGAATTGATACGTAAATGCGAGCCAGACAAGACAATTAAGAACGAAACCGTACTCGTTAAGTTCGATTCGTTGACTGTTAACAGGAAATCGGACTTTTCTATCGTTATAGATGGGAAAAGCTACTATGTTGACTCAGCAAAAGCAAAAATTCACAGCAAAAACCTACTGGAAGTAGAAAAAGTATACGCTATCATCAAAGAACTTCCCATCCATAGCGAATTTGACGATAAGGACGGAGTTCCGTTGAATTTTCAGAGTGATCTGGTCACTGTACTGGATCGGGAACTCAGGAATTATGATGAAGATGGATATAATTCCTCGATTTACTTTGATGTAGCAGAAGGGATACGACTAAATATTAAAAACGACCTTGCGGTCCCTTCGCATACACCATTAATCTGTCTGGATGGACAGGGAGACCCGAAACTGCTGGAGATGCTAACGGGCAGAACCTTTGAAGAGTGGTCATACGACAAACTACCTGATACATCTATAGTCCAACTCGTTGATGGTGCGTATGGCGTGACTTCTCTTTGGAACTCTAAGACTAAAGCACCTAAGTTTTCCTTAGAGAAGTTACTCGATACTATTGTTTTCCCTAAAGTGGAAGAAAATCCAGAAGAATGTCTCATAGTAACGTGGAAAGTTATCGCTGATTACCTTAAAACCCTTCAGGATAAGGGCGAGTTGTCGGGTGCGGTAGGGATCGAACATTATGGTAATCTCAGAGGGTCTAACGAATATGAAGATAGGGAAACCGTTATTCTTTTAGGGACACCCAATATCAATACCGATCAACTTGAAGAACAGGTTAATGCACTCTTTGTCGGTGGCGATAGAGTTAATATGGATACCCATAGGGTTTGGGAACAATACGATTACCGTGACATTAACGGTAAAGGATATGAGGTGCAAGTCAGACGCTATCAGGATGAACGAGTTGAACGAATGGCCCGTATTTATCGGGAATCAGAAATGGTTCAAGCAGCTCATCGTGTCCGTCCCGTTGTCAATTCGGGTAATCGAGAGATAATCATTCTCAGTAACATACCTATCCCGCAACTTGCACCCACTCATTTAACCTCTGCCGAAGAATTAGCCAAATCATCTATGCCGATTAACCCGACTTCGATTAAAACATATAAGGCTTTATTACGGGAAGCGACACGTATATCGAAAGATATCATGTTAGAGTTCGGTTATATACGAGCAACGTTACTCCAATCCGCACTACGAGAGTGGTATGACGATACCGTTAATAATAATACCTTTGATGATAATAGCGGTTCACTGACAGTGACTGCGTTTCCTGTGTTACGAACACTAGAAAGATGGGTTCGTGACATAGCTTATGAGGAAGGATGGGATAGTTTACGGTGTACCGTAACCAATCGATTCGATTTTAATGGTTCGGGAGCAGTAAGTATCATTATTTTCCATGATGGAGTGATGGGTATAGAAGATATTTTGGAATATGCTAAGGCAGATTACATAAAAATGAAGGGTTTGACCGAAGAAGAGGTTGAAGACTTAATCTTTGACTGGGAATTCTTTAACGATGATATTGACCCGTACTCAATCCCTGTCATAGACAGTAGTGAACCGCCAGATGAATGGTACGATAGGCTATAAATAATGATAGAAATACCGAATAAAGACACCCTAAGTATGACTTACGGCTGGTTAAAAGGGTGTAAACATGTCAAAGCGTTATATATACCACCAGCTAGATCGAGATTCTTAACGAATTGGCTTACAGATACCGAAAAAGCGGATTGTAAGCGGATGAAAGGGAAACTCCCTTGGACAATATGGAATTCCGCATGGAAAGCTATGTTGGTTGATTATGAGTATACAATGGAATCAGAAGTATTCCGTTCACTAAAAACAACCTTGGATAAGGAGAACCTGTAATATGGAAGATCAATTTGTGATTAGCTTTAACGACTCCCTTCACCCGGAAGGAGAGTTTGAAGGGGTGATCGCTGATGTTGAGGTAGACGAAGGTCAGTACGGGAGACAATACAAGTTTCATGTTGATACAAGCGAGTCTGAACGTCCACTATGGATATGGACACAACTGAAGACTGGCGAGACCAGTAAACTTGGAAGGCTTTTAATGGCTTTAAAGCGGTGTAACTATAAGGATTTACTAGAGTTCCTTAAAGACGATGACCATGAGTTCGATGTACGGAACTCTATCGGAGCTTCGTTTATGGTCACAGTTACTCATAAAGAGAACCAAGCGGGCCAGATAAGGGCAAACATAACAGATTTCGGACCCCTTGAAGGTGAAGAAGGGCAAGAGGAGATACCATTTTAATGGATGACAAAAAGATTAATACCCCTACAATATATCTTGCGGGAACCCATAGTAAGGAGTGGAGAGGTGAAGTTTGCAATTCTTTTCAGATAGAGGATAAAGCTAAGGATAATAACAACCTGCTATGGTCATCAGATTTTTCTGTTTTGGACAGGTTCAATGGTGTGGGGCTGAAAAGGTTCCATGAAGATTTTAATAATGATTTTGACGAGGTTTCTGATTCGTATGGAATATGCAATTCGGTTCGTCAGGCTAAAGAGAAATCGGATCTTATATTTATTTATATATCTACACCTCCCGACCCTTTAACCTTTTTAGAGGCAGGGGTGATTTTGGGACAGGATAGAATCCCGATTGAGGGGTTCGATACGGAGAGGTCACATGCCAGAGTCGTGGTGTACATGGATGAATCTGCACAAAAAAGAATCCCGAAAGACCCTGTCTACAGGTACTTGTCGGGACTGACTGCTTATTCTCCTCCTGTGACAATGAAGGACGCTTTAAGGAATTGGATATATAAATTTAACTATGACCTGCTTTTACATCCAGATAGTCCGATAGAGAAAGTGTTTTTTGAGTATTGGCTGGAAGAGATGTGGGCAGATCTGGATAGCGGGACTCATTTGGAACCTAACTATCCTGTATATAACGCTGTAGCAGGAAAGAATTTCTATATAGATTTCGCTCATCCTGAAAGTCAGGTCGCTGTTGAGCTTGACGGGATGGGACATTTCGGTCAGAGTGTACCTCAAGACCCCGAACATGAAAACGGGGACCCGGCAAGTTATCGGAAATATTTGGATGAAGATAAAATCCAGAAACATTATCAACGCCACCGATTATTACAGGAAGATGGGTGGGAACTGGTAAGGTTTACGGGCCGAGAAGTGAATAACAATACTGTAGCTTGTTGCGAATTTGTCCAGAAGGTTATTAGGTCAAGGATGGGAGTGGTGAAGACCCCTGACCCCGGATTGCTTCAGACAGGCAAAGAACTGAAACGGTTGCGTGTAGATGCGGGGTTAACCCAAAAGCAAGCCTCGGAAGTTACGGGTCTGCAAAGAAGAAGGTTCTCAGATTTTGAGCGAGGGTTGCTGTATCTGCCTTCTGATTCAGAGGCGTTACTGAGGAAGAAGTATCACGAATTAATCCAACCTAAGCTGGATCAAATCTTAGAAGAAGTTCCACTAACGTACTCTGATGAGGATAGGCTTGTTGAGCAAGAGCCAACGGGTACGGGTTGATCTCAAGAATTTAAAGTTCCCGTCGCTTAATGAGATGTACGGGGGGAACCATTTCGTCAGGGCTAAGATTAAGAAAACATTTGGGATAGCATTAAAAGCAATATTCAGGCGAGGATTTCGTCCTGTTAACCAGTATCCCTTTAAGATCCAGTTTACTTGGTATTTCCCTGATTTAAGGACAGATCCTGATAATCGTGCTGGGGTTGGACAGAAAATAGTGCTTGACTCTTTACAGGATGCTGGCATTATTAGGAACGATACCTTGAAGGATGTAAACTATATTTCACATTCTTTTAGTCTCGATAGGAAAAATCCGAGATTAATAATCAGGTTAGATGAACCGCAACCTGAAAAGGAAGAAAGTTCGGATAACCAGTTAAGTTTTTTATAAAGGAGACAATAATGTTACTAGGGTTAAAAACGTCACATACAGACGTTATAGATGAGCTTCTTCAGGCAGAGGGACTATGGGTGGATGATCCTGACGATAAGGGAGGGGCAACTATGCGGGGTATCACGTTAAAATCTTATTGTGACTATCTCGGTAGGGATGTCTCTAAAGATGAGTTGCGTGACATGCCTAAAGAAGATGCCGTGAAATTCTATAAAAGCATTTATTGGGACGGTGCAAAAGTAGATACATTCAGTGATGATTTAAAACATTTGTGGATGGACATGTCTGTCAACCACGGAAAACGGAACGCAGGTAAGATTTTGCAGCAAAGCGTTAATACGAAAGAGAATGCAAATGTTCTGGATGTGGACGGGATCGTAGGAATGGGGACGTTGAATGAAATAGGTATCCTCGATATCAAGGATGTGCTGGTCGAAAGGGTTATCTTTTTCGTTAATAACATATTTGATGGGTCTCGATACCTTAAACGGACACCGCAAGCCAAGTTTATCAGGGGGTGGACCTTTCATCGTGTGTTCCATTTCCTCACTTATCCGCTGGAGATTATTATCGGGAAAAGGGATGCGGAAATCGAGGTATTAAAAGCACGTATTGAGGAGTTGGAAAATGCTTGAAGCTGTTGTTTTTTTTGGAGGGTTTGTCTTATTCACAGCTTTACTGGTTATTCTTATACGCAAGGTGCAGGGTACAAGTGGGATTAGGTGAGATACTCAAGGGATATTTATACTGGAAAGGATGGAGGTCTCTATGGAAAAGGGGCAGGAAAGCTAATCAAGAAGCTATTGAAGACCTTCTTAACCAAATTAGGATTTCTGGTAAGACCGTTTCTGAGACCGAAGAAGTAGAGAGGGTTCCTATAATGGAAAGCAAATCTAAATCGTTTACTGACAGTGAACTTTATGAAAAGGAGCGTCAGGTGGGGATAGAAATCCACCACTGGTAAGTATGGAAACTATAGAGATGACATTAAGAGGACTTCCCGTAGAAATGAAGGGTAATACTATATATATAACACTTAGGTACTCTGAGGACGGGCAGTTTAGTATAAATGATAAGATTAAAGAGTATATTGATAGGGGTTACAAAGTAGAGGTTTCCGTTGATGGTCAGGTTACCTATCTGGATGTCAGGACAAATTATGTTTCCAAGGAACGGGTAGTGACCAAGTTTAAAGATTCTCAAGATTGGTTTAAGTATTGGTACGAGGTTGGGGACAAACCAGCGCAAGAGGTGATTGATTTTGAAAACATACAGGATAACGTACACGCAATCCAGCGAAAACACGGTTGAGGTAGAGGCTTCCAGTGCTAAGGAAGCATGGGAGCTAATCAAGAAGGGAGACCTTGAGAATAACAAGAGTGTTCTTTGGAATATTCAAGGCAAGGGTATGTTTAAAGCTAAACTAACAGAAGAGATCACGAAACACATTGCGAGTAACCCAGCGTGAGGGAGAGTAAGAAGATTCATGCTATTTGTCCGACCTGCGACAAGGAGTTTTCTTTCATTCCGAGTAGGAAACAGAAGTATTGTAGCCATCCCTGTTTCTTGAACCATCCTGAAAACAAATCTAAACGAAGGGCAGCTTTTAGTTCTTTTTATAAGAAGGGTTGATTATGACTATTTTAATATTTTTGCTCTGGTCTGTTTATTAGAAACTAAAAAGCGTAGTAAAAGAATATGATATGGGTGATCTTTTTTGGTGGGTTGCAACTCTGATCGTTGTTTCCATTATATTAATGTTTTCTATTATTGGATTAATCACAACAGTTGGATGGGTTGTAGTTCTCTTATTGGGATGAGGTATCCCAAAAAAAGAAGGTTAAAGGTTGAATGGGTAGAGAAACTCGTTGAGAAGAAATCTACCTTTTGGCGCAGGTTGATTATTTGGTTTAAGAAATCCTTTTGGGAGAAATAGATAAACATGAAATCATTAAGAGAGATTGTTGGTCCTTACAAGGAAACTGAACCTATTATATATGATAGTGATGGAATACCATTATTAGAATGTACATGGATTCCTCCAAATTCATGGAATGCTAGAAAGGAGCAATATAAGAATGCAGGTCTTTGGCAGTTTGTTTGTCCTAGTTGTAAGAATACCCATACACATGGAGCAGGGCTGGAGGATGATCAGTCTTTTGGGATAAAAGGACATAGGATGTCTCATTGCATAAAGAAAGATAAAATTGGAAATAGGTCTTTTCCTAAAGGTTATTATCTTAAGTATGTAAGTGGCTATAGACCTCAAGAATTTGGGATAGGTCGTAATGTTTAGTTTTATATTAATGGTAGTTTCAGCTTTTGTTGTTATGTATGCTGCTGTCTGGCTTATTAACGAGATATATAGGAGATAAGATGGCTAAAGCGGGGAGGCCACGGTTGAAAGTGATAAAGCCTGAACAATACAAAGAAACTATAATTACGATGATGAGATACGGTACAAACGTAGATCAGATTGCAAAAGATTTAGATATCAAGGAATCTGTTCTGGATGATTTCATCAGGAAAGAAGGTATAGACTGGGATTTAAGACGCAGGTCTTGGGCATGGAAAACTGAAGGGAAGGTTTATAGAAAAAGGAGAGGGGGGAAGCATAAGGAAATATGAATAATCTTAAAAGGACATGGAAATATTCAGAGGAAGAAAAGCGTCATGGTGTGTTTCTTTATATGCTTTGCGGAAGATCGTTTCAGCGGGCAGCGGAGATGATGGGGGAACCTTGTACAAGAGATCGCATACGGTCATGGGTCGAGACTTATAAGCATGATGGAAGGTTTGAAGAGATAACGGCTGAAGCGGAAGAGTATTTCGCTAAAACCCTAATGACTGCTGCGGGAACTACCCTTTCAGTTATGATGAGTAACTTGGAAGAAGCGGATTTAAGAACACAGTTACTTGTTTTTGACAGAGTTATGCACTATTATAATACGTTTAGGGATCAACCTGTGCAGTTGACAGCACAACATAAAACCGTTGTGAGTATCACCGAAGGCGAAGTAAAAAAAGAGATAGAGAAGGTGTATGGTGGACTTATCAAATCAATCTCTAGTGGACCTGTGGGAAACGGCTTACCTGAATCACCCCCAGTTGTTAGTGGAAAACTTGGGGCAGATGACGGCAGCAATGGGAGCACTGTTAAAGGTACAGAGCAAGAGTAGGGAACTCGTACCTTTTATCCCTAACGAAACCCAGATGAGGATCTATAGGGAAATCTTCAGGCAACAGGAAGAAGGGAAACCTGTTCGTATCCTTGAGTTGAAAGGAAGACAGCAAGGTAGTTCTACAGGGATAGGGGCTTATAATTTCCTCCGTACTATCTGTGAACCGGGGACTAATAGCCTTATTATCACTGAAGAGAAGGGGGGGTCTGCCTCCAATATTTTCAGTATGTATAGACGGTTCCATCAGTATTTACCCTTACCTGTATCTACAGAGTCAGCGAGAGAAGGGCATCTGTTGAAACTAGCCCCTCCTGTTAATAGTCAGATTAAGGTTGAAGGGGAAAAGAACGTTACGTCCTATACCTTTCAGATGGTACATTTATCTGAAGCTGCGTTCTTTACCAATCTCTCCAAAACGTTAGCCATGCTTTTCCAGACAGTACCTGATGACCCTTCCACATTGATAATACTCGAAACCACAGCTAATATGGCAGGTGACGATTTCGCTATTGAATGGACAAGAGCACAGGAAGGTAAATCTGATTTCTCTGCTTTGTTTATCCCGTGGTATGTTCATAACGAATATAAGACTCCGTTCAAAACAGAAGCTGCTGTCAAAAGGTTTGAAGATTCCGTTGGGACAGCAGCGAACGATATGTACGGTGATGAAAGAGGGCTTTTCGAGCAGTATCCGGAGATGAGTCTTGAGAGTTTAAGTTGGAGAAGGTCAGCAATCAGGAACCGTACTCAGGGCAGTATTTCGGAATTCATGCGACAGTACCCTGCCACAGCAGAAGAAGCGTTTCAGGCTAGTAATAACAGTATATTTGATATGGGGGTTCTTTCTCGCTGGTTGGAGAAAACTGTTCCCGCAGGGTATCGGGGTTACTTTGTTTCTAGAAACGGGGAGCCTCATTTTGAAGAAGACAGTTCTGGTATTGTTCATATCTGGGAAGAACCTCATCTTTATCTCGAATATGTTGCAGGGTCTGACCATGCGGAAGGATTGGATAGTGGGGATTATTCGTGCTGCTTGATATTTAAGCGGATGCCGTTACAGCTTGTGGCTAAGATAAGAGGGTTTGACGGAAGACAAGTTCCTATAGACGAATTTGCAGAACAGATGTGGTTAATGTCCCTTTATTATAATCAGGCTTATTGCTGTCCTGAGAATAATGCGGATGGGGGTACGGTTGCACATATCCTTAGAAACGAATATACTTACCCGAATTTGATTACTGAAGAGATGTTAGGGTTGTTCGCTCACAAGACTGACAGGATAGGTTGGAGAAACACTTCAGCTACCCGTAGGAGAGTTGTCGCTAGAGTGCAGGAAGCTATTCATAATGAAGAAATGGTTATACCTGATGAGAAACTTATACGGGAATGCCAGACTTTTGTGGCAGTCAACGGAAGACCTCAAGCGATGAAGAAAGGTAAAGGTAGACGGATCGGAGAACCTGAAGATGGGTACTATGATGATGAAGTCATTGCTTGCGGAGGGGTTTTGTTAGCACATGACGCTCTTCCTTTACCGAAGTCAGCAAGTTATTATGAAGCTAAAGATCAACCGTATTGGTCAGAACTGGATGATTTGATGGGCGGGAAGCATTATCTGGATTTAGTTTAAGGGGGAGGTTATGGCGAAAGGTAAGAATTTTGAGCAGATGACTAAAGAGGATGACATCCTTGAAGTTTTTAAGTCTATGCGTGATGAATCACGTGAGAAGGTTGAACCCAGAGCGAAAGAAATACAGCGCAATTATTTGACTTATTTGGGGAACCATTATCTGAGAGAGAATGAAGAAGGATGGACCCCTGATGACAAAGCACCTTCGTGGAGGTTTAGGGTCAAAAGGGATATTATAGGCCCTATGGTGGATACTTTACGCCCCATCCTAATGAGGGGATACCCTAAATATTACGTTGAAGCGGATTATCCTGAATTACCTGCCATGATTGAGACGGAAGATGGTCAGCAGGTTCCTACGCCTATGCGAGAAGGGGATAGTGCAAGATTCTTACAGAATATCCTTGAAGCGTTCCATGAAGAACGGGGTGAAGGTATCGAGGTGGCGAAACTGCTGGTTGATGTTTTGGTTGGCGGGACTGCTTATCGAAAAGTGAAGTTCTGCCCGCAGACGAACAGGGTGCGATTACCACATATGAACTTTGAAGATGTTTTCCCCGACCCATACGGAACACGTAGTGATTTCGGGGACCATAAATATGTGATTATACGTAACGAGATGGATTGTTATGATATTGAACGTATTTACGGTGTTAAAGAGAAGGATTTCGGTGGGGATGACGAAGACACGCTTGGTGACGGCTTATTCAAAACTGTTAAGACGATGTTTAATAAGAATTCTAGCCAGAAGAAAGATACTGTTGATCAGAACGAAACATGGAAACGGAGAAGGTATGATGTGTGGGAGTTGTATTATAATGAAATGACTCCGATGCAGACAGAGTTCGGTAAAGCTCCTCCTAAAGCTGTGCGTTATCCTAGAGGTAGGCATATCGTTATAATCAACGATAAAGTGGTTGCGGTAGACAGGGAAAACCCTTATTGGCATGGTCAGTTCCCTATACTTTCTTATAACGCTAACCCGTTACCACATGAGTTTTTCGGTAAGAGTGATGTGGACTCGATGGTCTCTATTCAGAGTGCGGGGAACATTTTGCAGAACATGGTTATTCAGAACGCTATGCTGTCTACAAATACCCAATGGATTTATGAGGAAGGAGCGTTGTCAGCCGAGGAAATTACAAATCAGCCCGGACTAATGATACCAGTGGCTCCGGGGGGTATAAGTAGACTTCAGAGGTTGGAACCCGCAAACATTGGTCGTGATGCAATGATGCTTATAGAGCAACTTGAAGGTCATGCCCGAAGTGATATTTCAGGGGTTCAGGATGTGATGATGGGAAGAGAGCCGACATCCAATTCGTCAGGTATATTAGCGAACACGTTGCAAAGTGCTGCATTGACAAGGCAGGGGTTCAAAGTGCTGTCTCTTGATGTTACTTATAAACGTCAGGCAATACTGGAAATATCGTTAATACAGCAGTTTTACAATTTTGAAGATCCGCAAGTTACTCGTAAGACGCAGATGGGAGAACTTATGCAGTGGAATGAAGCTATACGCAACCTGACATATGATGTTGTAGTGGAATCTAAAGCTGATATGCCTCATAATGTTGTTGCTAGAATGAATATGGGTATCCAGATGTTGCAGATGGGGGTATTCGATATTATGGAATTCTTGGATTATACAGGGATAAAGATACGTGAAGATCTGAGGAACTCGTTGGTCGGAGCTAGTTTTGGTCAAGGTCAACAAGGTCAAGGTCAGGGGGGTCTCGCAGGTCAGGAGAATCTGGGTTCAGGGGTTCCGCAACAAGCTCTGCCTTCAATGTAGAAAATAAATTTCCGCTTTTGGGGTCAGTTACGGAATAGTATAAGTAGGAGGTAAATTATATGTCATCCGAAACTGAACTTCGCATTATCATCAAGCCCACGCACGTTGAAAGGATTACACTGCGGGCGGTAGATGACGAGGGGGAATTGGTTGGATTGGAGATGTACAAGGAATTGCTTGAAGAAATCCAGCGATTTACTCGTTGTGCCAACCAGATTTTAAAGGATTCTCAATTACTATTCTACCTGTAAAACGGAGGGAACTATGCCGAAAGTAGGTAAGAAACATTTTTCGTATAGCAAGAAAGGTCGAAAAGCTGCCAGTACTTACGCTAAGAAGACAGGTAAGAAGGTCACCAGAAAGAAGAAACGGTATTAGCAGTGTGGGTTTATGGCTGGGTAGCATTACTAAGGTGTTTGGTTGCCACGGGACTGGCGTTAGTGGTGTTTATTATGATAGGGTTATTAGCAAAATACTTATGGCAATTTTAGGTAATGATACAGATAAGCGAAGAACTGGTGAGGTCATTATTAGAGGATGATAATGTACCTTTTGCAGAAATCAATTTAAAAAAACATAAAGGGACCCTTACTTATCTTGAAGTACGCTTGAAAGCGATAGATGAAGAAGGGATCGCATGGATAATGAAGGTTTTGGATTATGCCAATCAGCGAAACAAAAAAAGCGCAGGATCTGGTGATAGAGTACAAGGTACGGTTGGAGGAAGCGTTGAAACCCAACGCAATCCTGAACCAAAGATTGATAAGGGTAATAGGCTTAAATACAGAGATTCTTCTTGAAAGCATGACGCAGACTGCACAGTTACGAGATGAAGTGGGTAGAATGCGGGCTGATATGAAGAGTATTGCAAAAAAAAATTGTTGACAAATAGGTTTTGATGGTGTATTAGTTTTTTATAATCGTATTTCTTTCTATGTCGTTTCGTTTTGGTTGCCCGAAACGAAGGTCTGGTATGTTATAGGCGTAATGTACCAGACCGCATTTATAAATAATACTGGACAAGTCGTTAAGACCCCAAAATAAAAAGGTGTAAAAAATGTTAGAAGACCAAGGCTCACAAGCTGCTGAAGAAACAGGGAACTCCGATCAAGGAACAAACCCTGTTGCACAGGAGAGTACAGTCACCGCAACTCCAGAACTGGATGAAGCGGGAAGCGAACTGCAACAGATGCGTAACGAGATGGATAAGAAAAATGTCCATGCTCAGAGAAAGATTACGCAGATGGGGCAGGATAATTCACAGATGCGAGATGATTTAAGTCAAAGGGATGGTGAGGTGCAACAACTTCGTCAACAGGTGAACGAGTTGCAATCGAAGCAGTCCCAATATATGTCTGATTACGGATTAGAAGATGCTAACCAAGAGGCTTCAGGGTCTGATGGGGGGCGATTGGATATGATGGAAAGGGCATTAGGTGACACGATAACCGAGATGTATAATATGCGTGAAAGCCTAGCTCAGGCTGATGCTGGGAGTAAGCAAACTCAACGGGTTCAACAGTACACGGATAACTACGGCATGAGTGCCGAAGATGCACAATTGGCAATCCAGTACGAGGATGCGGGAGAGTTTATGAATTCCCATAAAGTTATTGAACTAGCTTCAGCACAAAATAGATCACGGCAATCGGCAAACCAGAGACGAGGTTCATATTCTTCTACTGAGGGGAGTTCTTCTTCTTCTCTATTTAAGAGCGCAACTGACAATAAGGCTGCTGTCGATAATATCTTAGGGGGTTCTAGGACTCCCGAAGAGGTGGCGAGTCTAATCGCTGATGATCCTAGCTTGATTGATAAGTTGGGCGACAGTTTAAAATTCAGTAGTGAGTAACTACAGTCAGGACGGGCCGGACTAGAGACTGGCCCGTCTTCTCTCTAGTGGTTGTAGTGAACAACTTTAATTCTATAGGAGTTTACTACAATGGCAGCTATTCTTGACCAAATCAGTATAGCGACCTTAGCGATGCACCCTGACCTCAACACTAAACTGTTGAGTAGAGATTCTGCACTCTTGCGGATCTTACAGGCTAAATCGTCTAGCATGACAGGGTCGCCTCTGAAAATTAAGGTCAGATATAAAAGAAATAATGGCGGTTGGTACGCAGGTTTCGATACTTTCAATACCGCAAGGGTTGAACAGTTAGCCGAAGGTAGCGTGAACTGGACTAATGTCTATGTTAACGTTACTGTAGACGAAGACACCTTGGTAACAAACGCTGGTATGACGATCAAAGACCTTTTGAGCGTCAATTCACTTAAAAACCTACCTAAACGTGATCGAGTTACCCTGATCAATATCTTTGGTGCTGAACTTGAAGGGGCGATAGACGACAAGCAACAATTGTTGAATTCTGCCATCTATACAGGTAGTTCAGGCAACAAACAATTGACTGGTCTTGACGGTATCATTGCAGGTTCAACAGCCCACCCCGGTGCTTACGCTGGTATGGCTGCTGCTGATCTAGGTACATTCGATGATGGACGTAGAGGGTTCCTTAGCGGGACTGATGGTTCTGCTACTAAGGATAATGTATGGGCAGCTAAGACTAAAACATTTAGTCCTACGCAGTCCATCTTGCTGGAAAATATAGCCGATGGTTTAAATGACTGTAATCAAGGGTCTTCGGACGGAATTGATTATGTCATTATGCCACTCGATATTTGGTCTTCTTTAGAACTGCAACTTGAAGGTCAGAAGACTCGTCCTAACGAGAGCCTTTCTGCTATCGGGTTCCGCACAAATATCGAATGGGTAAGTTTCGGTTGTACTTTCGTTGCTGATCCTTTCTGCCCTGCTGGTACGGTTTACGGTATCAACACTAACCATCTTAAACTAGCGACACATCCGGGTCTGCAAATGGAAATGTCACAGTTTAAAGAACCGACAGATCAAGCTGCTATCACAGCACAGGTTAAGTCGAAGTTGCAAACATGGTGCGATGATCGTGCCAAGCACTTCAAAATAGAAGGCTTAACTGCCTAAAGGAGGATGATATGGCTACTTATAAGCGGAAACGTACTCCAGACGGGTTGGGGTTAGAGACTGTCACTGCTGCCGAATTACTTGCTGATACCACTTATGTAGGGTTGGTTGAAGTTACACCTGATACAGGTGATGCTTTTACCGTTTCTAAAGTGGGGGCGATTTTCTGGTGGTTGGATGCTGCTTCTTCTGCAACAGCACAGAAGCTCTATGCTTCTAATCGTGCACCTGTGACGCTGATCACTGACGGTGTAGATCAAGGGGATATTGATCCAGATTGATGAACTAAACTAAACTAATGGTGCGGGGTTAGTTCCTCGCACCTTCTTTTTAACTGCCGTTATAAGGGTGGGAGATGGAGGAATTTAATGGCTACGAATTTTGTTAAAAGACGATCACAATGGACGAGTTCTGAGAAGAATTCAGCTTATTCAGTAAACATACGTAAACGAGCTTTAGGGGCTACCTTAGATGCTAATGGTAACCTCAGTATTTATCGACCTGCATCAGGTGGGGGTTTAGGTCTCCATATTGAACAGGAAGGTACGGCAGCTTGTTTGCAACTTACAGGTGGTGGTATTCAACCTGCATATGAAGAAATAGATGCTACAAGTGCAAATCAGACTGTAACCGTTAAGGTTTACGGTGTCACTTCTATGAAAACTGGCGGTGCTTATACAATAAGTGGGACCTTACCTGATTTAGCAGCTACTGATATAGGCAGGACTAAAACTTTTATTTTAGGTGCTGCGGGTAGCGGGGCTGTTATAATATCAGGTAACTGGCAAGGGTCAGATACTCTAATGGATATACAAAATGCGAATACGGCTCTTACTCTTGTGTGGAACGGAGATAGCTGGATAGCCGAAGCTAGTGCTGGAGTGTCATTCTCATAATAAGAGGTCTATATGTCGTTTACGCTTAAAGACCTTAAGACAGAGTTACGTCTACGTATAGGTGAACCGACGGATGGTACTGTCGGTTCATCTGTCACTTATCAGGACGAAACAGGTGTCGATGAGGCTGCCTTAGCATTAAATCTTGCTCAAAAGAAAGTCTGTGATGATGCACTGTCCACAGGATTTGCCCTTTTACAGGGACGTAAGAAGATGGCAGTTGTCTCCAGTACAAGGGAATATTCCCTTCCTTCTGATTTCACTTCCGTATTAGACCTGTTCCATTTGCATAACGGTAGTTACTATCGTTTATCCCGTCATCCGTTACGAATGATGAAAGACAGGTTGTCTGTCAATACGACTGGTACAACCTACAGCCATTACGATGTTTTCGGTAGGGCGGGCGAGGTTCTGTTGGAAAGTACGGTTACTACGGGGGGGGTAAGCAGTTTTGTTGACAATCTTCAAAATTTTACTTCAGGGGCTTTGGGTGCTGTAGGTGATATTGTTTTTAATCTGACAGATGGAAGTTACGGTACAATAACTGTGGTGGATGGGAACACGGTAACAGTAGACAGGTTAGTCGGTGGCAGAAACAATGAATTCGACCTTAATGACAGATATCATATAGAAACCAAGGAACAGATACTGGATATTCTGCATGTTTATCCCGCTATTACCGCAGGTGGTGATCTGGTTACGGTACAGGGAAACACCGCTTGGGGAGGGAGTTCTACCTTAACTTATACACCTGCTGATGAAGCGATACTCTATTCTATTTCAGTAACGTTAGATTCACCGCTCCCGACTACACCTGTGAGAGTGTCTGTTACTGATACGGCTAATGCTACTTTGGGATCGGTTGTGGTAGGGAGCAATGAAGCGGTTTTCTCTGAAGGGATCAAACTGGATGGGGGGGTGGCAAGGAATATAATAGTAACGGATGCTGATGGTGCAGCGGTGACCCCTACCTATTATAGTATAAAGGCTTATACGGGAACGGAAGAGTTGGAGTTGTATTATTCTCGAATACCTGTTAATATGTCAGCTAACACCGATTATTCGGAGTTACCTGATTGGGCGAGGGAAGCGATTCTCTTATGGGCCATATACCTGACATCATGCAAGATTTTTGGCGGTGAAAGCAATCAATCCGCTCAAGCGAGAACGCAATACGAATTTGAAGTCCAGAAGATAAAACGGTTTATGAGGGTTAAGGATCAGGATCGACTTAACCTCGTTACGGATGTGGTGGCAAGCAGGACAATCCCCACCCATAAGAATGTACCTACTAACATAGCGTTACCTTTAGGTTAGGAGACAAAAAATGGCGAATAGAAGTTCTTTTGAAACTCTTAAAGCAATCGGGTCATCTATAACTGATGCGGGCGGGATACAATTCGATATTGACGAGATGAACGTTGATCTGGATTCAGTGAAACCTGCTTCTGTTATCAATGCGGGGGCTAACATTGCTGTCGGTACTGTTGCGGAAAGGGTGGCTATAGCAGAGGTAACGGGTGTCAAGCATGGGATAATGTTAACAGCTAAAACAACTAATACGGATACAGTGTACGTGGGGCCGTCGGGAATAACAGCGGGAACGGATGCTTCATCTGGGACCCCCATAGAAGCTGGAGAGTCATTGACGGTAGGGTTCAATGACCCATTTAATCTGTATTGCATAACCCCTTCAGGATCGCAAACCCTGTTCTACATGGCGGTGTAACTAATGAGAATGCACAAGA
>Ga0310345_10001986_pt1 | contig 21381 bp, 22 predicted proteins | sample HC15DNA20500_MG_FD_204667 | JGI IMG/M metagenome (GOLD analysis project Ga0310345, IMG submission 204667) | Marine microbial communities from station ALOHA, North Pacific Subtropical Gyre - HC15-DNA-20-500_MG | ecosystem: Environmental > Aquatic > Marine > Oceanic | place: Pacific Ocean: North...
CCTAGGACCCGCTGATTAAGAGTCAGCTGCTCTACCAACTGAGCTATGCGTCCACACTGCGGCTTGCCGCGGCCTCGTGGAAAGAGGCGTTCCCGACTCGGGAGGCGCCCGTATAGCGGCCTTTCACGGGATGAAAACCCCTAATCGGGCGATCAGACCTCGCGCAGTTTACGAAGGGGCTTGGCAGCCGCGTTTGCGGCGTTGAGCATTGCGCCGAATGGATCAGACGGATCGTCTTCAATGCTGAGGAGTCGACGGAACTCAAGCATACGCACGGCGGCAAAAGCTTCATGCAGCGGCAGTTCTGTGACTTGCGGGAGGTCCCAGATCGTGATCGTGACACCGAGCTTGTTCGCGCGGCTGACTTCGATCAGCACCTTATGGCACGCGCCGTCGTCAAGCTTACCGGCCAGTTCGTCGCTGGCGGGATCAGGTCCGTCACTTGTCCGGCAACAATTGTTTTCGGATGGCATGGAGCGTGCGTCCTTCTCAAGCCTGCGATTGGCCTGCGTATGGGCAGTCGTTTCACTGGGCACTTGGCACGACATATGATAGTTTCGAGTCACATGTTTGGGGGACAAGCGTGTAAATTGGCGAAAACATGCAAAGTTTTTCGACACATATTGTGATGATGGACGACTGTGAGGCCATCCTCACATACGTGTATGCGCGCTGCCGTGAGCACGGGGCGCTGTGGTTCAATTACAATTTCACCCCGGTATTCGAATCACATACCTCCAAAGATACCTTCATCTGGGCGCGCGATTTTCCATTTGAAATACAATCGCTTTATATGGGGCACTTACGAGAGGTGGACCCGGTTCCCAGACTCACTTTCGAACTGGGACCCATCCTAACCTGGACCGAAGCAAGCGACGCGATGAAAGCGGATGAAGCGGCCATTACGTTTCGCCAGACGTTATGCGATCTCGAAATCGACAACTGGGCCAGCTTCGCCCTCTTCGGCCCCCGTAACAGGGACGGCTATGTTACGATGCGTTTCCAGAACGACCCCGATCTTTTCGAAAAGGGTCGGCTGGAAGAGATCCACTCGATGCTGCTGATGGGACACCTCCAGATCTGCAAGATCATCGACGAAGGCATCCCTCCGGTCTCGCTCTCCGATCGCGAAAGGGAAGTCCTCGAATGGATGGGCCGAGGCAAATCGGCGGGGGATATTGCGACGATCCTCGACATTTCAGTCGAGACGGTGCGGACCTATACAAAACGGATCTACGAGAAACTCAGAACGAACGACCGGGTTTCCGCGACCGTGCGCGCGCTGAAGCTGGGCCTGGTCGAGCTCTAGCGGAGCAGTCCCTGGTGGGGTGCCTTTCGATTCCAGCGATGCACCATCATGAGCGAGCCGATGCAGATCATGTTGGTCATCATCGAGCTTCCGCCGTGGCTCATGAAGGGAAGGGGGATGCCGACCACCGGCGCCAGCCCCATCACCATCATCAAATTGATCGCTACATAAAAGAAGATCGTCGCAGTCATGCCGAGGGCCAGCAGTTTCCCGAAACGGTCGTTGCTGGCCCTTGCGACCGACAAGCCCCAGCGGAATATCAATGCGAAGGCGATGATGACGACCATGCCGCCGACGAATCCCCATTCCTCGGCCATCGTAGCGAAGATGAAATCCGTGTGAGGTTCGGGAAGGTAATGGAGATGGCTCTGCGAGCCCTCGTTGAACCCCTTACCTGAAAGGCCACCCGATCCGATCGCGATTTTCGATTGGGTGATGTGATATCCATCGCCAAGCGGATCACTTTCGGGATCGAGGAAGGTGAAGACGCGTTTGCGCTGGTATTCCTTCAGGCCGAAGAAAAAGGCCAGCGGCGCAAGGATCGCCCCCGCCGCGCCGGCCCCAACGAACCAGCGCATCGGCAGGCCCGCAGCGAACATTACCACAGCCCCGCCGAACAGAATCGCAAGCGACGTTCCCAGATCCGGCTGAAGCAGCACGAGGGCCACAGGTGTCATGATGAGTCCGCCCGCCGGGATCAGCGCCCGCCAGGTCGGGATCACCCCGACAGGTAGCGAGGCGTAAAAGCGCGCCAGTACAAGGACGATGGCAGGCTTCATCAGCTCGGATGGCTGCAACTGCATGAAACCGAGATCGAGCCAGCGCTGGCTACCGCCCCCAACGAAGCCGATCGCCTCGACCGCGACCAGCAGAAGCAGGATGACCGCGTAGATCGGGAAGGCAAAAAACATGGCCAGTTCGCGGGGGAAGCGGCTGAGTACGAAGGCCATCACGAGAAAAATGACGAACCGGATCACATGCGACGAAGCGTAAGGATTCCAGCTACCACCGGCCGCCGAGTAGAGCACGAGCGCACCGAAACCGATCAGCACAAACAGCGGGATCAGCGCTGCCCAAGCCTGCCGTGCGATCGGGGCTGGTATTATGCCGCTCATGGCCGGGCCTGCGCAGTGCCGGAAGGCGCGGTGTCGATGCGCGGGTCGAAGGTTTCGTCAGCCATACGTTCCTGTCGTTGCGCGGCGACGCGTGCTTCGGCTTCTACCTGGTCGAAGATGTCTTCGTCCCGCGCCGGAACCGGCTTCACCGTTTCGCCGGCAGCCGCAGCAAACGCGCGATACTTAGCATCGAGACGCTGTTGCGCGGTGCCGCCCCACTGGCTCTCGAAACCTCTCAAAGCGTCGAGTGCTTTCGCCGGGTCGAACAGGAAGGTCATCACGTCGCGTGCGATCGGATAGGCCGAGCCCGAACCACCCCCGTGTTCAATAACCACAGCGCAGGCATAGCGCGGGTTGTCGTAAGGCGCGAAGCTGATGAACAGGCCGTGGTCGCGGTATTTCCATGGGCCGGTCTTGCCGTTCGAAAGGTTAAGGCCGACCACCTGCGCGGTCCCGGTCTTGCCGGCCAGCAGGACGTTGTCGATCGGCAGGCGCGCGCGGCCTGCCGTACCCGGGCCATTCACGACATCCTTCATCGCCTCGCGAACGATATGAACATGCTCGTCCGAAAAATCGGCAGGTGCGAACGGTTCAAGCTTGTTCGATTTGACCAGCTTGGGTTCGAGATGACGGCCCGAGGCGATCCGCGCAGCATAGACGGCGAGCTGCAAAGGATTGAACAGCATATAGCCCTGGCCGATGGTGGCGTTGACAGTGTCGTAGGCCTGCCACTCGCGACCGTATTTCTTCAGTTTCCAGGCTGGATCGGGAACTGTGCCATAGAACTGGCTGAGGACCGGGAGGTCGAATTCCTGCCCGAGACCGACGCGACGAGCCATCGCGGCAATCGGGTCCATCCCGATCTGCTGGGCGAAGTGATAGAAATATACGTCGCAGGACTGGTAGATGCCCTTGGCCATATCGACACGGCCATGGCCACGGCGGTTCCAGCAGTGGAATACGCGGTTGCCGACACGCAGGCCACCGTTGCAGGTAACGGAATCCTCTGGCTTGAGGCCTTCGCGCAGAAAGCTCATTGCCACCATCGGTTTCACGGTCGAGCCAGGCGGGTACAACCCTTTGAGCACCTTGTTACGCAACGGAACGCGCTCGTCCTGGCTGAGCATCGAATATTCGACGCGACCGATGCCCTGTGAAAAACTGTTGGGATCGAAGCTGGGCATGGAGGCCATGCACAGGATGTCGCCCGTGAGGCAGTCGATGACGACCACCGAACCGCTTTCCAGCCCGATACGGCGGGCCGCATAGTCCTGGAGCGGTCCGTCGATGGTGAGCTGGATCGGATCACCCTGCGTGTCTTCCCGCGTTTCGAGCTCGCGCACGATGCGGCCGGAGGCCGTTACCTCGACCCGCCGGGCCCCGGGTATGCCTCGGAGTTCCTGTTCGAATTGCTTTTCGAGCCCGTCCTTGCCGATCTTGTAACCGGGCGTGACCAGTAGTGGATTGCGGTCCTGCTCGGCATATTCCTCGGCGTTCGCCGTACCGACATAGCCGATAAGATGGCCCACGCTCGGGCCGGTCGGGTAGAAGCGTGAAAATCCGCGCTGGGGAACTACCCCAGGTAGATCCGGCAGGCGCACGCTGATGGCGGCGAATTCGTCGTAGCTGATTCCGGAAGCGATCTCGACGGGCTGGTAACCTGGGCCATCGTCGACCTTCTTGCGGATATCCGCCGCCTGATTTTCGTCGAGATTCAGGATCCGCGTGAGCGCGGCAATAGTCGCGTCCGGATCGGGCGTGCGATCAGGTATGATATCGACGCGAAAATCTGCCCGGTTGGAGGCGAGGGGAGCGCCATTCCGGTCCAGGATCCAGCCCCGCCGCGGAGGAATCAACGAAAGGTTGACCCGGTTGCTTTCGGATTCCAGCTCGTACTTCTCGTTCTCGGCAATGGCGATATAGCCCATGCGCGCAGCCAGCAGCACGCCGATGCCGCCCATGGCGGTGCCGATGACGAATGTCCGCCGGTCGAAGGCATTGTCGAGCGTCGACTGCGTTACGACCTCGCGGGGCCTTGCTCGCCTGCGCAGCCGCATCACAGGGCCTTCCAGCGGGTGAGGCGGAACCGGTCGAGCATAGCAACCACACGGGCTGCGATGGGGAAGAGGAGTACGGTGAGCACGAGCTGAGGAATGAGGGCTATGAGCGAATGGATTGTGGGTTGGCCACCGGAAAGCAGCCAGCCTGCCAGTAGGTAACCGAAGATCAGTATACAGGCGGTGAACCAGTCCTGCCAGAAGGCACGCCACGGCAAGCGCGTCTCGACCAATTCGACGGCGATCATGACCAGCGACCATGCGACGATGGCAAAGCCGAAGGGCTGGCCGTTGAAAAGATCGTCGACGAGGCCAAGCGGCATCCCCGCCCAGACAGGCAGCAGGCCCGGTCGCACGAGACGCCATGCGAGAAGCATGAGCAGCCCAAGCGGCGGCACGATCGGCAAGGCCGATGCGATCGGGAAAATGGGCAGGATCGATCCGACGATGATGCTTGCCCAGGGAACGATGTTCGCCAGCAATGCGGAATGCGAACGATTGATGCGGCTGCCATAAGCGTCGCTGCGCGAACGCGGGTCGTTTCGTTCCATCAGTCGGTCAGCTCGCGCTCGATCGGCGTTTCCGCGCCAAGCACCGCTTCCGGTTCATAAATCGGCTCGACGCTGACATAATCGGTAGCGGCGGGATCGCTGATGATCCGTGCGACGCCGCCATCGTCAGTCGTTTCCGTCAGGATCGCCACCGCAATCCCCGGCGGGTAATATCCACCTGCACCGCTGGTTACGAAAACGTCGCCCGGCCGGAGGGGATTGATACCCAGATTTATGAGCCTGATCCGTATCAGGCCGTCACCGCGCCCTTCAGCAAAGGCGACGACCTCGTCTTTGGACCTGTGTACCGGCAAGATGCTTTCGGTATCGGTCAGCAAGAGGACACGCGAACTTTCGCTACTGACCTCGAGGATGCGTCCGACGATCCCGCGGGACGACCGCACGGACATGCCGATCTCGACCCCATCGTCCGAACCGGCGCCAAGATAGGCGAAGCGCCGGGTGCTGGATGCGGATGAGCCGACGAGCCGCGCCACGGCGACGGGTTTACGCTCCGCGTCCTGCAGATTGAGCAGACCCTTGAGATGGATATTCTCTCGCTTCACTGCCTCGGCTTCGGCGAGGCGGATGCGGGCGATTTCCATTTCGCGCTTGAGCGCTGCGTTCTTGGATCCGGCACGGTAATATCCGCTGATAGTATCCCAGAACCCTTTGCTGCCGGTGCGAACGGTGGCGGCCGTTTCCGTTGCCGGAGAAAGACCGTCCTGTGCCGCACCGCGCAGCCCCCCGAACAGCTGGGGCTGGAAGAACGACAGGGCGAGCAGGATCGCGCCGATCAGCGCGCCGATGCCCGCGATCACGTATCCGGTAAAGAGATTGTATTGCGCCCTGCGAGAATACCCCGAGCGCCGTGAACCTGTCGGCGCCATTCCCTTTGCCTTTCTAAGCCGTCATCAGGACGCCGCGATAGATCGGGTCCTCCATCGCGCGCCCTGTACCCACTGCCACGCAGGAAAGCGGATCTTCGGCAATGGTAACCGGCAGGCCGGTTTCCTCGCGCAGGTAATCGTCAAGCCCGCCGATAAGCGCGCCGCCGCCCGTCAGGACGATGCCCTGATCGACGATGTCTGCGGCCAGTTCCGGTGCGGTATTTTCGAGCGCGATGCGGACGCCTTCGACGATGGCCCCGATCGGTTCGTTGAGCGCTTCGGCAAGGTGGCCCTGATTGATGGTGATTTCCTTGGGGACACCGTTGACCAGGTCGCGACCTTTGATGGTGATGCTCTCGCCCACGCCGTCCTCCGGGGGACGGGCAACGGCATAATCTTTTTTGATCCGCTCGGCCGTCGCATCGCCGATCAGCAGGTTGTGATGTCGGCGGACGTAGGAAACGATCGCTTCGTCCATCTTGTCGCCGCCGGTACGGACTGACGTGGTATAGGCGAGGCCGCGCAGCGAAAGAACGGCCACTTCGGTAGTGCCGCCGCCGATATCCACGACCATGCTACCGACCGGTTCGGTCACGGGCATGTCGGCACCGATCGCAGCAGCCATGGGTTCGAGGATCAGGTAGACCTGCGAAGCGCCTGCATTCGACGCCGCGTCGCGGATGGCGCGGCGTTCGACCGAGGTCGAACCCGAGGGGACGCAGATCGTGATTTCCGGATAGCGCATCAGGCTTTTGCGGCCGTTCACCTTCCGGATGAAGTGCTTGATCATCTCCTCGGCCACGTCGAGGTCGGCGATCACGCCGTCGCGCAGAGGGCGGATGGCTTCGATGCTGTCGGGCGTCTTGCCCATCATCATCTTAGCATCGTCGCCCACGGCCTTGACGCGTTTCATGCCATTGATCGTCTCGAGCGCGACCACGCTCGGCTCGTTCAGGACGATACCCTGGTCCTGCACATAGACGAGCGTGTTGGCGGTCCCCAGGTCGATCGCCATGTTCTGCACGCCGAATTTGAAAATGTTGTTCCAGAAGCCCATTTTAGTTCGATTTTCCGTTGTATCGCGTGGTCAGGCGAGGGGGATGCGGCCCGCTCGCACCTCTCCGTGGGGAAATGGTGGCGGTGCCTTAGCGATATTACGCAGGGAATGCCAAAAATTTCCGGCAATCCTGCGGGGGATAGTGAAACGCGCTGCCTCGGAATCATGGCGCTTCATCGTTAGAACGGGCCGTCCATGCCGCAAATCCGTCGCCTGCCCGAGAATCTCGTCAATCGCATCGCCGCCGGCGAGGTGGTCGAACGGCCGTCCTCGGCGCTCAAGGAACTGGTCGAAAATGCGATCGACGCGGGCGCCTCACGGATCGCCGTGAAGCTGGTCGATGGCGGATTGACCAGTCTCGAAGTGACCGACGATGGCTGCGGGATGACACCGGAGGAGATGGCGCTCGCGCTCGAGCGCCATGCGACCTCCAAGCTGCCAGACGAGGCGATCGAACAGGTGGCAACGCTGGGCTTTCGCGGGGAAGCCCTGCCGAGCATTGCCAGCGTGGCTCGCTTCACGCTGGAAAGCCGACCGCATTACGCAGAACAGGGCTGGAAGCGTGTGGTCGACCATGGAGAAATTCTTGCCGAGGGGCCAGCGGCTTTGCCGCCGGGAACGCGCGTGCGTGTCGAAAACCTGTTCGGTAAAATCCCCGCGCGCCGCAAGTTCCTGCGTACACCACGCAGCGAATATGCCGCCTGCAAGGATGTCGTCCAGCGTCTCGCCATGGCGCGGCCCGATGTAGCCATCACGCTCGATCATGGCGATCGGCGCATTTTCGGGCTGCAGGGTGGGGAAGGGCTGGCCAACCGCGTCGCCCAGCTCGTTGCGCGCGAGTTGAAGGAAAACGGCGTTGCCATCGATATAGAACGCGGTGCCATGCGGCTGACGGGTATTGCGGGTCTGCCGACCTACAATCGCGGTATCACGGACCACCAGTATCTGTTCGTCAATGGCCGCCCCGTGAAGGATCGCCTGCTGACCGGCGCTGTGCGCGGTGCCTATGCCGACATGCTCGCGCGCGACCGGCATGCGGTACTCGCGCTGTTTCTCGAGCTGCCATGTGAGGATGTCGACGTGAACGTCCATCCAGCCAAGTCGGAAGTCCGCTTCCGCGATGCGCAGGGGGTGCGCGGCTTCATCGTTTCAGGGCTGCGGCAGGCATTGGCGACCGGCGACAAGCGGAGCGCGCAGACACCAGATGCGGGCGCTATGGCGCGCTGGCAGCAGGAGCCGGTGCGCGAAGAACCATCTCCCGCTCTACGTTCGATCTTCAGCGGGCGGGACTGGTCCGCTCCGCAGCAGCGCGTGGCGGAGGCGAATGCTGTGTGGCGCGGGGTCGAAGCCGATGTGATGGCCCAGCCGCGCGGCCGGGCTGAAGAAGCCGCAGCGGTTGCGGAAGAGACCGAGGACTATCCGCTTGGTATCGCACGCGGACAGGTCGCCAATACCTATATCGTGGCGGAGGCGAAGGATGGGCTCGTTCTGGTCGATCAGCATGCCGCGCATGAGCGTCTGGTGCTCGAGCGTCTGCGGGCCGCCGGGGCGGAGGAAGCGGTGGCGCGCAGCCAGGCATTGCTGATTCCCGAGGTGGTCGAACTTGAGGAAACCAGCTGCGACCGGCTCGAGGAAGCGGCCCCCAAGCTGGCCGAACATGGTCTTGCGATCGAGCGGTTCGGCCCGTCGGCCATGCTGGTCCGCAGTCTGCCCCACGCTATCGCGCGAACCGATCCCGAGAAGCTGCTGCGCGACATCGACGACGATCTGGCGCTGAATGGCGAGGCGTTGCTGTTGGGAGAGAAGCTCGACCTCGTGCTCGCGACCATGGCGTGCCACGGCTCGGTCCGGGCAGGGCGCGTGTTGCGCGTCGACGAAATGAATTCACTGCTGCGCGAAATGGAGCGCACGCCGCGATCCGGGCAGTGTAACCACGGTCGCCCGACATGGGTCAAGCTGTCGATGGAAGACGTCGAGAAACTGTTCGCGAGGCACTGATGCGCACGAATATCCTGCTCCTCGCCTTTGTCCTTGCTGCCTGTTCGAACGAGCCGACCGAAGAGGAGCGGGCAGCCGCGGTGGCCGAGGTCGAGGCGAACCAGACGCCCGCGCCTGAGCAGCTCGAACTAGGCGCAATCCGCTATCGCGAAATCGAACAGCACAACCTGTTTGGAGCGGGTTGCAGCTTCGCACCGGAGGGTAGCGGGTTGTCGGCAGTTGCGCTGGCCATGTCCGATACCGGACATTTCCTGCGCGGCAGCGAACTGATCACGCTAGCGGCCGACAAGGGCAGTACTGAACTGCCTTATCTCGCGCGGCGCAAATATGACGGCAAAGCCTATTCGATGACGCTCGATCTCGACGAGGGCGAGGGTGAACAGGTCGGTGAGGAAGTCAGCGATTACCCAGCCACGCTGACCATCCGCGACACGAACGAGCAGGTGGTTTATCGCAAGACCGGCGTGGCCCAGTGCGGGGCCTGACCTAATCGGTCCCGCCAGTATCGCGCGTGCGGATCAGACCGTTCGAGACCATCTCCATCACCGGTTCGTCGTTCTGGTTCAGCACCGTCAGCCGACTCTTGAAGATACCCATTTCAGGTCGCGACGCGCTTCGTCTTTTTTCGATGACTTCGCTTTCGCAGCGCAGTGTGTCGCCGGGATAGACCGGCTTTTTCCAACGTAACTGGTCGACTCCTGGCGAACCAAGCCCCGCCTGACGATTGGCTTTCAGATTCTCCACCAGCATCGCCATGGTCATGGCGCAGGTATGCCATCCACTGGCGGAAAGCCGCCCGAAATGGGTCTGTGCCGCCGCCTCGTCATCGAGATGGAATGGCTGCGGATCGTATTTCGAGGCGAATTCGATCACCTCGTCCCGCGTGACCTCGTAATGCCCGAAGGCCTGCTTGTGCCCGACGGCTATGTCTTCATAGAACTGCATTGCAAATTGCAATGGATCACAAAACCGGGCGAAGCAACATCCAAATACCCATGCCGATCATCGCGAGGTTCTCGGACAGCGAAACAAAGCCGAGCGGCACGTTCCCGCTACCTCCGACGCAGGCGCATTTGATGCTGCGTTTCTGGATATAGACTGCGTAGAATACACTTATAGCGCCGACCGTTCCGATAAAGAGGGCAATGGGGATGGAAAGCCAAGGAAGCAGTCGTCCCGCCATCAATATCGCTGCGGCCGCTTCGAGAAACGGATAGGCATAGGCATAGGGCACCCATCTCTGGCCAAGCAGGTCGTAACCGACGAACATGGTCGAGAATTGCTCGACATCCTGCAATTTGAGCATCGCCAGCATCGCCATAGAAAAGGCGACGAACCATTCTGCGGTACGGATGGTGAGTGGGGTCTGAAATACAAACAGGCTCAGCGCCACCGCCAGCGCGGCGCCGACGGCGAAAACCGCGATGACGGGAGTGTAGCTGGTGCCGGATTCGTCTTCCGTGTCGTAGCCGAAATATTTGCGCAGATCGGTGTAACCCCCGATGCGCTTGTCGCCGATGAAGGTCTGCGGCGTCGTCTCCACACTATACTCAGCCTTGAAGGCATCGGTTTCTCCGCGGGTCGTGAGATGATGATCCTCGACCTTGTAGCCCTCTCGTTCGAGCAGCCATTTCGACTTTGTGCCGTAAGGGCAGACATGTTTCTCCATCACCATGCGATGGAGGCGCGCGATGCTGCCGCTCTCGTCTGCCTGCTTTGCGTCCGATCCTGTATTCATGCCCGGAATTTCGGCACCCGTCCTTCAATGCCCATGTCGGGAATGATGCGATATCGTGCCAGCACCAGACTGAACAAACCGAAGGCCAAAATGCCGATCGCAACGAGTGTGAAGATGATGCCCTGACCTGCAAGGGCCGCAAGGGCATCGCCGAGCGTCTTGATCTGCTCGGCGCCGCCCGACATGAAACCGGCCTTGAACAGCGACCAACCAATGACCAGGAAGACGACCGCGCGGGCGAGATAGCCGATCGTGCCGATCACTTTGGTTTGGGACGGTGCAGCGCCGCTTATGCGGTGCATAAAGCTTCCCGTTACGCCTTTCTTCGCCTGAAATGCGGCCGTTATGAAAAATGCGATGCCGAGAATGCCGAGGACGGCTCCGCCGAACTCCATGGAAAGAATGCCTGAGGCCGCTTCCTGCGCGCCGCCGCCATCATCGCTGCCGGTAGTCGCGAACTTATAAGCCGAATAGGCGAGGGCGAGGTGACCGATCGCGCTGCCAGCATGGCCGATGCGGTGAGCCCAACCCGTGGTGTCACTGCCCTGATGCTCGATATCGAAGAAAGTCGATGCGAAGCGGAACAGCGCATAGGCGACCAGGCCGACAACCATCAGCCACAGGACTACTGCGCCGAGTGGAAACTCCTCGATCGCATCGAAGATGCCGTTGGTGCCTTGGCTGATCTGCCCGGCGCTGGTCAGCGCAATGAGGCCGAGGACCGAGTAAAGGATCGCCCGGCTGAAGTAGCCGACGCGCACCAGCGTGCTGAATTTTTCCGACTTGTCGACCACGATCGTTTCCCCGTTGAGCTTTGAATGGCAACGGGACGGGGGCAAGCTCGTTCCGGCAAACGCCTATTTTTGCTGGGCAAGTGCCGACGACACATCCGCTAGCTTGCCATCCGCAGTCGACACCTGTGGCAGTCCGAGGAGATTGCGCAGAAGCGGGGTGACCGCCGTGTTCTGAAAGCTGTCGAGCGTGACCCCACTGCGGAATGCCGGGCCGTTGGCAATGAACAACGAAGCCATTTCCGGCGAGAACGGATCGTAACCGTGATTCCCGCCGGTCCATACCGCGTCCGAGGCGGTGGCTGATATCGTCCAACCAGTGTCCGGCAGGCAGAAATAGGGCGGAATGCGCTTGTGCGTTCCGAATTGATAGCGCGCAGGGATCTCAGCTTTGCGCCAGCATTCCATATGGTCATGCTCGCGCAGGAGAGCGGTTTCCAGCGCTGCGGTATTGCCCGCGGTCGGCTCGAACGTGGCATAGGCGCCGCCTTCGACCAGTCGGTAAAGCGAAGGATCGACGATATCGGCCAGAACGACCATTTTGTCCGAACCTGTCACGGCCATGCCATGGTCGGACACGATCACCAGATTGGCAGGCTGACCGAGCGTTGCGAGGCCTGAAACGAGATTGGTGATGTGCTTGTCGATATCACCAAGCGCTCGATTAACCTCTTCGCTGTCCGGACCGCCATCGTGACCGGCGCTATCGATCGTATCGAAATAGAGAGTCACGAATTCCGGGCGGATGTCTGCCGGGCGCCGCAGCCAGTCGAGCACCGAATTCACACGCTGCGTGTTCGTGACCTGCATGCTGAAGGCCTGCCAGTCGCTCGCCATCTTGCCGTCGCTTACGGGGCCGTAACGAACCGCAGTCCCACCCCATGGCACGGCCGAGCCGGGCCAGAACATCGCCGCACTGCGGATACCGGCCTCTTCGGCCTCCACCCAGATCGGCTTCGCCTCGCTCCACCAATAGGGATCGACCGTCGCCATGGTGAAGGTCTCGCCGGGTTTCGCCTCGTCCTCCATCTTGTTGGCGGTGATGCCGTGATGGTCCGGGACAAGGCCGGTCACCAAAGTCCAGTGGTTGGGAAAGGTCTTGGTCGGGAAAGACGGCCGCATCGAAGCACTCGCGCCCTCAGCAGCAAGGCGTGACAGCGTGGGGGCAAGGCCGCGCTCGAGATAGCTCGGATGAAACCCATCGATCGAGACAAGGATCGTTACCGGTTCGCGCTGTTCTACCGACGCAGTGGCGACGGGCGCATCGGCATAGGTCGCGCAACCGCCGAGAACGCTGGCAAGGCCAAGGGCGAGGGCGGCGGCGATCCGGTTCATGCGATAGTCCTCAGACGTTGAATTTGAACAGCATCACGTCGCCGTCCTGCACGAGATATTCCTTGCCCTCCTGCCGCAGCTTGCCCGCTTCGCGCGCGCCGCTTTCGCCGCCGAGAGCGACATAATCATCGAAGGCAATTGTTTCAGCACGGATAAACCCACGCTCGAAATCGGTGTGGATCTCACCCGCTGCCTGCGGCGCCTTCGCGCCGGTGGGGAAGGTCCAAGCGCGCGCTTCCTTCGGTCCGGCGGTGAAGAAGGTCTGCAGGCCCAGCAGCTTGTACCCCGCCTTGATGACGCGGCTGAGGCCCGATTCATCGAGACCCAGTTCGGTGAGATATTCGGCGCGGTCTTCCATCGGCATGCCGACGAGTTCGCTCTCGATCGCGGCCGAAACCACGACCGCTTCGGCGCCCTCCGCACCGGCCTTGGCGAAGACCTGTTCGGACAGCGCATTGCCACTCGCGGCATCTTCTTCCGCGACGTTGCAGACATAAAGTACGGGCTTGGCCGTCAGCAGCTGCGCCTGGCGGAAGATGCGCGCCTCTTCTTCGTCCTTGGGCTCGGTCAGGCGGGCGGGCTTGCCGTCCTTGAGCAGTTCGAGCGCCTGGCCGAGTACGCTGGCCATCAGCTTGGCCTCCTTGTCACCCCCGGTCGCGCGCTTGGCGGCAGCAGGGACGCGCTTCTCGAGGCTTTCCAAGTCGGCGAGCAGCAGTTCTGTCTCGACCACTTCGGCATCGGCCAGTGGATCGACCTTGTTGGCGACATGCTGGATGTCGTCATCCTCGAAGCAGCGCAGCACGTGGACGATCGCATCCACCTCGCGGATATTGCCGAGGAACTGGTTGCCGAGCCCTTCGCCTTTGCTCGCACCTTTCACGAGGCCCGCAATATCGACAAAGGCGAGCTGGGTCGGGATGATCTTTGCCGAACCGGCAATGCCGGCGATCTTGTCGAGCCGCTCGTCAGGCACGGCGACCTGGCCGACATTCGGCTCGATCGTGCAGAACGGATAATTCGCGGCCTGTGCAGCCTGCGTTTCGGTCAATGCATTGAACAGGGTGGACTTGCCGACATTCGGCAGGCCGACGATCCCGCAGCGGAAACCCATCAGAAACTCCGGAAAATGTGTGTGGCGCGCGCCTTAGACGCGCGTCGCACGAATTGCCAGAGTGTCAGACGTTGTGGACCGCCTTGATCAATGGGCCATAGCCGCTTTCGCCCAACCAGCCGACCTGCGTCTTGGCGCAGACCTCGTTGATCGCGACTTGCGGGATACTGCCGCCGCTGACTGGCAGGCGGACGGGACGTGTGCCGGGAGCCATGCCGAGCACCCGCGCCATGGCGCGCGGTACGTCCATCGGATCGGCGCTCCGGCCCGACCCGTCCTCTTCGCCCATCCGCGCCACGACTTGCGGATAGCCATCGGTGTGCAGGTCCGCAGCGCGCGCCTTGAGCTCGGCGGAATAACGATTGCGGTTGACCCACACTTTGGTCGGATAGCCGCCGGGTTCGATCACGGTGACGCCGATATTATGCGGCACCAGCTCGTAGGCCAACTGTTCGAACATCGCCTCGACCGCGAATTTGGTCGCCGAATAATGGCCCGCAAACGGGACCATCACCCGGCCGAGCTGGCTCGATACGGCAAAGATATGTCCCTGCTTGCGCGCCCGCATGCCGGGTAGGACAGCGCGGGCAAGGCGGTGGTAGCCCAGGACATTGGTATCGAAGGCGAGCTTGGTCGCTTCCATGTCCTGCACTTCGACCGGTCCGGTGATGCCGATTCCGGCATTGTTGACCAGCACATCGAGCCCCCGGCCGATTTCCCGCTCCGCTGTGGCGACCGCTTCCTCGACCTCGCTGTCGAGCAGCACGTCGAGCCGCAGGACGCGGATGTCCAGATTGTCGTCGCTGGCCAGCTGTTTAAGCTCCTCGGCTTCAGGGCGAGGCGTATTGCGCATGGTGGCGAACACGGTCGCACCGGCGCGCGCGAAATGTTCGCTCGCCAAGCGTCCGAAGCCCGAGGATGTGCCGGTGATCAGGATCGCCTTGCCGGAAAGGTCGGGCAAAGCATCGAGCTTGTCGTCCTGCGCGCGCGTGGCCGTTGTGGCGAGCGCACCGGTGGCGGCTGCCCCGGCAAGCATAGTGCGACGGGTAAGGTCGGGCATGGCGAGTCTCCTCTCGTACGAACAATGACGCGGGATGGCGCAATTGGCCAGCGCGTCAGGGACGTTCGAGGGAAATTCGCCCTTCAAATTGTCGAAGAAAGGTGAGGTCAGTGGCCCCCTACCGGGACCGCTCTCTAGCGCTTTTCCTTGCGCTTCTTGCGGCGATACAGCGCAACGGCCGCGCCGTAGCCGACAATTCCCGTTCCCATCATCGCGAAGGCACCGGGTTCGGGTACCGAAGTGCCACCATCTCCGCCACCGCCGCCGCCTATCTCGCTGGGCGGGCGCGTCATCGCAGCTGCCGAAGTCGCCGAGGCGAGCAATGCTGCGGAAACAAGAACCGTCTGGAGCAAGCGCATCGTAAGTCCTCTGTTCAGATCTGGTTGCTTGTTAGCAGCAGAAAGCCGGAAATCGATTGCAGCGCATCGGGCTGTCTCGGCACGGGACATGTCAGTGCAGCGCGTTTTACAGGGTTAGAGGCGGAGGGCGAGATCGCTCATGAAGCGCGCATCGTCGCCCTTGGCGAGCCATTCGGCTTCGGCGGCAATGCCTGCGAGCATGTCGGTCAGCGGGTCCATTTCCGCCTTCGCGTAATTGCCCAGCACATGACCGTGCACCCGCTCTTTCGTACCGGGATGCCCGATACCGATCCGAACCCGGCGGAAATCCGGGCCGAGATGCTGGTTGATCGAACGCAGACCGTTATGTCCGGCCAGTCCGCCGCCGACGCGGACCTTGACCTTGAACGGGGCGAGGTCGAGCTCGTCGTGGAACACGGTCAGGGCCTCGGTTTCGAGCTTGTAGAAACGCAGCGCCTCGCCGACCGCGCGCCCGCTTTCGTTCATGAAGGTCGCGGGCTTCAGCAGCAGGATCTTCTCCGTGCCGATGCGCCCCTCCTGCACCCAACCGGAAAACTTCTTCTGCACCGGGCCGAAACCATACATTTCGGCAATGACGTCGACCGCCATGAAGCCGACATTGTGCCGGTGCATCGCATATTGCGGTCCGGGATTTCCAAGGCCTGTCCAGATCTGCATGCGGGTCCTCTAGCTTCGCCCTTCGTAAATGCAAAACGCCGGCCCCTTGCGGGACCGGCGCTTCGTGAAACCCGGGATAGGGTGGGAGGATTACTCCTCGCCGCCTTCTTCCTCGCTGGCTTCTTCTTCGCCTTCATCGGCATCCTGCTCGCTCGCAGGCACATCGGCCGCATCGGCGGTCGTGGTGTCGCCTTCGGACTTCTTGAGCGCCGAAGGAGCGACCAGCGTGGCGATGGTGAAGTCGCGATCGGTGATCGCGCTTTCGCTGCCTTCCGGCAGCGTCAGTTCGCTGATGTGGATCGAATCGCCGACTTCCTTGCCGGTAACGTCGATTTCGATTTCGCTCGGGATCTTGTCGGCCTCGCAGACCAGTTCCAGCTCGTGGCGGACGATGTTGAGAACGCCGCCCTTCTTGAGGCCCGGCGAAGCTTCTTCATTGATGAAGACGACCGGAACGCTGACTTCGACCTTCGCACCCTTGGCGAGGCGGAGGAAGTCGGCGTGCTCGGGGCGGTCGGTGACCGGATGGAGCGACACGTCCTTGGGGAGCGTGCGGAATTTCTTGCCGCCCAGTTCGATCTCGACGATCGAGTTCATGAAGTGGCCGGTGTCGAGCTGCTTGACCAGCTCCTTGGCTTCAACATGGATCAGGGTGGGTTCTTCCTTGCCGCCGTAGATTACGGCGGGGACACGGCCATCGCGGCGAAGTTGACGGGAGGCTCCCTTGCCAGCCCGTTCGCGCGCCTCGGCCGGCAGGGTCAGAGCGTCGCTCATGTCACGTACCTTTCGAATGCATATTGGTTGCTCGGTCCACCACACCTCCAGGGATGACCATGGTGCCGAAGGGCGCGCATAGCAGGACGCGCGGGAAAGGCAAGCGGTAACCGGCTGAGGCGCGGCTATTCGATCCGCCGGATTGCGTAGCCGCGCGCTTCGAGCAATGTCGGCAGGCCGCTGCTTCCCAGAAGATGCCCGGCACCCACGGCGATCAGCGGTTTGTCCTGCGCGGACAGCAGATTCTCGATCTGCGCTGCCCATTCGGCGTTGCGATCGTGAAGAAGCGTTTTTTCCAGTTCTGGGTCGGCGAGTACTCCTCGCTGAGTCAATTGTGTAAGCTGCTCGGTATCGCCGGCCAGCCAGGCATTGGCGAGCGGGCTGATCTTGCCATTATACTCCCGGGACTCCTCTAGCACGGCGTTGAGTAGATCGCGCTGTTCGGGTTCGGGAAGGCGGTCGAAGATTTCCAGCTGACTGCGCGCACCTTCCAGTTCGACGACTTCACGCCCGTTGAAGGCTGCGAGCAGCGCGCGGTCGGCACCATTCTCCGATTTAGATGATTGCGCCACCTGGGACAGCGCGAGCGCGGCTGCCCAGCTTTCCATCGGATCGAAATAGTCGCGGCGGACCTTGGCCTTGACGAGCAAGGCATCCAGCTCGTCGTTCAATTCGGGATCGATCCTTTCCGTGATCGGCCCACCGGGGTCGTCGAAGGCAAGCTGTCCGAACAGGCTGGAAAGCTCGGTACTGTCTTCGAGATTGGCGACTTCGACCACCAGCATATCGGCGCTGCCAAGGATTTCGTCCAACTGGGGCGAGCGCCATCGGGTGTCGTCGGGCAGCGCGTGGATCGTGCCGAACATCCAGCCCTCGACGTTTCCGGAACTATCGGCGATTTCCCACAGTGCAGGATAGGGTCCCTCTGCTTTGGTAACATCGGACTGTTTGCCGCACGCGGCGAGCAACAGAGCCAGCAGGAGACAGAGGGAAGGGATGAGGCGCGGGTTCACATCTTCTCCATGCATCGTCGTGTGACCGAAACCGGCATGATATCCCGCCGTTCGTTACTCGACGCTTACTGAACCCGCGTTACCTCGAGGCCGCGGCCTGTGAGATAATCCTGCACGCTTTGTTTCCCGGCGAGGTGACCTGCACCCACGGCGATGAAGACGGTGCCGGGGCTGTCGAGGCGGGTATCGATCCAATCGGCCCAGCGCTCATTGCGCTTGTAGAGCAGGGCGTCGATCAGCGCGGAATCCGTCAGGCCTTCATTCATCAGTTCTGCAAGGCCATCGGCATCACCTTCGAGCCATTCGGCAACCATGCGATCCATCATCGGGACAATGTCGTCGATATTGTCAGCCGACACCATGAGGAATGCGATCTGCGATTCGATCGGTAGCGTGTCGAACAGCTCGATCTGCCAATCGAGAGTTTCGAGCGCACCGCGCGTGACATTGGCAGGAGCAAGCTCTTCCAGCTTTGTCTCGACGCCGCTCTCGGCCTTGTAGCCAGCCGTCATCAACGGCATGACCGCCAGCGTCATCCCGGCGAACCAGGGTTCGAACCGGTCGAAAGAAGCAGGCGGCATACCGAGCTTGGTGAGCGCGCTTTCATAGGTCGTCCGCTGGGGATCCGGCAGCATATCGCGCAGCGTCTGGTCGGTAGGTAGCAAGGCCTTGGCCATGACCATCTGCTGCGAGGCCGGATCACGCGTCGCTTCGCTCGGGATTTCGGTCACCAGCTCCTGCGAGGAAGCGAGGGCGGTTTCGATCGGGCCTTCGTACCATTCCACGCTTTCCGGCAGCGCGTGGACCGTTCCGAACAGATAGATCGTCGTATCTTCGTCGGCGACCTTCCATAGGCCGGGACCCGCACCGGTGGCCCCTTCCTCGGCAGCCGGGGCGGCTACGGCGGCTTCCGGGTATGCCATGCAGCCCTGCAGCACGAAAGCGAGCGTAGCGAGGCAGCCGAAGGCCAGGCGGGACGAAGAACGACGCATGTAATGTGATTCCCTGTTGAATGGAGCCGGGATAGCGACCGCTACCGCCACTTGCCAAGTCGTGTGCGCAGGGCGGCTCGTCAACCTCGCTGCGCTGCGGCATTGACCGTCGAAACCGCTTGCGCCATTGCCGCGCGCCATGGACCGCAATCCGCAAAATTCCTTTCAGGACATGATCCTCGCGCTGCACGATTTCTGGAGCGCGAATGGGTGCCTCATCCTCCAGCCCTACGACATGCGCATGGGCGCGGGCACTTTCCACACCGCGACCACCTTGCGCGCGCTGGGGCCGGAACCGTGGAACGCCGCTTTCGTGCAGCCCTGCCGCCGCCCGACCGACGGGCGCTATGGCGAGAACCCGAACCGGTTGCAGCACTATTACCAGTATCAGGTGATCCTGAAGCCGAGCCCGCCCGACATTCAGGACCTCTATCTGAAAAGCCTCGAGGTCATCGGCATCGATCCGCTGAAGCACGATATCCGCTTCGTCGAAGACGACTGGGAAAGCCCGACACTGGGCGCATGGGGCCTTGGCTGGGAAGTCTGGTGCGACGGGATGGAAGTCACCCAGTTCACCTATTTCCAGCAGATGGGCGGCTTCGACTGCAAGCCTGTTGCGGGTGAGCTGACCTACGGTCTCGAACGTCTCGCCATGTATATCCAGGGCGTCGACAATGTGTACGACCTCGACTTCAACGGGAAGGGCGTAAGTTACGGCGACGTCTTCCTCGAAAACGAGAAGCAGATGTCGAAGTGGAACTTCGAGGTCGCCGAAACCGATGCCCTGTTCGACCTGTTCAACAAGGCTGAGGCCGAGTGCAAGAATGCGCTGGAAAATCAGGTTCCTATCGCCGCTTATGAACAGGCGGTAGAGGCGAGCCACATCTTCAACCTCCTGCAGGCGCGCGGCGTGATCAGCGTGCAGGAACGCGCCAGCTATATGGGCCGTGTCCGCGATCTCGCGCGTGGAAGCTGCGAAGCACATATGGCGAAGGAAGCCCCCGTGTGGGCCGAGAAATATCCGGAGTGGTCGAAATGATCCGCCTGGCGCCACACCCGCTCAGCCTGAGCCTGTCGAAGGCCATGCGCAACGCCAGCCCTCTGCCTATGCTTCGACAAGCTCAGCATGAGCGGGTTTCGGTGCGGGAGGCGGGCAATGTCTGATTTCCTCCTCGAACTCCGCTCCGAAGAAATTCCCGCCCGCATGCAGGCCGGTGCGCGCGCCGAACTCGAAAAGCTGTTCCGCCGCGAAATGGACGCTGCTGGGGTTTCGGTGGGCGAGACCACCGTCTGGTCGACGCCGCGCCGCCTTGCGCTCATCGCTCGCGGGCTGCCGCAAGCCACCGAAGCCGTGAGCGAGGAAGCCAAGGGCCCGCCCGAAGGCGCGCCCGAGCAGGCGGTGGAAGGCTTCTGCCGCAAGAACGGCATTACCCGCGACCAGCTCGAAGTGCGCGATGTAAAGGGCCGTCCGACCTATTTCGCCGTGATCGAGAAGCCGGGCAAGGCGACGAAAGACCTGCTCGCCGAGGCAATCCCCGCGATCGTTCGCGATTTCAGCTGGCCCAAGTCGATGCGCTGGGGCGCGGCCTCGATCAGCACCGAATCCTTGCGCTGGGTGCGCCCGCTATCGGGCATCGTCGCGCTGCTGGGTGACGATGTAGTCGACTGCGAGGTGCACGGTGTGACCTCCGGCTCGGTCACGCTGGGCCACCGCTTCCATCACTCCGGCGACATCACCATCGGCAATGCCGACGATTACGCGATGAAGCTGCGCGCTGCCCATGTCATCGTCGATCATGAAGAACGGCAGGACATTATCCGTTCGGGCGCGGCAAAGGTCGCTTCCGACGCCGGGCTGACGCTGGTCGAGGACGAAGGACTGGTGATCGAGAATGCGGGCCTGACCGAATGGCCCGTCCCGCTGCTCGGCCGGTTCGAGGAGGATTTCCTCGAGGTCCCGCCCGAGACGATCCAGCTGACCGCGCGCGTCAACCAGAAGTACTTCGTTTGCGAGGGTGAGGCGGGTGAACTCGCCAACGCCTTTATCTGCACCGCCAATATCGAGGCGGAGGATGGCGGCGCGTGCGTGGTCGATGGCAACCGCAAGGTCCTCGCCGCGCGCCTGTCCGACGCGCGCTTCTTCTGGGACGTCGACCGCAAGAAAACGCTCGCCGAACACGCCAAGGGGCTGGAGCGGATCACCTTCCACGAGAAGCTGGGCACCGTGGCCGACAAGGTGGAGCGTGTGGCCAAGCTGGCCGAATGGTTGGCGACCGAAGGCATCGTGCCGAATTGCGACCCCAAGCTTGCTCGTCAGGCCGCCGAGCTGTGCAAGGCCGATCTCGTCACCGAAATGGTCGGCGAGTTTCCCGAATTGCAGGGCCTGATGGGCGGCTACTATGCCCGCGCAGAGGGTCTGCCTGAGGCCGTCGCCGACGCGATCCGCGATCACTACAAGCCGGTCGGGCAGGGCGACGAGGTGCCGACCGCGCCGGTGACGGTGGCAGTGAGCTTGGCGGACAAGCTGGATACGTTGGCAGGTTTCTTTGCGAT
>Ga0310345_10001987_pt1 | contig 21380 bp, 20 predicted proteins | sample HC15DNA20500_MG_FD_204667 | JGI IMG/M metagenome (GOLD analysis project Ga0310345, IMG submission 204667) | Marine microbial communities from station ALOHA, North Pacific Subtropical Gyre - HC15-DNA-20-500_MG | ecosystem: Environmental > Aquatic > Marine > Oceanic | place: Pacific Ocean: North...
CCCTCCCCTATTCGGTCCCGACTTCGGCGGCGGTGCCGCGCACCTGGGACGCCTGCGCAAGCTCCGGCGTTGTGCACTGCATGGCGTAACCGTGGGCGTTGCCCTTGATGTGTTTGTAGATGATCGAGTCGAAGAGCCCTGGCGTGACGCCAGAATAATAGGTCACCGGCACTTTCGAGCTGGGCTTCGCGAGCTCTTCATAGGTCGACTTGTCGAGCCTGCCGCCGGAGGACTTCACCTTCTCCACCCAGCTGTCGAAATCCTGCTCCGGCACCGAGACCGCATGGAATTGCTGATCGGCGAAGCCCGAGCCCGAATACTGGACGTTGCGTCCCCAATACTCCCCGTGGTCGTCCGCCAGCAGATGCAGCCGCGTCTGCATGCCCGCCATGGCGTAGATCTGGCCGCCCAGCGCTGGGATGACGAAGGAGTTCATCACCGTGTCGGAGGTGATCTTGAGGGAAAGCGGCTTGCCCGTGGGGAACACGAGTTCGTTCACCACCGCGATATTCTGCTCCGGATAGATGAAGAGCCACTTCCAGTCCTGGGCCACCACCTGGACCTCGATGGGCTCGACGCTCTTGTCGATCGGGTCGTAGGGGTCGAGCTTGTGGGTGCCGTCCCACAAATGGAATCCCAGCCAGATGATGATCGCCGCCGGGGCGCCCCAGACCGGGATCTCCACCGGCCAGTAATAGACGAAGCCCGGATCGTAGCGCGCCTTCCGGTTCGTCCCGCGATAACGCCAGACGAACAGCGCGGCCATGATGAAGACCGGCAGGATGACGATCATCATGATGAAGAAGGCGTCGAACAGGAGCTGGCGCTCCGCCACCGAGACCGGCCCTTTCGGGTTGAGGTCGGGGCTCGTCAGGATGCCGCAACCGCCGCAGAGCAGCGCCACGCCAAACGCGGCTGCTACCGTGGGCAGTCGATGGGCAAGCATTCGCACGATCAAGCCTGGCGGTTCGAGCGAGCACTCTCGCGCTCGGTTTACGTCAGCTACAAGCTGTAGCGTGATTCCGTACTCCGCTTCGAGTGTCTACGGAACAATGTTTACAATCTTCGAACGGCTGTTGCGGTAATGGCACGAGATGGCGTGAGATGAGAGATGCCGATCCAACTTCCGCTGCTTCCCGCAAAGCTCTATCCGAAGGGAGGAGCCGTGACAGAATCTTCAAATTCCGAGACGGGGGCTGCGATCGCCTTGAGCGAAGAATTTCGCAAAGAGTTTCAACAGGTCATCGGCCAAGACTTCCGGCGGGAATTGCTGCTCGAGACCAACGCCCATGAGGGGCCGGTCTACATCCGCAAGGAGCACGCGCTCTATTTCACGACGGTGCCCGAAGAGGGCCCGAAAGACATCGCCATCAAGCGCCTGAAGCTGGAAGGCGACGAGTTTCCCTTCCGCCCCGGCAAGCTCACCACGATCCAATTCCCGTCCAACATGGCGAATGGCATGACCCTCGACCGGGACGGCAATCTCGTCATCTGCGAGCAGGGCTTTCACGAGACGCCCGCCCGCATCAGCAGCATGAACATGGAGACCGGCAAAATCGACACCGTCGTCGATAGCTGGCGCGGCCTCCGCTTCAACTCGCCCAACGACGTGGTGGTGAAGAGCGATGGCACGGTCTGGTTCACCGATCCGAACTACGGAGTGATCCAGGGCTTCAAGGGAAAGCCGGAGGCCGGCGCTTATGTCTATCGCCACGATCCGCAAACCGGCGAGACCTCCGTCGTGGCCGACAGCTTCAACAAGCCCAACGGCCTCGCCTTCTCCGTCGACGAGAGCGTGCTCTACATCACCGACACCGGCGCCAACCAGGAGCCGGGCACCTACTTTCCCGGCCTGCCCCATCACGTGACGGCCTACGACGTGAAGGACGGGCGCCATCTCCGCAACGAGCGCCTCTTCGCCGTCGTGAGCCCCGGCGTGCCGGACGGCATCAAGCTCGATGAGAGCGGCCGCGTCTACACGTCATCCGGAAGCGGTGTGCAGATCTTCACGTCGGAGGGCGATTTGATCGGCGAGATCCCCGCGCCCGGAGTGGCAAACTTCACCTTCGGCGGACCGGACAACGACACGCTCTTTATCTGCTGCGATACGCACATCTGGCAGGCGAAGCTTGGCGTGCACGGCGCCATCGTCATGTAACCTTGAACGTCCAAGCTGTAACGGCGGTGGTGACTCAATCTAAAGATTACTGTGCTTGAGTAGGTTTGAGATGAGGATTGGCTAGGGCCTCGCCCGGAGGCCGAGAAGCGAAAGCGCAACGAGAGGCGTCGAGATGCTTGCGCGAAGCTACGGGACCATGCTCGACGGAACGCCGGTCGAGCTTTTCTCGCTGGGACGCTCCCCCGGCCTCGTCGCCCATGTCATCACCTATGGCTGCACGATTCTGCGCCTCGACGTTCCGGACCGCGACGGCATCCCCGGCAATGTCGTGCTGAACCTTCCATCCCTCGCCGACTATATGGACCAGGACGCCTATCTCTGCGCGCTCGTCGGACGCTACGCCAACCGGATCGGCCACGCGTCTTTCACTCTCGACGGCACCGAGTATCGCCTCTCCGACAACGACCACGGCGACTGCCTCCATGGCGGCCGCAACGGCTTCAACAAATATGTCTGGCAAGTCGTGGAGTGGCGCGATGCGCCGGAGCCGCGCCTGACGCTCCGCCATGTCAGCCCCGACGGTGACCAGGGCTTCCCAGGCACTCTGACGACGGAAGTCACCTACAGCGTGGTCGACGGCACCACTCTCGCCATAGACTTCCGCGCCGAAGCGGACAGGCCGACGGTCCTCAACCTCATCAACCACACCTATTTCAATCTGGCCGGCCCCGAGAACGGCGACATCCTCGACCACGAGGTGACGATTGCCGCGGATCGCTTCACCCCCACGGACGCTCATGAGATTCCGACCGGCGAACTGCGCGACGTCGCCGGCACGCCCTTCGACTTCCGCGACGCCTGCAAGCTCGGCGCCCATATCGACGCCGATGATCCTCAGCTCAAATACGCATGCGGCTACGACCACAATTTCGTTCTCGCCGAAGCGCCGCGATCTTCACCTGAATTCGCCGCACGCTGCCACGACCCGAAATCCGGGCGCGTGCTGAAGGTCCACACCACGCAGCCCGGCCTGCAGCTCTATACCGGCAATCATCTCGACGGCTCTCTGAAAGGTCCGAGCGGCGAGGCTTATGGCCCCCGCTCCGCCGTATGTTTCGAGACGCAACATTTTCCGGACTCGCCGAACCGGCCGGAGTTTCCGTCCACGGTCCTGCGCCCCGGCCAGAGCTTCAACAGTCGCACGGAGTACCGCTTCGCCACCGCCTGACGCGGCCGGCGTAGCGCACAGCAATTGGAGGGCGGCAGAGGCCGTCCCGCAACGGAGGTAGCAAATGTCATTGGAGAAGAAGGTCGCCATCGTCACCGGCGGCAATAGCGGTATCGGCAAGGCCATCGTCTGTGCGCTGGCCCGCCAGGGTGCCAGCGTCGTCATCGACTGGGTCGCCAACGAGCAGGCCACCGAAGCGCTAGAGAAGGAGATCTTGAGCTACGGCGAGCAGGCGGTCGGCGTGGAAGCCGATGTCAGCAAGATCGCTGACCTTCAGAAGCTCGTCGACACGGCGGTGCAGAAGTTCGGCCGGCTCGACATCATGGTCAACAATGCCGGCGTCGAAACCCGCACCTCGATCCTCGACACCACCGAGGACCAGTACGAGAAGGTGATGGAAATCGACATGAAGAGCGCCTTCTTCGGCACTCAGCTCGCCGCCAAGCAGATGATCAAGCAGGGCGGCGGCGGCCGGGTCATCAACATCACTTCCGTGCATGAAGACTGGCCCATGCCGGGCAACACCGCCTACTGCGTCGCCAAGGGCGGCATGCGCATGCTGACCCGCACCGCAGGCGTCGAGCTCGGCCCACACGGCATCCAGGTGGTCGGCGTCGGCCCCGGCGCGGTCGAGACGCCCATCAACACCTCGACCATGGACAATCCGGAACTGCTCAAGAAGCTCGACGCCGCGATCCCCTTGGGGCGCATGGCGAAGCCCGAAGAGATCGCCAATGTTGTCGCCTTCCTCGCCGGCGACGGGGCAACCTATCTCACCGCCACGACGATCTTCGCCGACGGCGGCATCATGCAGGGCAGCGTCGGGCTTTAGCGCATGATCCCGAAAAGTGGCTACCGGTTTTCGGGCAAGATCATGCGCCGAATAGACTAATCGCGAGACCGAGGCACGCACGGTTGGGATCGAAGCTGGGAAGCACAATGGCAAAGCACTACGACGTCATCATCATCGGATCGGGCGCCGGCGGCGGCACGCTCGCCCGCCATCTCGCGCCCTCCGGCAAGAGCATCCTGATCCTGGAGCGGGGCGACTGGCTTCCCCGGGAGGCCGGCAATTGGGACCCCGCCGTCGTCTTCGAGGACAACCGCTACATCACGAAAGACACCTGGTACGACCGGGACGGCAAAGCCTTCCAGCCCCAGGTGCACTACTTCGTCGGCGGCGCCACCAAGATGTATGGCGCGGCGCTCTATCGTCTGCGCGAGCGGGACTTCCAGGAGGTGCAGCACTACGACGGCATCTCGCCAGCCTGGCCGATCCAGTACGAGGAGCTGGAGCCCTACTACGCCAAGGCCGAGGCCATGTATTACGTCCACGGCGAGCGCGGCACCGACCCGACCGAGCCGCCGGCGAGCGGTCCGTACCCTTACCCGCCGGTCTCGTCCGAGCCCCGCATCGAGCAGATCTTCCAGGACATGAAAGATGCGGGCTATCACCCCTTCCCCGCTCCTTGCGCGATCCAGCTGAACGAGGCCGACATGGCCTACTCAAACTGCATCCGCTGCCGGACCTGCGACGGCTATCCCTGTCTGGTGCATGCGAAGTCCGACGCCGAAGTCTGCGCCGTGCGCCCCGCCGTCGAGTTCGACAACGTCACCCTTCAACGCAACGCGCATGTCTCGAAGCTGGAGACGGACGCCTCGGGCAAGACCGTGACCACGGTCCATGCAGAGGTTGACGGCGAGCCCCAGACCTTCAATGGCGACATCGTCGTCGTCTCGTGCGGCGCGGCCAACAGCGCCAAGCTGCTTCTCATGTCGGCCAACGACAAGCACCCCAACGGTCTCGCCAACGGCTCTGACCAGGTCGGCCGCAACTACATGTATCACAACAGCCAGGCGGTCCTGGCCTTCTCGCTCCAGCCCAACCCGACCATGTTCCAGAAGACGCTCGCCCTGAACGACTTCTATTTCGGCATGGAAGGCTTCGACTATCCCGTCGGCAACATCCAGATGATGGGCAAGTCCCAAGGGCCGATGTATCGGGCGCAATCGCCGATCCTCACCGCGCCGCTCCCCATGCAGGGGCTCCAGGACATCGCCATGCATGCGGTGGATTTCTGGCTCACCACCGAGGACCTGCCCGATCCCGACAACCGCGTGACCGTCGATAAGCAGGGCAAAATGACCCTCAGCTACACGCCCAACAATCAGGTCCCGCGGCAGAAGCTCTACGACAAGCTGAAGTCGATGCTCGGCTCCATCGGCATGCATCCGGATCACCTGATCCCGCACCACTATTATATGAAGACCGACATTCCCATCGCCGGCTGCGCCCACCAGGCGGGCACCTGCCGCTTCGGCACAGACCCGAGATCGTCCGTGCTCGACACCAATAACAAGACCCACGAGCTCGACAATCTCTACGTCGTCGACACCAGCTTCTTCTGCTCCATCGGCGCGGTGAACCCGTCGCTAACCGCCATCGCCAACGCCATGCGCGTTGGCGATCACCTCATGGAGCGGATGGGGTAAGCAAGCGCTGAAGCTGCTGCCGCACTTTCCTATCGGCCACCGGAGGTGGCAGACTAGAGGAACGAGATAGCCACTCACGCTTATCCGCTAACGAGCGCGGAGCACGTCGATGCTGGAGATGATTGGAATCTTGGTCCTGGTCGGATTCGGCCTTGGCCTCGCCGCACAATTTGCGGTGGTTTATTACGGCTTGGAGAAGGACAGCTTTGGTGAATATGCCGTCTCCGTCCTGGTCGGCATAGGCGGCGCTTTGCTCGCGATACCGGTCGCCATGCTTCTCGAATACTCGCTTCTTGGCACCTTCCGCTTACACGAGAACCTCCGGCTGCCTCTCTACGGATTCGTTCCCGCGTTCTTGGCGATTCTCATCGAAAAATGCCTGAGGCACAGCGTCGGGCGCACGCGCTGGATGTTCCCGCTTCTTGCGCTTGCTTTCAGCTTCGCTGCCTTCGGCGCCATTCTGGTGCCGCGCCCGCTTAACTGGGCGCTCGTCGGTGCCATCGGCGGATTAATCCTGAGCCTCATTGCTGGTCTCCCGGAGCAAGAAGCCCGTGTGAGCCGAGACGGAGGAACGGGATCGAATCTCAGTCTGAAGTCCGTCGCGATGTTCTCCGTTGCCGGCGCATCCATCGGGTTAGCAGTCGGAGCCGCCCTACCGATCTGATCCCTCCGATTAGCGAACTCCATGGAGCCGGCGGTAACACTGGTGGGGGCACGCGGCCGCCAAGAACCTCGACCAGACTCGTGCGTTAGCTATGCCGAAGCTCAAGGACGCACACCCATGCCAACCCCCGCCCGCACCATCGTCTTCGCCCTGCTTCTCGCCGCCGCCGGCTTGGCCCTTCACCCCTCCCAAAGCTTCGCCATGGGAATGGACGACGACGGCACGGATCTCGACGACGGCTACTATCAGAACGGCGAATGGCATCCGCCCGAGGACGAGGATCGAGACAGACGCCGGCTCTTCAAGAAGCGGTCCCAGCATCCCGAAGCGGTTCAGAAGGACTAACGCCGGCCTCACGTCGCCAGCGCGTAGTGCCTCGCATAGGCGCCGAGGGTCTCAGTTCGCACCTTTTCGATATCGCGATAGTCGCTCCCGAAACGGCGGATATCGACCGGCGAGAGGTCGGCATGGGGCGCGCCCTTCATCACCCAATGAGCCAGCGCCATGCCGGCCCCGCCGCCCGCCGCGATGCCGAACGCATTGAAGCCCGCGCCGACGAAGACATTCTCGCATTCCGGCGCCTGACCCAGGATGAAGTTGCCGTCCGGCGTGAAGCTCTCCGGCCCGTTCACCAGCTCCTTGATGCCCGCCGTCTCCAGCGCCGGCACGCGGGGCAGCGCCAGCTCCATCAGCTGCTCGAAATGATCCCAGTCGGAATCCAGCAGGGTAAAGTGGAAGCCCTTGGGGATGCCCTCCTCCGCCCAAGGGATTGGGTCCGGCTCGTAGCCGCCCATCACCAGCCCGCCGACCTCTTCCTTGTAGTAGGTGAGCCGGTCCGGATCGCGGAGCGTCGGCAGGTTGGAGCTCACGCCTTCGATCGCCTCGGTGATCAGATATTGATGCTGCACGGAAACGAGCGGCACATTCACGCCCGCCATCGCGCCGATCTCCCGCGCCCACTGCCCCGCGCAGTTGACCACCGTCTCGCATTTGATCGTACCCTGGTCCGTCACGACGCCGGTCACCTTGCCGTCGGCCATCTCCAGCCCCGTCACCGCAACGTCCTCGAAGATGCGGGCGCCGTTCAACTTCGCGCCCTTGGCAAGCGACTGGGTGAGATCGGAAGGGTTCGCCTGGCCGTCCGTGGGCAGGAAGGCCGCGCCCACCACATCCGATACATCCATCAGCGGCCAAAGCTCCTTCGCCTCCGATGGCGTCAGCATGTCCATCGGCAGGCCGAAGGACTGCGCCGTCTTCGTCTGCTTCGTCAGCTCCGCCAGCCGCGCCTCGTTGCAGGCAAGGCGCAGGCCGCCATTCCCCTTCCACCCCGTGTCGAGACCGCTCTCTTCCTTCAGGCTCGCGTAGAGCTTCACCGAATAGGTCAGCAGCTCCGTGATGTTCGCGTCCGACCGGAGCTGCCCGACGAGCCCCGCCGCATGGAACGTGCTGCCAGAGGTCAGCTTGTGCCGCTCCAGCAGCACGACCTCATCGCAGCCGGATTTCGCCAGATGATAGGCGGTGGAGCAGCCGATGATCCCGCCGCCGATGACGACGACCTTGGCCTCGGTCGGAAATGCGCTCATGCAATCCTCATAGGGTTCTGAAATCTGAGAAGGCCCGCTCGTAGCGGGCGAGGTTTTCCGCGGTGTAGGCGGCGTAGTCGAAATCCACCTCGGAATGGATCTCCGAGATCATCGACCATTCCGTCTCGCGCAGGAGCGAGGCGCATTTCATGGCCACGTAGCGGCGCCACAGCGCGTCCGTCAGCGGACGATCGAAATAGCTCTCCAGCATCTCGCGCTCGGCCGCCTCGGAGAACTCGTTGTTGGACGCGAGCCCGCCGAGATCGAACAGCGGCGAGTTGAAGCCGGCGTAATCCCAGTCGATCAGCCAGAGCCGGTCTCCCGCATCCAGGAAGTTGGCCGCCAGGAGATCGTTGTGACCGAACACCAGATCGATCGGCCCGACAGCCTCCTCCAGCACCGCCGCCTCCCGCTGAAGCTCGGGGATACGTGCGGCATGACGGCTTCCCTCCTCCAGCAGCCGGGAGGTGTAGTCCCGCAGCACGTGGAAGACCCAGAACATCACCACCGGCCCGCGCAGATGCTTCGGCACCTCGTGGTGGCACTTCCGGATCAGCGGCAGGATCCGCGCCACCATCTCCGGCTGCCGCACCTGCTCAGGTGAGAGCGGCGGCGCGTCGATATAGTCCAGGATGAGGATGCCGGGCGCCGCGTGGAGAACCGCCGGAGACAGCCCCGCCTCCGCCGCCGCCCGGCTCGCCGCCAGCTCGTTGGAGCGGAGCACCAGATGCTCCGGAATGTCGTCGCCGACCCGCGCCACGTATTTGCGGCCGTCGCAGGTCACGAGAAAATTGTGATTGGTGATGCCGCCGCCGAGCGGCTCCATCTGAACGGGCGCGTCCCAATAGTCGAGAGCGGCGATGCGGGCTTCGATCTCGCTGCGGTCACCGCTCATGCGTGAGGCATAGTCCCTGCCGTCGTTCCTGCGCTCAAATCGTTTCCCATCTCGAAGAGCTGCGCAAGCCCCGAGACCAATCTGACGCAAGCCCAATCTGACGCAGGCTGCGGCAACGCCCGCGACAACGCCATTGATCGCCCAAGACCTTTTCCGTACGGCTTTGCCATGAGCTTTGCCGTCGTCGAACGTTTCGCGCCATCGCCCACCGGCGCGCTTCATCTTGGGCATGCCTTCTCCGCCCTGACCGCCTGGGAGGCCGCGAAAGCCGCAGGCGGCACCTTCCTGCTGCGCATGGACGATCTCGACACCGGCCGCTGCAAGCAGCATTTCGCCGACGCGATAGAGGACGATCTGAAGGATCTCGGCCTCAGCTGGCCCGAACCCGTGCTCTATCAATCGACCCGGGCCGGCGCCCATGGCGAAGCGCTCGACGGCCTCATCCGCCGCGGTCTCGTCTATCCGTGCGTCTGCACCCGCGCGGAGATCCAGGCCGCGGCCGGCGCGCCTCAAGAAGGCGCCGAGGACGGCCCGCCTTATCCCGGCACCTGCCGTAGGAAGGCGAGCCTCTCCCTGGACCAGCCCCACGCTCTTCGCCTCGATATGGCGAAGGCGATCGCCTCCCTCGGCGGGCCGGACGCCGTCCGCACCCTCACCTTCGAGGAGATCGGCGAAGGGCCGAGCGGCGAGCGCGGCACGATCGCCGTCGATCCGGACAAGCTGATCGATCAGATAGGCGACGTGGTCCTGAGGCGGAAGGACGGGGCCGTGGCCTACCACATGGCCGTGGTGCTGGACGACGAGTTCCAAGGCGTCACCCATGTCACGCGCGGCCAGGATCTCTTCCCGTCCACGCCGTTGCACCGCCTGTTGCAGGCCTTGCTGGACCTGCCGACACCCATCTACCGGCACCACCGCCTGATCCGCGACGCGGAAGGGCGCCGCCTCTCCAAACGCCATGACGATCTGGCCCTGTCGGCCATCCGGGCGGCGGGCGCGACGACGGAGGATATCCGCGCCAGGATCGGCATCTGATCGCCGCCCAAATCTGGGATTTCCGGCCCCTCCCGGTAACCGCCCGCCAAACCTTCACAATTCGGGCATTGCAAGGCGCAGATCGCTCCGCTTTATGGGTCCTGAGATGAACGAGACAGACGCAGCATATCGGGGCGGCGCCGAAGCGATCAGCGCAGCGCCCTCTCCAAGCGGTTGGATTCCGCGGCTTCACGGCACCCTCTTTGCCGCCGCTCTCCTTGCAGGCGGGGCCGCTTTTGCGCAGCCCGCAGCCGCGCAAGACGCTCCGCCCCAGCGCATCGTCTCCCTCAATGTCTGCACAGACCAGCTGCTCATCCTGCTCGCGCCGCGCGAGCACATCGCCGCCGTGAGCTATCTGGCCCGGGACCCGGAAGTCTCCATGTTGTCGGAAGAGGCCGCCGACATCCCCATCACCTACGGCAATGCGGAACAGCTGATCGTCGCCAAGCCCGACCTCATTCTGGCCGGCGCCTATACCCGCGCCAATATCCCTCTGCTGCGCCAGCTCGGCTTCAATGTGGTGGAAGTGCCGCCCGCCACGACTCTGGACGAGGTGAGGGACAATATTCGCGCCGTGGGTGAGGCCATCGGCGAGACCGAAAAGGCGGAGGCCATGGTCGCCGATATCGAAGCCGAGTTGTCGGCGCTTCGGGACGGTGACAGCGAGAGGCCCGTCGTCGCGCCTCTCTACGCGAACGCCTATACCTCCGGGCCCGGCACCCTGGTGGATGCGGTGATCGAAGAGGCGGGGCTCACCTCCATCGGCAAGGAGCTCGGGATTTCCGGCATGCAGAAGCTGAGCCTCGAGACCCTGCTGATGAAGAGGCCGGACGCTCTGCTGCTGCCCGACCACCGCTATTCGGGCGATGCGCTTGCCTATGACATCTTTCGCCATCCGGCGTTGCGCGCCCTGAAGGACCAGATCCCCAGCCTCGATTGGGACAGCGCCGCCACCGTCTGCGGCACGCCGAACCTCGTCCAGGTGGTAAAGCGGCTGCACGCCTTCCGGGATGAGCTGATCGCGGCGAAAGCGAGCGAGGCGGCAGCACCGTGAGCCAGTCCGTAACCGAGGCGACGACCGTGGATAGGGAAGCCTTGAGCGGCGACCGCCTCTACCGGCGCGCCCTTATCGGGCTGATCGCCCTCACCCTGGCGCTCTTCGTCCTCTCCCTGGGCCTGGGCACCGCCACCCTCTCGCCCACGCAGATCATGGGCGCGCTGTTCAGCACCGACGATACGGCCTCGCCCGTCTGGCTGATCGTGCGCGAGATCCGCCTGCCCCGGAGCCTGCTGGCCGTCCTCGTGGGCGGAGCGCTCGGCATGTCGGGCGCGGCCCTGCAAGGCTATCTCCGAAACCCCCTCGCCGAGCCCGGCATCATCGGGGCCTCGGGCGGCGCGGCCCTGGGCGCCGTGCTCGCCTTCTATTTCGGCCTCTCCTACGCCATTCCCTTCGCTGTGCCCTTCGCCGGCCTGCTCGGGGCGGCGGCGGCCGTCGTCACGGTCTACCTGCTCGCCGGGCGCGGCAGCGCGCCGCTCACCCTGATCCTGGCCGGCGTCGCAATCAGCGCCTTCACCGCCGCCCTCACCAGCCTCACCCTGTCGCTCTCCCCGAACCCCTTCGCCATGTCGGAGGTGGTGTTCTGGCTCATGGGTTCGCTTGCGGACCGGAGCATGAACCACGTCTATCTCGCAGCGCCGCTCATCATTCTGGGCTGCCTCATCCTGCTCCTGCTGGGCCGCGCGATCGACGGGCTGAGCCTCGGCGAGGAGGTGGCCACCAATCTCGGGATTAACCTCCGCCGCACCCAGATCCTGCTGATCCTCGGCATCGCCATGAGCGTCGGCGCGGCCACGGCTGTGGCGGGCGCAATCGGCTTCGTCGGCCTCATCGCGCCCCATATTCTCCGCCCCTTGACCGATGGGCGGCCGAGCCGCACCTTGGCGCTGAGCTTCTTTGGCGGCGCCAGCCTGGTCATCGCGGCCGACTGCCTGATCCGCATCATCACACCCGACCGGGAGCTCAATCTCGGCGTCCTGACCGCCCTGCTCGGCGCCCCCTTCTTCCTGGTCCTGATCTTGCGCATGCGCGGAACCAACTATTCATGACGCAAGCCCCCGCAAGCCTCACCGCGAAGGACATCTCCCTCGGCCACCGTAAGGGGGAGAATCTTCTGGAAGCTGTCTCCTTCGCCGTGCAGCCGGGCGAGCTGGTCGGGCTCGTGGGCGCGAACGGTGCTGGCAAGTCGAGCCTCATGAGCGTTCTGGCCGGCTTGCGGAGCCCGAGCGAAGGTGAGATCCTGCTCCACGGCGAACCTCTCGCAAAGATCGACAAGCGCGAGCGCGCCCAGAAGCTCGCCTATCTGCCCCAGAGCCGCCTTGTCCATTGGCCCATCAAGGTCCGCGACCTCGTCGCTCTCGGCCGTCTCCCCTATCTGCGGCCCTTCGCCAAGCCCACCGAGACCGACCGGGAAGCCATCGACCGCGCCCTTGCCATGACCGACACGGCGCAATTCGCCGATCGCCAGGCCGATACCCTTTCCGGTGGCGAGCTGGCGCGGGTGCTCCTGGCCCGGGCGCTGGCCCAGACCCCTACCGTGCTGCTCGCCGACGAGCCGACCGCGGCCCTGGACCCCGCCTATCAGTTCCGGATTCTGAATTTGCTCCGCCGCGCCGTCGGCCAGGGCATCGCCGTGGTCGCGGTGCTCCACGACCTCGCACTGGCGGCCCGCTATTGCGATCGCCTCATCCTGCTGCACCAGGGCGGCATTCATAAAGCCGGCCGGCCCGCGGACGTCTTGACCGAAGAGACCGTGGAGACCGTCTACGGCGTGCGGGTGAGGATCTTCGATGCCGGCGGCGGGCTCTCTGTCATGCCGATCGATCTATCCGACAAGCACGATTCCAACAAGCCGCCTTCCGGCCGCGGCGCGTATAATCCCTGATCTGGAGGCGCCGCCCAGGCAGCCCGCAGAGTCCCGCCGCTCAGCGGAGCTCGAACTCGGCCACGAACTCGGCCCCGTCGCCATGCAGGGTAAGGTCCGACCTGCCCTTCAGGGTATGGGAGAAGATCCCCTTCATGACCCGCGTGCCATAGCCCGTCCGGCTCGGCTGCTCCTCGATCCGCACGCCATACTCACGCCATCGCAGACGAACCTTCGCAGACTCTCCGCTGCGCTCGGCCTCCCAGCTGACATCTATCCGGCCATCGGGAACGCTGAGCGCGCCGTATTTGACTGCATTGGTAGTGAGCTCGTGAATCACCATCGCGAAGGATTGCGCATCGCTCGGCGAAAGGAGCACGTGGGGACCTTCGCAAGTAAACTGCTGGCCGTCCGTGCCGCCCTGCGCTTCCAGCTCCAACGTCATGATCTCTTCGAGGGGCAGACCGTCTTTCGGCGCATGCATCAGCATATCCTGCGCCCGTGCCAGCCCGTCGAGCCGCATGTCGAAGGCCTTCTGAAACTCATCCAGTGACGAGCTGAAACCCACCGTCTGATTGGCCAGGGACTTCACGCTGATCAGCATGTTCTTGAGCCTGTGATGCAGCTCACCCATCACGGTGCGCTGCTGCTGCTCCTCGCGGTGCCGGTCGGTGACGTCTCGTATCGCCAGCAGGATCAGGTCCATATGGTCGAGGCGCCTGCCGTTGAGCGACATCACCTTATGCCCGATGCCCTCGAAATCGTGCTCGACCAGGGCGTCGTTAAAGGCGTTGTTCTCGGCAAGCACATCCTCCAGCAGGGTGCGCAAACGCGGGATATTCCATTGGCCGTTGCCCAGATCGGGAAGGCGCACGCCTTCGCTCTCGGCCTCGTCGACCGCGAACATGTCGTAGAATGACTTGTTCGCCTGAATGACGTGCAACTCCGGATCGAGCACCAGCAATCCCTCGCGGATACTGTCGATCAGCTTCGTCTGGAACTCCCTCTGTCCCTCAAGCTCGGCGCGGGCACGCTCGATTTCCGTCTTATCCGTGATGAAGAGGAGGATCAGTTCGTCCCGGTCGTTCGAGGGCGGAATCCGCCGCGCGCTCAGCCACATGATCCGCCGCCCGATACTCGGGAAATCATGCGCCACGGGATAATCGGTGACCACGGTCTTCTGGGGCAGGATTTCACCCAAAAGGATGCGCAGCTCGGGAATGTCCCACTGGCCGTTACCGAGATCGAAGACCTTGCGGCCGGTCGTCTCGCCCGGCGCAACCTGAAACAGCGAGGTGAAGGCGCGGTTGCACTCCTCGACCGTCAAATCTCCCCTCAGGATGAGCAGGGGTTGATCCATCGTTTGCACGATGGCTTCGGCGAGATCTGGATATTTTGGCCCCGCCGGCGGTTTCCGGTCGGGGGGAGGAGCACTTACGTCGGTCATCCGCAATGCTATGGGTCGTTTGACAAACCGAGTCCTGTAATGGCGCGGCAAGAATATGGTTCCGCCCAAGGCGGTCAAGGCACAACGTAAGCGCTGGTTAGCTTGACGAGCGCCCTGCCCGTGTCATCCATTCCCCGCCCGCACCTACGTAAAGGATCGTCCGTGACAGACGCAGAGTGGTACCGCGCAGCCTGCCCCGGCCCGTGCCCGGCGAAGGCTAAGGAAGCGGAGGAGCGGCAGGCATCCCTCACCAAGCCGCCGGGCTCCCTTGGCGTCTTGGAGCGGTTGGCGATCCGGTTGTCCGGCTTGCAGCAGACCGGCCGGCCGAAGGCGGACAAGGTCGCCATCCTGCTTTTCGCCGGAGACCACGGTGTGACGGCGCAAGGGGTCTCGCCTTACCCTTCCGAAGTCACGGTCCAGATGCTGCAGAATTTCACGCGCGGCGGCGCGGCCATCTCCGTCTTGGCGCGGGAGCTTAACGCGTCCCTGGAGGTGGTGGATGCGGGGTCCCTGGCGGAAGCCGCGCTCGACCGGGTCGTGACCGACAAGCCCCGCCACGGTACGCGCGACTTTTCCCTGGAGCCGGCCTTGACCTGCGACGAGCTGAACCATGGGCTGGCGGCAGGACGCCGCGCGGTCGAAAGGACCCTGCCCGCAGCGCCGCACGTGCTGGTGCTCGGCGAGATGGGCATCGGCAACACCACTTCCGCCGCCGCCGTCTCCGCAGCGCTCCTCAAGATCGCTCCCCTGGAGATCGTCGGTGCCGGCGCGGGCCTCGACGACGAAGGCATCCGGCGCAAGGCCGGCGTCATCTCCGGCGCCCTCGAACGGCACGGGCTGACGGAAGGCGACGCCGATCCCCTTACCGTCCTCGAGTTCGTCGGCGGGCTGGAGATCGCAGCGCTCGCCGGGGCCATGATCGCCGCAGCGCAAAGCCGCACGCCCGTCCTCGTGGATGGCTTCATCGTGACCGCCGCCGCCCTCGCGGCGGTCCGCATCAACCCGTCCTGCCGCGACTGGCTGATCTTCTCCCACCGCTCCTTCGAGCGTGGCCACCAGATCGTGCTTCAGGCTCTGGAGGCGGAGCCCCTGCTCGACCTGCGCCTGCGCCTCGGCGAAGGCTCCGGCGCCGCCCTCGCCGTGCCCCTGCTGCGGCTTGCCTGCGCGCTCCATTCCAACATGGCGACCTTCGAGGAAGCGAGCGTGTCCGGCCCGTGCTGATCGATCTCATTCGTCACGGCGCAACAGAGCCACCGGACCTGCTCCTCGGCCGCTCCGATCCGCCCCTCTCCGATACGGGCCGGGCTCAGTTCCAAGGCCAAATGGAAGGCCGCGATTGGAAAGCGATCGTGACGTCTCCCCTGCGGCGCACCCGCGAGGCGGCGGACGCGCTCGCGCGGGACCGCGGCCTCGCCCTTATCGTTGAACCGAACTGGAGGGAAATGGATTTCGGCGCGTGGGACGGCCAGCCGATCGCCTCCCTCCGTCAGGATGCGGCGATCGCCGCGAAGCTCGACCGCTTCTATGAGGACGAGAACGCCGAACCGCCGCCGGGTGGCGAAAGCTGGTCCGCCTTGTGCGCCCGCGTCGGCGACGGTCTCGATGCCGTTCTCGACCTCGCATCGGGGCCTGCCGGCCACATTTCATCCGCCCTCGTCGTAACCCATGGCGGACCGATCCGCGCGGCGCTGGCGCTGACCTGCGGCCTCCCCTTCGTCCATCTCTGGACGCTTCGAATCGCCTATGGCACACGATTGACCCTAAACTTCGATCGCGACGACGACGGGCGGATGTGGGGCGAGCTGATCGAGATCGTTCAGCCCTCTGGCGGACCGGGGCAAGATGGCAGACTGGCCTAAGGGAAGGGACGAGTGGCGCAAGGCGGGCCAGGACCACTGGCTGCTCTTCCGCCATGCCTGCCAGTTCCTGACCCGGATCCCCACCCCGCCGATCGAGCATTTCCGCCAGGAAGACCTCTCCCGCTCCGCCATCTGGTTCCCGGCGGTCGGCCTCGTCATCGGCCTTCTCCTCGCGCTCGCGATGTGGGTGGGCGGGCACGTGTCGCCGTGGGTCGCGGCCCTCTTCGGCCTCATCTTCTGGGTCTGGGTGACCGGCGCCCTTCACCTCGATGGGCTCGGCGATGTCGCCGACGCGATGGGGGCCGCGCACCGCTCGCCCCAGCGCTTCCTGGAGGTGCTCCGCGATCCTCATATCGGCGCCTTCGGCGTGATTGCGATCGTGCTGCAGCTGATGGCCAAGCTGGTGCTGCTGGCCACGCTTGCGGCTCTAAGCCCAACGGACGAGCCGGCCTTCTTAGCCGGATTGCTCCTGGTGCCCGCCTGGGCACGGTGGGGGACGTTGATCTGGAGCCTGATGGTGCCGCCTCTGGCCAGCGGCTCCGGCGAGCGCTTCTCGTGGTCCATCGACTGGCCGGTCGCGGCGATGGAGGGGGTGATCCTGGGCGTGTTCAGCCTATGGCTCGGCCCCTCCCTGCTGCTGGCCTTTCTGATCGTCCCGGCGGTCTCGCTCTACTGGCAGGCCCGGCTCGGCGGAATCACGGGCGACTGCCTGGGCACGAGCGTGGAGGTGACCGAAACCATCCTCCTGCTCGTCCTTGTGGTCGCCGCCCTCTCCTGACGGTCCGCCAAGGACTCGACAGGACTACACCGGGCGATGTCGGGTCAGGCCGCCTGTGGGTCCGCCGCCGTCCGCTCTTCGGCGGGAGCATTCCGTCCGGCAAAATACAGCACGAAGTAGCCGCAGATCGCCGACAGCACCGAACCGCCCAGCACACCGATCCGCACCGGCGCACCGTAGCCAGGAGACTCGAAGGCAAGGCCGCCGATGAACAGGCTCATGGTGAAGCCCACACCGCAGAGCAGTGCGACGCCGTAGAGATGCATGAAGGTCGCGCCCACCGGCATGGCCGCCAGCCCGGACCGGATGGCGATCCAGAGAGGAACGAACACGCCGATCTGCTTGCCCACGAACAGGCCGAGCGCGATACCGAGCGTCACGGGATCGAACACGTCTGAAAGTCCCAGCCCGGCGAAAGAAACGCCGGCATTGGCGAAGGCAAAGGTCGGCAGGATAAGGAACGCCACCCAGGGGTGAAGGATATGCTCCAGATGATGCAGCAGCGAGTGGCCGTCTTCGTCGCGGACGCTCAGCGGTATGAACAGGGCCGTGACGACGCCGGCGAGCGTCGCATGCACCCCCGACTTGAGAACGCAGACCCAAAGGACCGCGCCGACCAGCACGTAGGCCATGAACCGCGCCACCCCTATGAAATTGAGGACGGCCAGAACCAGCACGGCGCCGCCGGCAAGATAGAGGGAGGTGAGCGAGAGCTCGTCCGTATAGAAAGCCGCGATAATGACGATGGCGCCGAGATCGTCGATGATCGCGATCGCCGTCAGTAGCACCTTCAGGGATAGGGGCGCCCGGGTGCCGAGCAGCGCCAGAATGCCGAGGGCGAAGGCGATGTCCGTGGCCGCCGGGATCGCCCAGCCGGAGAGGGTTTCCGGATTTCCCCAGTTCAAGAACGCGTAGATACCGGACGGGATGATCATGCCGCCGACCGCCGCCACGGCCGGCAGGAAAATCTCGCTCCGGGTGGACAGCTGCCCCTCGAGGAACTCGCGCTTGATCTCCAGGCCGATGAGGAAAAAGAACACCGCCATCCAAAGGTCGTTGACCCAGAGGAGCAGCGGCTTGGATAGCTCGAGCGGCCCGACCTGCACGACGCCCGGAATTTCCTGGAAAGCGACATAGAGGTCGCCGAGGGGCGAATTTGCGAGGATCAGCGCGGCTGCGGCGGCCGCCATCAGCAGGATGCCGCCGGTCGCCTCCATATGAAGAAACTCTTTCATCCGATCCAGCACCCGTGCGGCCTTAGCCGCCGCTGCTGAGCACCCTCGTGTGGCCGCTTCACGCTCCTCGTGGGTCATTCCATTCCCTTACGTTGCTGGATTCGGTCGCGTTCGATCTGACGCCTGAGAGGTGCTGACGACGGAAGCGCCGACGCCACTCATCGCGCGCCGGACACATTAGTTCAGCTCGCGCACCGCGACAAACGCGGTGCAGTTTACGTGTCAGGATCGGTGCTGGATCAGGTCAATGTCGGAACGCAGCCTTTGCGCACCGGCAGCTCAATAGACGAGACCCAACCCGAAGATCACTTTCTCCGTATTGGTGGCGTACTCGTCCGCCCGGTAGTTGGCGTATTTGAGCTCAGCGTAGAAGCCGTGGGGGAGAGGCAGGTTCGCGTAGGCGTCGAACTCCGAGCCGTAATCGAGATCGCCCACGTCGGATCGGAACTCGTGATACTGGGCGAGCAGCAGGAGCCCGCCGAGCCAGCGGAAGGCGCCATCGCTCTCAGGCACCTTGTAAGAGGTCTCGACAAAGAGATCCTGCAGGCCCGTCGCCGGCGTCACGAGGAAGATATCGGCGAAGCCGTTGAAGATGTGGCCCGTTGCCAGCGGCGTCTGGAAGGCAGCCTTGCCGTCGTCGCTGCCGAGCAGCTCATAGACGGGCGAGACGCGGAAGCCGTTCCACGACAGCCCCGGCGCCACCCGCGCGTAAGGCGCATCGTACTGCACCGGCTGATCGCCGTAATCCGTCTGCAGCGCCAGCTCGACGCGATAGTCGAAGGTCACGGCGTCACCCAGCGCGCGCTCGCCCTTCACGAAACCGCCATAGCTCGCATTGGAGAGCCCCGGCGCGTCGTAGATATCCATCAGATAGGCGTAGCCGGTCAGCGTGCCGAAGGGGAGCGGATCGCTCTCCAGATGCATCAGGTGGATGTTCGAGTTGAGATTGCCCACCTCGGAGTCGTCGCTGAAGACGCGGTTCACGTTGCCGATATAGGCGTAGAGCGCCGTCGCGCCGGGAATGGCCTCGCTGGTCACGATCGCCCCGTCGAAGGTCTGGTCGTTCTGCCGCCAGGCCACCGATCCCACATAGCGCATATTGTCCAGGTTCTCGGCGTAGCGGCCGCCCTTGATGACGGTGCCCGGCAGATGGAAGGACTCCAGATAGGCTTGGTTCAACTCCGAGGACGGGACGTCCGCGACGACCGGATAGTGGGTCTTCCCGTTGATCGTATCGTTGTAGTCCTGCGGTCCGACCTGGACGACGAACTCCCCCTGCGCTGCCGCCCGGAAGCCGTGAAAGAAACCTGTCTCGAAGCCGGGCGCGATCCGCAGGGTGGAAGCCCGTGCGTCCGCCGGCAGATTGGCCTGATCGACGAACTCGTAGCGGTACCGGGATTCGAACCAGAGCTCGCCCTTCAGGATTCCCGTATGGGGCACGCCCTCCGGCCGTTCCTGCGCCGAGGCGGCGGTGGAGCAGACTATTGGTACAATCGCGACGATGAGCGCCAGCCCGCCCCAGATACAGCGGATGGCAGAGTTCGGATGTCGGTTCGGCATGATGCCCCCCCTCTTCTTGTTAGTTGGCAGCGGCAAGCAGTGGAGATTCGGATGAGGCGGCGCTCGCCCGCTCGGCGAAGACGCCGCCGATTCCGATGATGACCGGCGCGGAGCTGTCGACCTCGAGAACCGTCTTCTCGAGGTCAGAGAGACGCCCACGGGACAGGCGCTGATCGGGCCGGCTCACCGCGCTGGCGACGGCCACCGGCGTCTCCGGGCGCAGACCCTCGGCGAGCAGCCGCGTCGCGATCCGCGCCGCCATGCGGCCGCCCATATAGAAGATCGTGCTGGCGGTCGGATCGGCGACGGCGCGCCAATCCAGATCCTCCGGCAGCCCGCCCGACTTCGAATGACCGGTCACGAAACGGACCGACCGGGCGAGATCGCGATGGGTCAGCGAGACCCGAAGCGCCGAAGCCATGGCGAGCGCCGCCGTAATTCCCGGCACGATATCGATCGGAATACCGGCCGCTTCGAGCTGGGCGATCTCCTCGCCGCCGCGGCCGAAGATCATGGGGTCGCCCGCCTTCAGCCGCACCACGCGCTTTCCGCCCCGGGCGAGCTTCACCATCATTTCGTTGATGTCTTCCTGGCGGCAGCTCCGGCGGCCGCCGCGCTTGCCGACCAGGATGTGCTTCGCCTCCCGCCGTGCCAGCTCCAGCACGTCGTCGGAGACCAGCTCGTCGAACAGGATGACGTCGGCCGCTTGCAGCGCGCGGATGGCCTTCACCGTCAGGAGCTCCGCATCGCCGGGCCCAGCGCCGACCAGGGTCACCCTTCCTCGGCCTGCATCGGTGCCGGCACGGATTTGGCTCGCTTCTGCGATCAGCGTCTCGTCCGCATCCGGCCCGGGTGCAGTGCCGAACGCCCGATCGACGAAGCGCTCCCAGAAGGCGCGCCGCGGTGCACCGACTTCAAGCGTCTCGTACAGCCGATCCCGCAGGCGCGCGGCGAGCTTCGCCCACTCTGCCAGCGAGGGCGGGAGCAAGGTCTCGATCCGCCGCCGGATAGCTTGGCCGAGGATCGGTGCGGCACCTGCAGTGGAGATTCCGATGACCGCGGGCGACCGGTTGACGATGGAGCCGAACTGGAACTGACAGAAAGCCGGCTTGTCGATCACGTTGATCGGCACGCCGGCTTTCCGCGCCGCCTCGACAAGCGCCTCGGCCTCTTCGTCGTCAGTCGCATCGGCGACCGCCAGGGCGGCACCTTCCAGACAGTCAGCAGTCCAGGCGTCCGCGTGATGAATCAGCCGTCCGTTCTCGTCGCCCGCCAGCAGCCGCGGCAGTTCCTCCGCGATCTCGTCGGGCGCGGCGTAGATGTGAACCTCCGCACCCGTTGCGGCCAGCAGCTCCGCCTTCCAGGCGGCCGCATCCGTGCCGCCGGCAACGACCACGCGCTTTCCCGCAAGGGTGAAGAAGACAGGCAGGACCGAGAGATCGGCCATGCGCTGAGGGCGCCGCTCACTCGGCGGCTTGGAGACGATTCGCATCGATGATCCCCTTGATCTCTGCGCGGCAGGAGCCGCAATTGGTGCCGGCCTGCAGCGCCTCGCCGACGGCC
>Ga0310345_10001991_pt1 | contig 21325 bp, 23 predicted proteins | sample HC15DNA20500_MG_FD_204667 | JGI IMG/M metagenome (GOLD analysis project Ga0310345, IMG submission 204667) | Marine microbial communities from station ALOHA, North Pacific Subtropical Gyre - HC15-DNA-20-500_MG | ecosystem: Environmental > Aquatic > Marine > Oceanic | place: Pacific Ocean: North...
ACATGTACAACCGGCCCAGCGTTCCGCTGTACCTGCTGTACTCCGGTGATCCCTCGGCAGAGCCAAGAATTCTGCCGCAGCTGTTGACGCCCTCGATCGTCATTGATGCCTTTGACAATATCTGAGAGACCGGGAAGATCTATAGCCAAGCTGTGGTTTCTTAAGTAATATCAGCATCATGGGCCGTCCGGAAGGGCGGCCCGCTGAATTTACTGACTGCAGGTCCGTCAAGCCAGGGAGCGCTACATGGACGTCAGGCAACAAATCACACCGCTGATCAGTTTCGCTGTCTCCGCCATTCTGGTGGCGCTCAGCGTGTACCTCCTGGTGGTCGGCCAGCAACTGCTGCTGCCGCTGGTCATTGCCATTGTCTTCTGGTTTTTGATCAATGTGCTGGCCAACCTGGTTGGGCGACTGCAAATCGGCAATCGCCACCTGCCCAGACCGTTATGCTTCATCGCTGCCATCCTGCTGTTCTTTGCTGCGGTGGGCATGATCGTGCAATTTGTTTCCGGCAGCCTCAATGATCTGGGTTCCGTGACCCGCCTCTATGAAGCCAACCTGAGACAGCACTGGCAGTCTGTCCCCTTTAACGAAACCATTGGTTCTGCCGGCATGTCACAGATCATCGGCGAGTGGCTGGACATTTCCGCCATTCTGACCGGTCTGGCACTGACCTTCACCGGGCTGGCGGCTGATGGGGTATTGATTACGATTTATGTGGGCTTCATGCTGTTTGAGCAGGGTAACTTCAAAGCCAAACTGGCCGCCCTGGTTGGTGACCCCGGACGCGAGCGCAAGGTGCTGCGCATCATCGACAAGGTGCGCTCCAATATCCAGATGTACATCAGCATCAAGCTGCTGACCAGCCTGATGACCGGCTTGCTGAGTTATGTGATTCTGAGAGTCCTGGGCATCGATTTCCCCGAAGTCTGGGGCGTGCTGATTTTCCTGCTTAACTTCATTCCTACGGTAGGCTCCATCATTGCGACACTGTTCCCGGCGGTGATTGCCCTGGCACAGAGCCCTGACGGTATTTACCTGTCATTGACTGTATTGGTATTAATTGGCGCCTTGCAGGTGTTTATCGGCAACGTGGTCGAACCCCGATTGATGGGCACCTCACTGAACCTCAGTCCAATCGTTATTCTCTTCAATCTGGCCCTGTGGGGCTATATCTGGGGCATTGCCGGGATGTTTCTTTGCGTGCCGTTTTTGATTATCACCACGATAGTTTTATCGCATTTTCCCAAAACGCGACCGATTGCTATCCTGTTGTCCAGTAACGGGCAAATCGACCTGCCGGATGAGCCATCCGAGCTGTTGCACAAACCCTGACAATGACGCTAAAAAGACAGCAAAGTGGCTGTGAAGAGAGTATAATCGCGCGTTTTTGCCGCCAAGTGCGCGTTTCCGACTGAACCGGATCAATCGCACAATCGTATTTGGCTGAACGTAACAGATAAAGAGCTTTGGGTAGATAACGTAATGACAGGTTTCATGAAAAGTAACGACATTCGCCAGGCATTTCTGGATTTCTTCCGTGAACGCGGTCACCAGGTCGTGGACAGCAGCCCGCTGGTCCCCGGTAATGATCCGACACTGCTGTTTACCAATGCCGGTATGGTGCAATTCAAGGAACTGTTCCTGGGTACCGAATCCCGCGGTTACTCCCGCGCTACCACCTCCCAGCGCTGTGTGCGCGCCGGTGGCAAGCACAACGACCTGGAAAACGTCGGCTACACCGCCCGTCACCACACGTTCTTCGAAATGCTGGGCAACTTCAGCTTTGGTGATTACTTCAAAGACGACGCCATCCAGTACGCCTGGGATTTCCTGACCGGCACGCTGCAACTGCCCAAGGACAAACTCTGGGTCACCGTCTACAAAGACGACGATGAAGCCGCTGCCATCTGGGCCGACAAGGTTGGCGTCCCCGCGGACCGCATCGTGCGCCTGGGCGACGATTCCAACTTCTGGCAGATGGGCGACACCGGCCCCTGCGGTCCCTGTTCCGAGATTTTCTACGACCACGGCCCCGAGGTTGCGGGTGGTCCTCCCGGCAGCCCTGACGAAGACGGCGACCGTTACATCGAAATCTGGAACCTGGTCTTCATGCAGTTCGACCGCCAGCCCAGCGGCGAACTGATTCCGCTGCCCAAGCCTTCCGTCGATACCGGCATGGGCCTGGAGCGCCTGGCCGCCGTGCTGCAGCACGTGCACAGCAACTACGAAATCGACCTGTTCCAGAACCTGCTCAACGCCGCTGGCGAGATTACCGGCGTCAAGGACACCACTAACACGTCCTTGCGCGTCATCGCTGACCACATCCGTTCCTGTGCCTTCCTGGTGCTCGACGGCGTCACCCCGTCCAACGAAGGCCGTGGTTACGTGCTACGCCGCATCGTTCGTCGCGCCGTGCGCCACGGTTACCAGCTCGGTGTCAGCGATCTGTTCTTCTACAAACTGGTCGCCGCCCTGGTCAAGGAAATGGGCGATGCTTATCCCGACCTGGCCAAAGACCAGGCCCGCGTCGAACGCGTGCTCAAGGAAGAAGAGCAGCAGTTCGCCCGCACCCTGGAAAACGGCATGCAGATCCTCGAACAGGCCATCGCCAAACTCGACGGCAAGGTCCTGCCTGGCGAGACCGTGTTCCGTCTCTACGACACCTACGGCTTCCCGGTCGACCTGACCGCAGACGTGGCCCGCGAGAACGATTTGACCCTGGACATGGACGGTTTCGACGCCGCCATGGAAGTGCAGCGCAACCAAGCGCGTGCCGCCAGCCAGTTCAATGCGGTCGAAAAGCTCAGCATCGAGAACACTGCCGGCACCGACTTTGTCGGCTATGACCACCTGCATCACCCGGCCAAGGTCACTGCCATCTATCAGGACGGCCAGTCCGTTAACGACCTGATCGGCCAGACCGAGGCCATTATCCTGCTCGACCAGAGCCCCTTCTATGGCGAGTCCGGTGGCCAGATCGGCGACCAGGGCGTGCTCGAAGTGAAGCAAGGCGACGAGGTCGTCTGCCGCTTCGAAGTCAGCGATACTCAGAAGCAGGGCGAGCACGTCCTGCACAAAGGCAAACTGACCGAAGGCCGCCTTTCACTGGGCGACCAGGTCGATGCCCAGGTCGAGGCTGAGTCCCGTCGCGCCATCATGCTCAACCACTCTGCGACGCACCTGTTGCACGCGGCACTTCAGCACGTTCTCGGCGACCACGTCACCCAGAAAGGCTCACTGGTCACCGCTGACCGCCTGCGCTTCGACTTCTCGCACAACGCGCCAGTTTCCACCGAAGACATGGCAACCATCGAAGCCATGGTCAACGAACAAGTGCTCGCTAACGTCGTTGTCGCCAAAGAAGTCATGAGCATGGATCAGGCCAAAGAGAAGGGCGCGATGGCACTGTTTGGCGAAAAGTACGGCGATGTTGTGCGCGTCGTCACAATGGGCGACTTCTCCACGGAATTATGTGGCGGCACACACGTTAACCGCACTGGAGATATCGGGTTGTTCAAGCTGGTCAGCGAAAGCGGCATCGCCGCTGGCGTTCGCCGCGTCGAAGCCGTCACCGGCCCAGGCGCACTGGCTTACGTCAACCGCGAAGAGACCCTGCTGCGCCAGGTCTGCGAAACCCTGAAAACCGGCGCCGATGGCGTTCTGGAACGCGTCCAGCAACTGCAAAGCGGCCAGCGACAGCTTGAGAAGGAACTTGAAAGACTCAAGGCCAAGGCCGCCAGCGCTGCCGGTAACGACATCGCGGCCCAGGCCGAGCAGATTAACGGTATCACCGTATTGGCTGCGCGCCTGGACGGGCTGGACAACAAAGCCCTGCGCGAGACCGTCGACCAGCTTAAAGACAAGCTCGGCTCGGCCGTTATTGTACTCGGCGCCGATAATAGTGGTAAGGTGGCGTTGGTAGCAGGTGTCACTAAAGACCTGATCGGCAAATACAAGGCCGGTGACCTGGTCAACCTGGTGGCCAAACCCCTGGGAGGCAAGGGCGGTGGCCGCCCCGAGATGGCCATGGCCGGTGCGCCGGAAGCCGCCGGACTGGATGACGCACTCGCCCAGGTAAAACCCTGGATCGAGAACAATTAACCCTGATTGTCTGAAGACGCTCGTGACGTACGAATTCGCTAACCCGGACAACAGGTAAACAATTAACGCAGAAATAACGCAGTAAGCAAGGCGGGATCAAGGAAAGATAACATGGCACTTTGGGTTCAAAAGTTCGGTGGCACCTCAGTAGGCACCGTAGAACGCATCGAAGCGGTAGCCGACAAGATCGTTGCCGCACGTCAGCAGGGCCACGACATCGTCGTCGTGGTCTCCGCCATGAGCGGTGAAACCAATCGCCTGATCGGCCTGGCCGAACAGATACAAAGCAAGCCCACCCCCCGTGAGCTCGACGTCCTGGTCTCCACCGGCGAACAGGTCACCATTGCCCTGTTATCCATGGCCCTGCACAAGCGCGGCTGCGACGCCCGCAGCTTCACCGGCTCCCAGGTCCGCGTCCTCACCGACAGCGCCCACAATAAAGCCCGCATCCGCGAAATCGACGCCGACAACATTCGCAGCGAAGTGGATCAAGGCCGCGTCGTCGTTGTCGCCGGGTTCCAGGGCGTGGACGAAGAAGGCAACATCACCACCTTAGGGCGGGGCGGCTCCGACACCTCAGCCGTGGCCCTGGCCGCCGCCATCAACGCCGACGAATGCCAGATCTTCACCGACGTCAAGGGCGTCTACACAACCGACCCCCGCGTCGTCGACGACGCCAGACTGCTGCGCACCATTACCTTCGAAGAAATGCTGGAACTGTCCAGCCTCGGCGCCAAGGTGCTGCAGATCCGTTCCGTCGAATTTGCCGGTAAATACAAAGTTCCGCTGCGGGTCCTGTCCAGTTTCGAAGACGATCCGGGCACATTGATCACTCTGGAGGACAAGAACCTCATGGAAGCCCCCATTATCTCAGGCATCGCCTTCACCCGCGATGAAGCCAAAGTCACCGTCACCGGCGTCCCAGACATCCCCGGCGTGGCCTACCAGCTCCTGGGCCCCGTCAGCGAGGCCGGCATCGAAGTCGACGTCATCGTGCAGAACATCTCCTCCGATGGCACCACCGACTTCACCTTCACGGTCAAACGCAACGACAGCGACCAGGCGAAGGCGATCGTTGAAGAAACCGCGAAGAAGATCAACGCCAAGTCGGTCAAGGTAGATGACAAGATTGCAAAAGTCTCCCTCGTTGGCGTCGGAATGCGATCACATGCCGGTATCGCCAGCCAGATGTTCAAGACCCTGGCCGACGAGTCGATTAATATCGAAGTCATCACAACATCAGAAATTAAAATATCCGTCGTAATCGACGAAAAATACCTGGAACTGGCCGTGCGCAGCCTGCACAGCGCCTTTGGACTGGGAGAAGAGGGAGAAAACGTCTAGGCCACAGATGCGACTGATAGTCAGTCAAACCTGATGGTATGTTTATAGTAGATAGCTACCATGACAAAGGTACTACCAAACACAGCCTAGATGTGTATGATGGGGTTAGCGCCCCGCGGTGATTTGAACGGGACAAATGACTGAAAGCAGCCCAAAGCCAGCAAGCAGTCAAAGCTGGTGCTCGAGTGCCCTAAAGAGCGCAGGTAGCAAGACAATGCCACCAAATGCGCCTTACAGGCATCTGAAGGGCCTCTCCATACGTATATAGAGTACGTATAGGTAAACACAAAGTATGTGAGAGGTTGAATGGATATCATGTATGGGAAAGGAGAAGCATCATGTTAATCTTGACACGCCGCATTGGAGAAACCCTGATGATAGGTGACGACGTCACCGTCACTGTTCTTGGTGTCAAAGGTAACCAGGTCCGCATCGGCGTCAACGCCCCCAAAGACGTTGCCGTCCACCGTGAAGAGATCTATCAACGCATCCAGAAAGAAAAGGATGGCGGCAACGATCAGGACAATCACGGGAATCAATAAAATTCCTCGAAATCAACCCTATCATTTACGCATAGTTATGCTATGATAGCGCCCGTTTTTCGGAGAGATGGCCGAGTGGCTGAAGGCGCGCCCCTGCTAAGGGCGTATAGGTTTACCCCTATCGAGGGTTCGAATCCCTCTCTCTCCGCCACTTCTTTCGTGGTATTAGCCACACGCGGCTAACGCCCTCCAGAAATGTGCACCAGACTCTCTTGAAAGGGATTTGAACCCGACCAAGAGGGTCGATTGGTTGCGCCCAGCAACCAAAGACAAGCGCCGCTCCGGCGCGCAGCCCGAAGGGTCGATTTAGCCCTAAGGCTAAAGCGATCAATCCCTCTCGATGCTTCGAATTAGCAACGTCTCCAAAATTGTACTTCTAGCTACAAAAACAGGTCATTTGTCCTTCTTTATATAGCTCTTTCCTACTGTATTAGCCCTTTTACTTATTTCGATCATTACTCAAATCTATTTTCCTGCACTACCATTGGCTAAGTGCCAAGATAACCATGCATGCAGTACTATTCAGATAGTCGTGGTCAGGGCTATTTTCGTCTAATTTATGTTGTGACATCTGGCATATTTAGGTAACAACGGGTTAGAGTGAGTATTAAAGAAATATACGTGCGGAAATAGTGTGCAGCAAAGTAGAGAAAGTGCGCATGCACACTACAAAAATGTTAGCTGTACTGGAGAACTATGAGCACTTTATTTGGCGTTAACGTCCACGCAGGATTAGCTGGTGTAGATCTAGTGAGCGATTCATTCGATCTAGGTAGTGGCATTCTGTTGCGCAAGGTTTATGCTCATTTGTTTGCCCCTTTCATGATGGCCTTCAAACCGGCGCCTGTCGGGGGACATCATCCGGGGCCTTGGAAGAGTGCATCAGGTGGCTTTAGCTTCGATGTTGATGCTGAGCTTGTCATTCCAGAGAATATCGAAACAGAATTCGGCTCAAAGATTGGTGTCGCCAGAACATTAGTATTTCTGTTTCGGCTTGGTATAAATCCAGCGATAACACTCCCGGTTTTTTCCAATCATTCATTTAACACACTCGCAGAAGTCCCAGACTCGGACGCACAGCTTTTTCCTTACGAGGTACAGAAACGCCATTTTCCTTTGGGCGTCGTAGGTGGGCAAGTAGATGAAGGTGCAGTAGAGTGGGTCAGTGAGCGTTGGTCGAAAACACATGGTCTGATAGAAGATAGTCCAGAATTCGCGCTTGCAATGCAGGCGATTGATTCTGGACAGTTTTTTGAGAATCATGCTCTGACATTGGTGTCATTATGGGGGGCTTTAGAGGCACTGTTTTCCCCATCAACATCTGAGCTAAAGTTCAGAGTATCGGCTCTGATTGCCTCTTTTCTTGAGGAACCAGGGGACGGTCGTGCTCAACGTCAGAAAGCAGTTGCTTCCTTGTATGATAAAAGGTCAGCGGCAGCTCATGGAAAACCTAAGCACAAGCCCGAGCACCTTCTTGAGACATTTAATTTGCTACGTGAAGTTATTTTTCGAATTATTGACAGAGGGTCTGTTCCCAAGAAGGAAGAGCTCGAGGGTATGCTCTTTGGTGGAAATAAATGAGCCGTAATGCAGCTAACAATGCCAATCACGGCGACAGCTTTTTCGTTCCGGCTTCGCCTCCACTACAAAGCCGCGCGTGTTGGCGGCGTTATCTCTAAAGGAAAGTTTAGTGACCCACCAACTAGTTGAGTTCACAGGGCAGCTTGAGAAGACGATCAGTGATTCTGTAAAAGGAATTCCTATCAGCCACTGGGATGAAGATCATATTACGTTCACGTTGCTTGCTGAACTTAACAAAACTCTATCGAGCATAGTACTTGAAGGGGAAGATTATCGTCGAGATATCGAATGGGAGTCATATAAGCTGCGTGGAAACTATGAGAAATACTTTGGCGATATAGCAATTGTTGTCAGCATCAACTATCGCGACGGAACGAATCTCCAGGGCGTCGCTTTTCTTGAGGCAAAGCGACGAGATTGGAGAAAAACTACCTTTAGTGCAATGAAGAAGCCGCAACTAAAGCAAATTCTTAAACACGCTCCTCGCGCCCATTACTTACTTTATGATTATGAAGATATCACCGGATTCTCGAATTCCGCGTCGTTTGGTAACGAGCTACGCTATTACAGCCCTTATTGGGTGGAGAATATCGTTGAAAAAACCAGCTCCCTATGTGTGCCGCTAAACGTTGCTGATGCCACGGGCTTTAAGGATACACTTTTGTATCGCCATGGAACGCCGCTATCTAGGATGCTCTCAAATAGATATTTTCAAGGTTTGGACTTAGAGTTTAACGAAAAGGCTAAGGGTATAGCTACGGGATTCCTAGAAGAATTTGGTTATCCTAAATTCGTGATGAAGGTCCAAGTCAGGGATCACAGCGCTGAAGTCGACGACCGCCAGTCTCAGTTAAACTTAAACTTACAAGCATATGAGCGACTGGAACAGAGATAACAAGGCCAAGCACCGCGACGTATTTTTCGTTGCGCCTGCGGCTCCACAAAAAAATCGCGCGTGTTGGCGGCGTTAGGCGTTCGTGAGATAGCATTTAGGGATAACTATGAGTAATGTTAACATCAAAAGAGCTATTGAAAACATACGCTCAGGGACTAGCGTTTATACTCCGATTGTAGAGACCGTTGTCAACGCAATTCAAGCAATTGAGAGTGCTAAGTGTATTTCAAATGGATTGGTTGAAATAATAGTACAGCGTGAACAACAAATGGATCTAGACGGGTCGGCTCCAGAGGTAGATGGCTTTGAAGTTGTTGATAATGGAATAGGATTTACTGACCTTAATCGAGACTCTTTTGATACTTTATACTCAGCCCACAAAATTAGTGAAGGTGGCAAAGGTTTTGGACGGTTTACCTGCTTGAAGTATTTTGAGAACCTTAGAGTAGATAGTACTTTTGAGAAAGGTGGAAAGCTTTTTGATAGGTGCTTTGAGATGGGAAAAGAAAACGAAATAATCATTAACGAAAGCATCGCTGATTCGAAAAAAGATAGCACCGGTAGTAAAGTCAAACTCATAAAGCTTAAAAAAACCAAATTTCCCGATAAAAAACTGAAAACAATGGCAAGGGTCTTAGTGGAAAGGCTCCTTCCATACTTTGTAAGCGAAGACCAAGTCCCCCCAACTATAGTTCTTAGAGAAGAAGATGAGTCGGAAGTAGTTGTTCTTAACGAGTACGTAAAAACCCAAGGTCAAATACAGGAAATCAAATCTGTTAGCAGTGAGTACTTTCTGGACGGCGTAGATGAACCAAAGCGGTTTGTAGGTAGGGTATTCAAATTTTATTCACCTAGAAGCCAAACAAGTAAAGTCAGCCTAGTCGCACACAGACGCGAAGTTACAAGCGTATCACTTCATAAATACATACCTGAATTTATCGATGAATTTTTCGATAGAAAAAGCAATGGCGAAGAAAATCATGATAAAAACTTCACCATTAAAGTCTATGTTTTTGGAAGTTACCTAGATGATAACGTATCTCTTGAGCGAGGCGGATTTGAATTCCAAAAAGAGAATGATGCATTCTATGGGATCTCTCAAGTCGATATTGAAAAGAATGCAGCAGAGCTCGCTAGAGCTGCTGTGGATTCAGAGGTTAAAGCAAGGTACGAGAAAAAAACTAGAAAGGTAAGCGAGTACGTGAATGATAAGGCTCCTTGGCATACGGGAATGTTGGCAGACGTAGACCTAACAGATATGCCTTATAATGCGACTGACGAACAAATCGAAACTAAGCTTCAGAAAATAAAGTATGAGCAAGAAGTTCAGGTTAGAGCTGAAGTGAGGAAAATCTTAGAAAAAGGTGAAATTAACGATCTAAAAGATAAAGCCTCTGATATTGTGCGGAGGATTTCTGGCTCGACCAAGAACGATCTTGCACATTATATAGCACTTAGACGGAGCGTTATCGACCTTTTTGAAAAGAGTCTCCAACTAGAAGCCGATGGAAGCTATTCTTCAGAAGGTGTTGTGCACGACATTATTTTCCCGAGGAAGGGCGACTCTGATGTAACCCCTTTTGATGAGCATAATCTTTGGTTGATAGATGAAAGGCTTAATTTTACGGAATACCTATCTTCGGATTTATCCTTGAAAGGTCGTCAGGATCGGCCAGATCTTCTTGCTTATGATAAGAGAGTTGTTTTCCGTGGTGAAAATGAGGCTACCAACCCAGTAACTATATTTGAGTTTAAAAAGCCTCAAAGGGATGATTTTGTAAACCCATCTTCGAATGAAGATCCCGTTCAGCAAGTGATTCGATACGTAAGACGTCTACGTTCAGGTGATGTTAAGACACCTCAAGGTAGAGAGATATTGATTTCTGAAAATACACCATTCTATGGGTTTGTTGTATGTGATTTGGCGAAGAAAGTGAGGTCGTGGCTTGAGGAAGAAAAGGATTTCAAACCAATGCCGGATAGATTGGGCTACTTTAAATGGCATGAAAATTTGAACTTGTATATCGAAGTTATTGGCTGGGATAAAGTTTTGAAAGATGCCTCAATGAGAAACCGTATATTCTTCCATAAGCTGGGTATTGAATGAATTTGCGCCTAACAAATCAAAGTACGCGGACGTCGCTCCGCTACGCCGGTGTTTGAGGCGTTAGCACTACGAAGGAGATAGGGTTTTGCCAGAATGGGTCATATATATACTTATTGCTATAGGCGTTATCGGAGGGATAGCATTTTTTTCATGGGCTTTAGGTAGCATGATCGAAGATATATTCGAAATAAGATCAATCTCTGAGTTTTCAAAAGACTTTAAAGACACGGTTAAGCACTCTCAACCATCCTGGGAAGAAGTTAAAGAGATTGCCTCGACACGCCACCTCACTCAATCGAAAATACATTTCACCATTAGGAAATACTATCGAGAAATAATGGCAGGAAGAGACAACGATCTCTTAGAGCATAAGGGTTTAATAAAGAACTATATTGATCAATACAGAAAGGACGAACCATTTGAAGGACTTCCAAATGAAGTTCGAATTCATTTGGAAAGACTCAGGGATAATATTAATGGCAATGAGCACCTGCTTGAGCCACTTACATCACAGATCAAAGATCTACTAACAATCAATGAGTCTGATAAAAGAAATCAAAAGTACTTCACTATCGGTGGATTTTTTATCGGTTTGGCTGGTTTTGCATTTGCCGTGTATACAAGTTACACAAAACCAGAGATGGATGTGAGTGGATCTAAAACACAAATTGAGCAGCACGCCCTAGGTGCTAACAAGTCAAGTAACACGGACGGCGAAAACGCCGCCGGTTCTTGAGGCGTTATGTGTAATCAGTAATGGAAGATCAGAAAGAATCCATCGAATTGTTTAAGGGAATTCAACCCCCGCATTTGGCATTCTATAGTCAAGCTATTAGGTTTAACTTGGAGTCCGCAATTTATTCTGTCGAATTTGTTGTGAATGCTTTAGATGAAGCTGATACCGAAGAAAAACTTGTTGGTGCTACAGATGCAATTCTTGATGCTATACAAAATATGCTTGTTCATTCGGCAAACTTGGCCAAATATTTTTGGGAAACAAACAAGGGACTGCATAAGATCCATAGAAAAAGGGCGCAGAATCTCAGAAAAATCTTCAATGTATCGGATACTAGTGCCATCAAGGATAAGGACCTAAGGAACCATCTTGAGCATCTGGATGAAAATTTAGACAAATATCTCTGGTCAAAGCCTATCGTAGGCAATATTCACCCAGCTTATGTCGGGCCAGAAATGCCTAGGGATGCTGTTCCATATCATTTTTTCAGGGCATTCTTCACAGATTCAGGTACATTTGAGTCTCTAGGTTTAAGGTTTGAAATTCAGCCCATAGTTGATGAACTTTACAAGCTGTATAGAGGAAACTTCGGTGAGTAAAACACATAACAAGTCAATTAACTTCTCGCCTTCGGCGACGGACGCGCTAAAGCACGCCGGTTATTGAGGCGTTAGGCAAGCAGAGGTAAATATGAGCTTTTCAAGAATGAAAGCAGTATATATTCAGGACTCTGTTGAAACCGAAGATGTTCTGGTTTGTGACATATTTCTGAATGATGATCGTTCTGTTCGGGAAATGGAAATATTCGGATATGCAATCGATGATGATGAAAAATGGCCTATTTACATAAAACCTAAGAGCGGTGAGGGGGTTCTTCATTGGGGGGCAGGTGAAGTGGACACAGACTCTACAGTGAATCTATTTCAAAAGAACATAAGGGTGGGAGAATATATTACACGAGTTGATACTTGTGACGGCGAAAGATCAGAGTATACGTATAGAATTACTGAGATATTTGACTGGAGCCAGCTTCGATAATTTGCCTAACAAGCGTCATCAAATCACCCCTTCGGGACTCGGACACTCACTACGTTCGCGCCGTTGTGGCGGGAGTTATGTGTACAACAACGAGGTATAACGAGTGAATAGAATTACTTTTCTAATCTATTTTTCGCTTCTAATGCAAAGTTGCGGAACACTCGACGATAAAACTATTTTAATTAACCCTGGTGATTCTAGAGAGCGGGTTCTTGAGATAATGGGCACTCCACAAGACAGACAATTCGACTCAATTAATGAGGCTTGGCAGTACTGCGTTTCAGGAGCTGGATTTGGCTACAATGATCACAAAATAATTTGGTTCGCGGAAGGCTCTGTAATCGGCTTATCTACTTATCGAACCTCTGTAACAGGATGCTCTGGAGGTATACGGTCCATTGTTTGGGAAGAAGCACCAGATTTTGTCTTAGAATCCCGCGAGCGATAAACGACACATAACAATTAAGTCAATCGCCAACTTCGCGGGCTTAGGACCAGCGCAATGCGCTGGCCTATTACTAAAAGGCGTTATGTTCTTGGGTGACCGTTGGCAAGAGTTCAATAAATCGGCCATTATCAATCTACAGGGGCGGAATGAAATTCAAGAGTAGAAATTTACGGGCGATTGCAGAGCTGGTTATTGGCGACAAAGAGTTTTTCCCTTACCGTTCAAGCAGCTATATCACCCAGTTTTTTGAGGAATGCGATCTTGATTTCGTTCACGATGGGTCCACGCGCTGGCATTGGACCGCAGAGCGCTTAGAAGAATTGCTCCAGAAGCCTCAACCCGCCGCTCACGCTCTTCCTGAATGTTTTGTTCATGTCCTCCGAGTGTTAATGCACAAATCAGATGCCGAGCCAAATGATTCTGATCGATCAAAGGCCTTAGAAGAGTTGAACAAACCCTTGTCACGGGAAGGCTACGAAGCTTTCTACGGAGAGGATGAACTTCTTTATATTCGCCATATAGGTACAAAAACAATATCACTAGTTGCAAATCCACACCGGCCATTTACTCCCAAAGAAATCGAAAAACGCGACCAGCTGATAAGTTACTTGGATAACTGCTCAGAGGACGAATTGATTGAAGACGTTCTTCTGCCACTTTTCAGGCAGTTGGGATACCACCGAATTACTGCGGCAGGGCACAAAGATAAGGCTTTGGAGTATGGGAAGGACATTTGGATGAGGTTTATCCTTCCCACACAGCATGTTCTTTACTTTGGCATACAGGTCAAGAAAGGAAAGCTTGATGCCTCAGGGGTAAGTAAAGCCACGAACGCTAACGTCTCCGAGATATATAATCAGGTACTAATGATGCTAGGTCATGAAATATTTGACCCCGAGACCAGTCGACGCGTGTTGGTTGATCATGCATTTATAGTTGCTGGAGGGGAGATTACTAAGCAGGCTAGAAATTGGCTTGGTGGGAAACTGGACGCGTCTAAGCGAAGCCAAATACTCTTTATGGATCGCGAAGATATACTGAATCTTTACATTGCAAACAGTCTTCCATTGCCGCAAAAGGCTCTTCCCGAAACAGATTCGGGGTTTGATGATGATATTCCATTTTGACCTAGCAATGGAATATAACAAGTGTCAGCATGGTGACTGTTTTTCCACCGAGTTGCGGATCCAAAACAGCACGTGTGCCAAGCGTTAGCCAGTAAGAGTTGAAGGAATTACGTAGATCATGAAGGCGGAAGAAGTTCTTGAGGCCATAAAAATAATGAACGGGCTGGGTGACTTAGGCACTGAGGAAAGCGATTTTTATTACGATGAAACCAATAATTACCGAAAAGTCCGTCTGCGTGCAGGAGGGCTGAATTTTGAGGGCGATGGTGACTTTGTTCTTGGCGGTATTGTCTTGAAACGGGGAGAATCACTAGACCTGCAAGGGCTAAAGCAGGAGATTCGGCTAGACAAATCCGCGCACGAGATGAAGTTCAAGCACCTCGCTACTGGAAATACTATTTCGGTACTCAACTCTAAAAAGCTGAAAACGGTGCTTGAGTTTCTCAATGAGCACGATATCTCTATCCACTTTCAGCGAATCAATGTTCTCTACTGGGCACTAATTGATGTAATCGAATCAGTAATAGTTGAGCGAAATGATGAAGTCTTGATTTTTAATCACCTGCATATCAAAGATCGCCTTTATCATGCGCTAAATGGTGAAAGAGGGAGAACTCTGGAAGTTCTTAATGACTATGCATTTCCCGACATTGAAAGCTCACAGATATCGGAATTCTATGGCCGGTTGGCGGATCTAGTGAAGCCAACGGTCGGAAGCGGAGACCACTTAGGCAAACTTTTGATCCAAGTATTGGAGCTTGGTATGGGTCTTAAGGAGGCTGTATTTATACAAAATGACGAAAGAGGGCTTTTAGTAGATGATTTCAGCCATTTCTATAGGCATCGAATTTTGATGTTTCCAAAGTCAATGCACTATTTTGATGCAGAGGATGAGGTGGAGGGGCGAATTCGTGTAACACCCCTTACATACGAGGATGCAACGCTGGATAACTATTCTTTCGTTGATTCAAAACGAAGACCGGAGATTCAGCTTGCCGACGTTACCGTAGGATACTTCGCTAGGCTATTGAATTTTTGTAAAGGCCGTAGCCGTGGTCAACTTCAGGGTATAAGGAGAGACCTAAACGAGACCCAGCTAGAGAATCTCCGGCTTGCACGAGAATTGATTGACAGGAGCGATTCTATCAATCAAGCCTATTTCCATCATGTTGTGCCAATCTCTGACCAAGGGGCTTGGTCGGAATTTGTTTATTAGTCCCCTGGGCAACAAGGCTGACCAGTCGTTCAAGGTCGCTACGGTCCCGATGGGCCTCCGCAGGGCCGCCTTTACGTTGCACTCCAAGGCGGCCGCTTAACATTGGCGTTAGGTGAAAGCAAAGAATGAACAATGGAGTTTTAATTGAGCTATCCAATAAAAGAACACAGAAAAGCGACTAAACGACTTGCTCGTTCTCTCAAAAAAACAGACGTGTACCACTGGTTATGTGAACGAGGCTATTTTCCTGAGAGCTACGTTCTTCCACCTTGCTTTGTCGTTGATAAGAGACCAACCAAGCCAAAGGTTTACACCAAAGTTACAGGTGGAGGTAAAAAGTACAAAGTGCCAAGGACTGAGTGCCTGAATGTTCATTTTCCAAAAACTGAATATACTGATCGCAACTTTGGATTAATTCATCCTGAGATACACAACGATATTGCTTATCACATTTCTAAAAATTGGCTAACGATTGTAGAAAAGATGGTTCCCAAAAACAGTCAGGTTACTTCTTACACCTTTCCAATACCAATAGATTCCAGAAACCCGGGAAGAGTCGGATATCTTAGAAGCGGCAGACTTATTTATGAATTTATTGGGATGATAGATGATGATATTGCCTCTGAAGCTTATAAATATAGATACATAGTTAAGGCCGACATCAAGAGCTTTTATCCATCTATCTATACTCACAGTATTGCTTGGGCAATACACGGAAAGAAATTCATCCGTAAACCCGAGAACATGCACAACTACAAACTTCTAGGGAACCGCTTAGATCGCTTATTTCAAAATGCCAACGATGGTTGTACTAATGGGGTCCCGATTGGGCCGGTAGTCTCAGATGTGATAGCGGAGATCGTTGCCTCAGCTGTCGACGTTAATCTCACCAAATTGGTTCGGGGCTCTGGTGTTGAGTGCGAAGTTGTTAGGTTTAAAGATGATTATCGGATACTAACCAAATCCGAATCTGATTCAAAGAGGATTATCAAGTTTCTTCAGGCTTCATTAAAGGAATATAGCTTAGAGCTAAGCGATGAAAAAACGACGATTTTCCCTCTTCCTGATGGGCTATTTAGAGAGTGGGTGTCTAAATATCATGCCGTTCACCCAGTTAAGAAAAAATCATACACATGGAAAGAGTTTCGGGAACTGTATTTAGCGACAATCCGCATCGATAAAGAATGCACAGGAACTGGTGTTGTTGAGCGTTTTCTCGCTGATATCGTCGACAAGAAGGGAAAGCTTAAAATTAAGGTCGGTGACTTTAACTTGCAGAAAGTTATTAGCATGTTGATCATGCTAGGAAGCCTACGAATTAAAGCATTTCCGAAAATAATAGCAATTCTAGAGGGCGTGCTTAAAAGCGATTTCGGATTTATCCATCAAGACACTATCGTAGAATATCTCGAAGATTACCTGATCACTCTTTCCGAAGAAGAAGAGAGGAATAAATACCTTATATCGTGGATTAGTTACTTTGTTGTAAGTAACGGGCTGGACAAACTATTGTCTACAAAGCCTAAATACAAAGATCCGATTACGCGATCAATTCTAAACAATCGTGGCAACGTATTTAAAGACTGTAAAGAGCACAAAATTTTCGTAGGTTGTAAAACAATATCTAAGAAGGTAACAATGATTGAGCATCTAGATGTATTTAATCCACCAAAAATCATCTAATTAGGCGCTGCTGTCGGACAAGTTTTCTGCTGCGCTCCAAACTCGCCGCAGAACGCGGCGTTAGATTACCGAGTTCGCTAATAAATCGAGTATCCAAATCTAATGAGTCAAGTTGAGCAACCCAATTTAGATCTTGAAGATTTTAAAGACGAAATTGATAGTCTGAGGCGAGTGAATAAGCAATTTATAGTGCTAAGAAGCTGGGCAGTGACCATTTGTCTAGCAAGTTTGGCATTTGTGACTACTACGTTTGTTCAAATCCGACTAGGCGGGGTTCTGCCGATTTCATGGCTAGCAACTATTGCATTAGCTAGCCTGAGTATTTCAACATTAGGAGCATTTTATCTGAGGTTTTGTCACGAGTTCAGTAATTTAGCGTCGGACATGATGCAACTTGGCCCCTTCTCGCAAAAGCTTATCGAATTAGCGGAGAGCTCGAATCCTTCCCCAGAAGAATTGGAAAAGCTCAAGAAACTACTTGAACCTATTAATGAGAAGCTAAAGAAATTAGAGAGAAACGAAGAAATCGATCCCTATGAAGAATTAAGGCGCTTTATTTTCACTGCAGTTACTTTTGTGGTCGGGCTCGTGACATTTCTTTTATATCTTTTTATTTATTTGTTTGTCGGTTGAAAGTAAACATGTATTTCCATTCGGTGAGAAGGAGAGTTTCAAACATTTCATGAAAGCGATTAAAAACAACCTATCAACATTCACCCTCTACTTCCTGGCTTTCACTCTAGCTCTATACTTCCTATACGAATACCTAGTCATCGCTTACTACGCAATCGCCATCATCGTCCTCTTCTTTATCGGCCTACCCACAAAAGGCTGGTTCAACAACATCAATAAACCCATGCTTTTCGCAAGCCAATTAGCCGTCGTAACAGTATTCATAATAAAAGTCCTGACCTAAACCCCCGGAACTTCCCACCCCAACCAATGTCTTCCCTAACAATCCCCTTAACTCCGAAGACATAACCCATGAATAAAGCAGTAGCCCTTGGCATTCTTTTCCTACTAACAACCTGCACCAACCCAACCCCAGAATCCATCCAGCAAAACCTAATCCCAGCCGTCATAATCGGCAACCAAACCCCCACATACCCCATTCAACAAAGAATGGAAAAATACAACACCCCAGGCGTCAGCATCGCCATATTCAACAACAACCAAATCACCTGGACCGACACCATCGGCTATAGCGACGCCAACCAACAATCACCCTTAACAACCCACACAAAATTCCAGGCCGCCTCAATCAGCAAACCCGTTACCGCACTCGGCATCCTGAAGCTCACACAAACACACAACCTCGATCTCGACACCGACATCAACCAATACCTCACATCCTGGCAAGTCCAAAACCCCTTTGACGAACCCGTCACCATCAGACGACTCCTCAACCACACAGCCGGTGTCAACATCAGCGGCTTCCAAGGCTACCAAAAATCCGACACCATCCCAGACACAATCAGCGTCCTCAACGGCCTCGGCAACACCCCAGACATCGAAGTCATGATCACCCCAGGCACCCAATTCGCCTACTCAGGCGGTGGCTACACCATCCTCCAGCAACTCATAGAAGACACCACCGGCACCAGCTTCCAGGACTACTTCCATCAAGCCATCTTCCAGCCACTCCAGATGACTGACAGCACCTTCAACCAACACCCAGAAAACACCAGTCTTGCCCACGACCAACAAGGACAACCACACCCTGACGGCTGGCTTATCTACCCAGAACTCGCCGCCGCCGGCCTCTGGACCACACCCACCGACATCGCCAAATTCGCTATCGCCATCCAGAACGCACATCAAGGCAAACCCGACGCCATCATCCCCCAGCACCTCGCCAACGCCATGCTCACCCCACAGAACAACTGGGGACTCGGCGTCGGTATCAGAGGAGAGGGCACAGACCAATACTTCTTCCACGGCGGTGCCAACCCCGGTGGCTACAAAAACATCATGGTCAACGCCTTCAACGCCAATGCAGGCATCGTCGTCATGATCAACGCCGAGCAAGGCAACAAACTCCACGACGAACTCATCCGCGCCTTCTCAGCCCACTACAACATCAACGTCCTCCAACCCAGACACATCCAGCCCATCCCACTAACCGATCACCAGCTTGCCCGCTATACCGGCACCTACCAATACCGAGATGCCGGCGACTACTACCTCAACATGACCCAGACAGAAGACAATCAGCTTGTTCTGCACGACCCCAATGACGGCATGACCAATACCTTTCTGCCTGTTGATGACACCACCTTCGTTGAAATTGAGGAAGGGTTTGAAGTGACGTTTGAAATAGATCCAGATACCAATGCCGTGCTAAGTGTTGATTACAACGGGGCTTATACGTTTTATAGAGTGGATGAGGTAGACCACTAACTCAGAATACAACCACCAAAGCCTGTTTTCTTGAACTATACTTCTTATTATTGACACGCGTCACGTGACGGAGTACATTTTAAGAAAATGATCAAGACTTTCGCTGTAAACACAGGTCTGCGATTATCATTAGTATGAGGTTATAAATGTCTATCAAAAATAGAGATGAAATACAGCGTAGACCGACTCACCCGGGTGAAATGCTCAGGGAAGATTTCTTGCCCGACTACGACCTCACTGTCACAGGGTTAGCTAACGCTCTGGGAGTATCACGCCAGTCAATCAATGAGCTGCTTCGTGAGCGTAGAGCCCTCAGTCCAGAAATGGCTATTCGGTTAGGCAGGCTTTTTGGCAACACTCCTGAATTTTGGCTCAATGCTCAAAGAGCAGTCGATTTGTGGGAAGCAGGGCAGGCGCTAAAAGATGAAGTGGCGCGTATACGACCACTGAATGCCGCTTGATAATTAGGCGAAATAGTTATTTGCTAACGTTATGATCAAGGTACACCCATATTGCTGCGGCCTGGAAACTGAACTGTTCGATGTCTTTTCCTCTGCCATCCAAGAAGTTTGCTCCAACGATTACACACCCGAACAGATCACCGCCTGGCTACCGTCATCCTACGATGCCGACAAATGGAAAAACCTCATGGACAAACTGAAGCCCTACATCGCCAGGGTTGACGGCCAGGTCGCAGGCTACGCCGATTTGCAAGACGACGGCTATATCGATCACTTCTTCGTCAGTGCCCGACACCAGTCCCAAGGCGTGGCCACAGCACTTATGGATACCTTGCTCAAAGTCGGAGCAGGGCACGAACGCCTGTATGCCCACGTCAGCATTACCGCCAGACCTTTCTTTGCACACAAGGGGTTTGCGGTGATTTCAGAGAATGTGGTGACGCGAGAGGGAGTTGAATTGAAGAATTACATCATGGAGAGACGGGTTTGAGGGAGTTATGAACACGCAAGATCGATTGATTTAAAAAAGAAAGAGATTAGGCCTTAACGTCGGTATGTTGTACATTAAGGTCAATAATAATGAGAATGCGCTAATGTGCGCTTAGACAATTGCCCATTTTTTTGTGGAGAAAAATCAACCGACGGACTAATTGCAATGAAGAACCTCATTACTCTCCAGCTTCTGCTACTGGCTGCTTTCAACAACCTTTCGTATGCACAGAGCCAGGCTCATACCAGTTTGGCGCCACATGACATTGCTGCTTTCGTTCAGCAGCTCGACACCCTCCGTAAAGACGCCAATATTCCAGGTATGTCTGTGGCCGTAGTGGAGGACCAAAAGGTCGTTCTGGCAACAGGGCTGGGTTTCGCTGATGTCGAAAACGGCATTCCCGCTACCGCAGAGACTGCCTACGACATTGCTTCGGTCTCGAAACCGATCTCTGCTGTTGTAGCCCTGCGGCTTGCCGAGATAGGGACGCTTGACCTGGATAGCCCCATGAAGGACTACAGTGATTGGGACGGCTTCTGCACAGACTTCAGCCAGCAACCCTCAATCTTTGCACAGGAACTGCGCTGTCAGCCATCAAACCACACACTTAGACACCTGCTGTCTCATACGGCCACGGGAGAGCCTGGTACCCGGTTCTCATACAACCCCGTCCTTTACTCCTGGGCATCCCGCCCAATCATGTCGGCTGCAGAAACGCCTTTCTCCACGCTCGTCGAGCAGTATGTCTTTGCCCCGGCCAGTATGGAAAAGTCTGCCCGAAAGCACAGGAACTTGTCATTACCTGAGGAGATAGCCCAGAACCTGGCTCCATCCTATCAAATTGACAGCCTTGGAATGGCCCAGCGCTCAGCAGAGCCCCCGCCACAGGGAGACGGCGCTGCCGGTGGTGTCGTCACCACCGTTCTCGATCTCGCCAAATTTGACGTTGCCCTCGACCAGGGAGCACTGATCTCAATGGCGTCACGGGCCGAAATGATAGCTCCCACACCGGCTAACAGCGGTGAGTTCTTTGAATATGGCCTTGGTTGGTATGTGCAAGAGCATCAGGGACACACGCTCCTTTGGCATTCGGGATGGTGGGAGGATGCTTATTCTGCGCTGTATTTGAAGGTGCCTGATCTGGACCTCA
>Ga0310345_10001992_pt1 | contig 21325 bp, 16 predicted proteins | sample HC15DNA20500_MG_FD_204667 | JGI IMG/M metagenome (GOLD analysis project Ga0310345, IMG submission 204667) | Marine microbial communities from station ALOHA, North Pacific Subtropical Gyre - HC15-DNA-20-500_MG | ecosystem: Environmental > Aquatic > Marine > Oceanic | place: Pacific Ocean: North...
AAACTAACATCATAGTTTCCAGCAACTGAATATACGTGTGTAGGATTTTGTTGGACAGATGTTTCACCATCCCCAAAATCCCATAAATATCTTAAACCATCTCCTTCTGATCTATCAGTAAATTTTACAGTTAATGGTGCTGTTCCAGAAAGTGCCATAATTATCTCCTTACATTGCTTTCATACTAAAATTGGACGTCGGTGCATTACCCTGAACAAGTGCCATATTAAAATTTGCTAATGGTGCAATAAATGGACTATATATTTCAAATAAATTATCTTGTTCAACAAAAAATTCATATTCTTCTGATTCATTATGATTATCTGTTTTTGGTGCTATATCAATAAACTCCCCACCACCAGTAAAAGTAATTTTATCCTGTATACCAGATATTAGAGAACCGGCTGGTGTTTCTGGAGTCTCAACCATAATAAATGAATTCATAATTTCCTTTTGATTTAAAAATGATTCAAGTAGCGGCATATTTTCAATCACTCTACCTTCTAAATTACCTGGTTGTGTCGATTCCCACAACCCATAATCTATTTCGTCATCACCTAAAGCAAACTTTGTAATTACATACGAATCATCAGTTACTCCTGAAAGTGCATCTGCTAAAAGTTCTCTACCTCTTTTAGTAAAGTGTGCTGTTACAGTTTGCCTTCTTTTATCTAAATATCCCATTTTATCTTCCTCTACCACGTCGACGTCTTGCTATCTGTCTTTCACGTATTACTTGTGCACTTACTCTCATACTAAAACTTGCAACTGGAGGAGATAAAATTGGTGATTCGGGTTCTCCACCTCTAACTATCTCTCGTTTAAATAAAAAAGAATTCATAATTTCATTATCGGTGATTATAGGTTCTGTTACTGGTAGATTATCAATTATCGTACCAAGCGGTCTAACAAAATTTGAACCACTTGGAGTCATGTCCCATAAACCATAATCTATTTCATCATCACCTAAAGCAAACTTTGTAATTACGTGTTCACCTTTTCTACTTTGACCAAAAACTGCTGTTCTTAAATATTCTCTACCTTTTTTAGTAAGTACAGCGTTAATACTTAAAGAACTTTTATCTATAAATCCCATTTCCGTTATGTACCAATATCATACGATAAATCTTTATAATTAACTCTTACAGGAAGAACATAAACTGCTCCTGATTGTTGTCCAGTTATAATAATAGAAGTTTCTCTATATCCCATTGCGGCTGTAATAGCTTGGGTTCTTATAGTTACATCATTCGAAACTATTTTCTTACTTAATCTTCCAGTTTCTTCACCATATATAGCACCAACATCAAAATTTACATTTTTTCCCTGACCCGTTCCTATATCTACTACATTTTGATTTAATACCAAAAAACTATACTTTTCTCCATCAAACACACCACCACTACCGGCAGTATCTGGATTTATATAATGGTCATTAAATGTCCATTGTGGATCACTTTCTGGATTATATCCAGTTTCTAATGCATTAGTACGATTTAAATAAGTTGGTGTTATATTTTCAATATCAGGTAAATTAATCAACTTATATTTCATAACTACCTCTGGATCAACATTTGGTTCTAACATTGGAGTACTTTCTAATACAGCACCATAATAATCATTTCCTTTCGGATGTGCATGATTCCATAAAGTATAATCTATCTCATCATCCGATAATGCAAATTTTGTAATACTAAAATTACTACCAGGTCTTGCAAGATATTCTCTACCTTTTTTAGTAAGTACTGCGTTCAGTATATATGAAGTATTATTTATAAATCCCATCTTTACTTCCTAATTATTATATTAAACTTGTCCATCTCCTTGATCCCAAGTCACCGTAACATCATATTCAAAAACTGCTCCTGATTCTTGTCCAGTTATAATAATAGAAGTTTTAGCAGGTGAACTTGATTCAGAAATTCTCTTTGGATATAAAGAAAGTGCACCCCCACCTTCAGTATTAGAGTTAAATGCATTTTCATCATGACGGAATAAACCAGTAGAAATTCTACAATTCGGTATTGTTTGTGAAAAATGTTGTGGTGATAATACAGATGGTAGCCATAAATCTTGCATCTCTTGATTGCTTGATTGGAGACCATGAATATTTTCATTATAATCATAATCTGTTGGTGCTAAAACTGCAACTGCTGAATCTAATAAAGTTATTGTAAATAATTCATCAACATAATCGGCATGGTGTGCGGTAAATTCAGCATTATCTATATGTTGAATACCAAATCGACATCCACTACCTAATGTTTTATTTACAAGTACATTTTCCCAGGTGAAAATTTTATTTCTATTATTAGCATTGGCAGTATCATACCAAAATCTACTTGTAAGTAATGTTGTATGAGTTGCATCATAAACTTGTAACTTCGCCATAGCTTCCGTTCCTTCATCTCGTGTTACGAGTTTATATTTCATAATCTCTGAAGGATCATTGAAAGGTTCAAGAGTAGGTAAATTATCTATTACTGCTCCATAAAAATCTGTTCCCTTTGTATGAGTTGTATCCCACAACCCATAATCTATTTCATCATCTCCGAGTGCGAATTGAGTAACCGTAAAGTTACCACCAGTTGACAAAATCTCTCGACCTTTCTTTGTCAATATGGCGTCTAATACTCTGCTCGAATTATTTAAATATCCCATTTTTATTCTCCTATACAATACATTTTTTGGATCTTTATAAGATTTCTGAATTTGTTAAAACTTGTTATTCTTCACTTATAAATATAATCCTTTTTAATTTTTTAACATTTTAATATCTCTATATTACATCAAGTGGTGTATCTGGTGAATCTGTAGTTACCAGCCTTGTTGGTGTTGTAATTGTTACATCTACTACTGGTGATTGGTCCCCATATCTATTTCCTTGATCCGAAACAGTAGTGTCATCAGTTTGAATACATCCCTCAAAAAACAAATTATTGGTTCCAGTTGATTGGTCCCATTGATTATCGAAGTCCGATAATGTAAAACTTGATGAATAATACAATCCCAAAGAAGCACTTAATGAAGATGAATAATAATATTCTATTTCATAATTTTGATAAGAAAGAACACCATTTTCATAAACTGGCATCGTTACTTCTTCAAAAATTGATATTTGACTTCCTTCCTGTATAGTTGCATTATAATAATCTTGACCGTACCAACCACTTTCATCTGTATTACCGATACCATATAATGATGGTCTGGATAAAATAGTTCTCAAGTAAGTAGGTGATGAACCCGTACCTGCGGCTATCTGTCCAACGGTATAACTTGGTGCCTCCAAAGAACTAAAATCTGCTGACATTGATATTACTGATCCACTCGTTTTTGAATAATTATTTATTCTATATGGATCATATAAATTTAAATCTGACATAATATCTTCATATATTGCAGATGATGAAACAAATGAACCACTTTCTTGTGTGTGAAAATTAACATTAAATGGATGTGAATAACCCAATTTAGAATCAAGTTGTGTATATTCAGATGATGCCGATATAAATGAACCACTTTCTTGTGTGTGAAAATTCACCCTGAACGGATGACTAAAATTTAAATCTGTTTCTAATTGTTGATGATAAGATGATGCTGACATATATGAACCAGTTTCCATTTTATATTTATTAATACCAAATGGTGCTGACCAATTTATATTATTTTCATATTGTCTGTACGCTGCACTTTCAGAAATATACTGCATCGCATCTATATCTGTAGTATGATGTTGTGGTTCAAACGTAGGTTTCTTACCAATAATAATTTTATCCCGTTCAAGAATAGTAGGTTCAACTAATATACCAATAGTTGCATTTGCACGGGCAGGAACTAAGTCTCTAAGCTGTTTATATAATGAACTATCATAATACTTTAATAATCTCATGTAATCCCAAAAATTATTTGGTCCTGAATATTTTTGCCAATATAAATTTCGTGCTGTTGTTAATCCTGTATATTGTTCTTTATACTGGTCACGTGGATCTCCAATGTATTGGTCAAAGTCAAGATTGGGCATTGAAAGAATAATATCTTCATCAATTGGTGCTGATGGTGAGAAGAAAATACCAAGTTGATTAGAATCTATTGGTGCATTATCATACGAAGGTATAACTATACTTTTCCCAAATTTTAATTCTGGACTATCCTTTTGGGCCTTATCTATTAAAAAATCAGATTCAATTCTTACCTTATTAGACGACCTACCACTTGGACCCAAATTTGGAACTTTCATTTTTGTTTCATCTACTACTGATGAAAAATGATCACCAAGTCCACTTGAATAATTTACAGGAGTTGCAGATGAAGTAAATGATGTATCTGCACTTGCATCTGTAAACCATTGGTTATAAGAAACACTTAAATCTTTATCATCATCAAACGAATATCTGGTTATTAAATCCAAGTAAGAAGCAGATGGTGTATTACCATCAAATGCTATTGGAGCTGCTACATGGTTATCAAATGAAGATTCTTGTAGTGCCGTAGTCCAATTTCTATATTCCATCATAGAACCACTCAATGATTCTCCGAGTATAGCATGTTCTGGTCCACCTAATGTAACTGTTGTAGCACTACCAGAATATGCTATATTATATGAACCAGATACTACTCCTTGTGAACCACTTATAAGTAAATCGCTTTTGGATTCATAAATTATCTTACTTCTACCAGCACCATACTTTTTAGTGTATAGACTATAAACAACATCTAAACTGCCCGTATCACTTGTTACAAAATTTCCAGAACCTGAAAGTGTTCTTGTCACCATTACCGACCAAAATTCGTTATCATATACAGGTAATTCTGATGAAGTTACTTCATTATATCCATGACTACCACTCAACATAAAAGATACATAACCATACCTATCTGATGAACCATTATCTTTTAATCTAATTGCCCAATCATCACCTCGTCTTACCAATACTTGATTTGAACCAGTTGCGGCTTTAAATCTAAATTCTACGGTATCTGGAACTCTATTAGTTGCAGCACTTCCAGATTGTGCTGGTTTCCAAGTATCATTTTGAACATATGTATTCTGAGTTGATCCAAAGAAATTTAACGCCTTTGTAAATTTTCTTGTTAAAAAATGTTCAGCGGATTGGCCAGATAATTTAGGTCCTCCATACTCTATCACTCGTAATATACTTGATGGAATACCATAACAACTTATTAAACCTTTTATTGCTCGTGCCGTTCCTTTTGTTTTTAAGAAATATGGCATATTGTTTACTATACGACTCCATATTTCTCTTGATATATCTCTTTCAGGAGTTCCAGAATATTCCCAAGGCTTTTCTGATCCTGTTTGTTCCACTCCAAACATATATCTTGGCAACGATATTAAATCTTTTCCATCACTAACTTCCCAACCGAGTGACGCTGCCACAGGTTTTAATAAATCTTTTGCAATTCCTTCAGTAAGTTTATCTCTCTTATCATGAATATCTGTCATCGATCCAATGAATACCCAAATATCATCAAAATGATGACCTATCATATCAATAAATTTTAAAAATACATCATTCTGACTGTCATCTTGAACAAACATTGGTAGATGACTTTTTAATCTATTTTTATTTGCTTTATCATATGCTGATGCAGAAACTATTTGATTTGAATACCAAGTAGTTGCTATAGATTGTGAAGTTCTAGCAAGAACATATGGATCTAAATATTTACCATTTCCACTTCGTTTTGGCCAGGCGTTATCGTGAGTTGTTCCTATAGATTCACTTGAATATGATGAACTTTGATCAAACATATACTTTTCAAATTTATCAAATGAATTAATAGTTTCACGACGTTTTGTTTCCCAATGTTGAACTTGTGCTAACGAACCACTTATTGGTGTAAATGACGGACTAAATGTACTCGAACCAGATACAAGTAAATATGAACCAGCTCCTGGATCAGCTACTATTGGAACTACACCAACTGATCCACTTCCCGCCCCCGCTAAAGATGCACTTCTATCTGTATATTGTTCTACTTGGTCTAATTTATATTTAAAATTTCTAACTCGTTGTTCTGCAGAACTAAAATGGATAAACTTTTCAAATAATGAAAAATCAACATTAATATTAGCACTTAAACTACCACTTAAAATTTCATCTTCTAATTTCTTTTTAAGATTAGTATCACTTGTTCCTAAAGTACCATAATTTTTATTTTTTACTGTGCCAGAACCTATTGGACTATTTAGCATATTTCGTTCTGGTGGTCTAAGCACCGTTTCACTTATCCATTCTTCCACAAAAGGAAGTAAAGTACAAGTTTCCACTACTGGGGGAATCATTTCTCTAACAATAGTAATAAAATCTTTTTCCTGAATTAAATCTGGAAGTGGTTCATATAGTTTATAAACTACTGAATATGGATATTCAGGATAAGTGGTTTGGTCTACTTTAAAATTAGTTATTAAATCAAACTCATTTCTACCTAATTTAACTAATTTACTTAAATCTTCACTCTTATCTTGTGGATATTGAACGAACCATTTATTAAATACAGAACCTTGTGTGACATCTGATTGTTCAAAATCATGTCCAACTTCATTACCCAACTCTGTATAAGTATTTACAAGGGTAACTTGGTTTCCATTTACACTTTTAATTTCTCCCCGTAGTGAACCATAAACTGGTTCCTTTGTAGCCATAGAAGATATATATGAAACATTATAACTTGGAAACACACTCCAGGGTCGAATATTAACATCATTATCCGATACCCACTGTCCATGTATATCCGTAGCCAATTCACCATATGATTTTTTTAAAGTTACTGTATTTTTATCTATTACACTTTCAATCTCTCCAACCAAGTCTCCAAATTCTGGTTCTCTTGTTATTACTTGAGTATCAAGAACCCAAGTAATTTGTAAATTTTCTACCCACAATATTCCTTCAGTACCATAATTTCCAAGTACACGCAAACTTGGTGCTACCATCAAATCAAAATTTTCATCAACTTCTACATCATAATTAACTTCTTGCCATTCACCTGCTTTTGTAACAGGTATATACCTTAACCAATCTGAATCGTTTGATTCTAACCAAGTATCGTCATCTACTGGTGCTGAATGAGTTATTCCTGTTTGTGGTCCGTATCCCATCTGATTATCATTAAGTCTGTTATGTAATAATCCAACTCTTGCACCCTTTCCAACAGTATCAGATTTTTGTCTCCAAGATATATTAAGTTTATCACCTACTGTAATACCTTGACTTGCCATATTATGATTCAATGTTTGTGAAAGATTTTGGGGTCTATGTATTAAAGTATCATCCGATGCATTTGATCCAGTAGTTGCGTGAAGTCCAGTATAATTTTCATGATTAGGATTCTGAAACTCAGAATTCTGGTCAATAAATTTCATACATGCTCCACCATCCCGTCCATCTTCTGGAACAAATTTAGCGTGATGTCCCGTCCAACCCGTATGTCTAAATCTAGCTGTAAGATTATTAAAATTAAAATTATCAAATCCATTAGTCCAATCATCTGGCCATATTGCATCAGTTCGTAATGCTGGATCTGGATAATTCCATATGTAATTAACAATATCTCCTATTGGTTGCCACTCAAACAATGCCGTGGAATCTTCTCCTTCGGCACCCCGTGATGGCCATATCCATTCAGATTGTTTTAAATCTGGTGCTACATCTTCATTCTCTTTAGGGTTTCCATGATTGGTAATAGTTCCGGCCGGGTTTTTCCAAATTCCAGGTAAATGAACTGTTTCTATTTGTCCCGTTTCCGAATCAGGATAATAATCAAATTCTGGATCTCCAGTTTTATATACCGCCCCTTTATAATCTATTTTTGAAATAAATCCATGTCCTGATTCATCATCAATTATACCACCTTCTCCTGCTTTTTTATTAGCAGTAACTCTTAATTTATCAATAGGTTGAAAATCTGGAATTGTCCATACTTTTTCAATTTCTGGAGAACTAATATCATCTACAAGAGTAAGTTTTACATCTTCTACCCACAGTATTCCTTCAGGACCTCCTTCACCATAGACACGAAGCAATGTATGTATGGGTCTATCACCATAAATTGAAGTTTGTCCTGTTTTAAATAAATCCCAATTATCATCAACTGTAAAAGTAAATTCTGCTTTTTCCCATACACCCGCTTCAGTAACATATATTCGTCTGGATGAATCAGTTTCGGTATTTGGAACTCCACTATAAGTTCCAGGACCAGTTGCACCACTACTCCAAAATCCGTAGTCTGATGGTGGTGCTACTCCATTATTCATTTTCATTTTCCAATATCTTAAAACAACAAGTGCACCCTTACCTTCAACTTCTGATTTTTGCCACCAAGAAACTTTAATTTTATCACCATGTTGTATTCCTTGTGCTCCAGGTGTTACTGACAACCATTGATCTATAAACTGATACCTTCCTATTAAGGACGTAGCATCACCACTATAATTTCTATATCCATAAGTTTGTGTATCATCGGGGATTCTATTGCCCTCTGCATCAAATTTCATACCAGTATAGCCCGTATGATTAGGATTTTGAAATTGTGAATTTTGGTCTATAAACTTCATGGTATTTCCACCATTTCTACCCTCACCACGGGTCCATTTTCCATGATAACCTACCCACTGAGTTCTCCACCATTCAAAATCTTCTCCTCCCCAATTCCAAGATGGGGGACCAGCAGACCAATTATTTGGCCATATTGCATCACTACCTAAACTTGGATCTGGGTATCTCCAAATGTAATTTCGAGGACTTGTCGCAGGGGTCCATTCCCATTGAATTTCTGAATCCCCCATGGCTTCTGCCGAATTACCTTTAGATCCCCAAATAATGGAAGATTCCTTAAAATCACTATGATATCTTCCTTCACCTACTTTACTTACTACTTCTTCAGGTGGCCAATATGCTGCCCAGTCCAATATCGGCTCCCCATCAACATCCACTTGAGTAGTATCGGCAATCTCCCAAACTCCAGGTGTTGAAGCATCAACATCAACCATATCAAGATCATCTTCATCTGCATACATATCAAGATTATCTCCAGTATTATATTTTATACCCTTATAGGATATACGTGCTATAAATCCTGCTGCAGTTCCGCTAGTTTCTTTCGTAACGGCTATTAATTTTTCACCTATCTCAAAATCATTAATAATAAATTTAGAAGTAGCATACCAACCCACGGAATTACCAATAAGATTTCCACTACTAACTGAATTTCTATATAATGAAAATTTATTATCTGCTGCTAATCGTACTGTTAATCTACTTGGACCTACATCTGGAGTACCATGATATGGACTGGAAGTCCAATGAAATTTCCCCTCAGATCCTGCTTGAGTAACACCTTTTTTATATTCACGAATCTGTCCACCACTTTGATTTCCTATTATTAATTCATCAAGCTCCCGTACTATTTCTGGAACTTTATATCTTCCAATAAATATAGATTCTTCATCTGGACCAGAAATATGATTTAATTGATATTCGTCTTTTGATTGTAGTGTTATGTTTAACTCATCAGAATCGGGAAAAGGAGCTCCTGTGTGAAATGGACTCTGATGAAATTCTCCTTCATTTCCATTTTCTCTAACAGTAGATGCATCAGTATTCTCTACTGGAATAACATCTATAACATCTCTACTTCTGTCAGATATTTCTCTCTCATTTATAACAATAGCATCTTTAATAGTTAATATACCACTTCCCCTACCTTCTCCATCTGATTCCATTAATGAATTGAATCCAGGATCTTCATCTGAAGTAATAGTCTGTATCGTATCATTATCTATAAATGTAATAAATCCAGTAGATTGAGCTTCTACTTCTTCAGTTCTTGGATGTATCATATAAGGTGTTGGTAGTGATACTCCAGATCCTGGTTCTAATTGAATATCAGTAAAATATCTATAACCATTAGTATTTCCATCTCCATTATACCCAAAAATCCACATAACCGTTTCTTCTTCTGTTGTAAATCTTTCATACAATCTTTTCCAAGTATAACCATCAACTATCTTTTCTTCGAGTTCTATACCAGGTACAGTATAATTTAAAATATTTGATGCATTCGAATCTTGTAAAAAGAAAATACCTTGATCTGTTAGACTATCCCAATCATCCGTCCACATTACCCAACAACTTAAAACATAAGTTTCACCTGGAATAAGATTGTCTATACTCATTCTATATTGATTACCAACAACACCACCTACTGAAGTCATTCGTAAACAATATTTACTATGACCTGGATTTGAAAATTCAACTATTTCATTTACTCCATACGCATTTGGATCTATGATTTGAGAAGTATGTTCTCCACCTTTAAAATGCCCATTAACAATAAAATTTTCAGTTATAGGAAGTTGTGTAGTTTCAGTTGTAGGAGTATAATTTGATGTTACCTCTGGAGTTTCATCATAATCTATAATAAAAGCTTCTCTTATAATAAGAGTTCCGCCTTTCATAGCATCTTTTAATAATACTGATCCGCCAGTTATCGTTGCTGTATTACCTTCAATAGTTATATTAGATTCACCACTTATATCTGAATAAGATAAACACGTATATCCTAATAATCTAAACTGTTCATTGATATCTGGATCATTAATTGCTGGATTTGGTCGTAGTCTTATTTCAGTTCGTGAATTTGAAATTTCTTGTAACCAAAATTTATCTTCTTGAACAAGTAGTTCTATTCGTTTATTATTTTCATCTAATAGTGGATTATCAATACTTCCAGCATACATCTTTCCATCAGTATTTACAAAATACTCATCCTTATGAATACTCTTATCTGATTTTTTAGTTAAAACAACTTTACTTGATCCACCAATCTGTCTTAAAAAATTAAATACAATTTTATAAGTTCCTCTATTATAACCGAGCTGTCTAACATATTTACCTATATCCAAAGTGGTTGGAATTGGATAATGAATTTCTCCTGAAGCTATATATTCATCATCAGTAGTATAAAGGCAATATTCAATAATATCTGTTGTAAGTGTACCAAATGGTGCAATAGGATCACCATCATTTAAACCATCTATACCGATCAAAGACAAATCTTTTGACTTTAATCTTGATAATTTTCCTGTATTGGGATCGTGTGTTAGTGGATGTGGCATTAAAATTCCGTAAATTCTCGTTTGATTATTTTATCAAGTTCTTCATTCTCTTCATATATCCAATATCCATCTTCATAAGAAAGTGTATGATTTTCTGGATGACTTGTTCCATCCGTTCCTTGTCCTGGAATAATTTTTTCAAATAAAATGATATTTCCAGATTTATCCCTCAATATAGTACCATCTATCTGACCAGACTTAGTTTTATTTTTTATAGTATCTTGATATTTAGACTCATCTTTTCTTGCTAGCTCTTGATAAAATTCAAGAGTTTTTAACTCTTCTGTTGAATATGGCATCCTTTATCTCTCCACTTTAAACGAATGATTCTCATCAAAATACTGAATGGTTTCATCAGAAGTTCCGCTACCACTTATTACTTTATAGTTTATTCTATAAAATCTTTCTGATTGTAATCCATCCATCCACAAATTAAAATAATTTCCAGTAGAATCACAACTAACTTTCGAACCACTTCCAAAAGGTATAATAATATCTTCTGTATAAGCATCTTTTATTTGATAAAATGTACCATCACCAGAAACACTTGAGCTCGGTAGATATTTTGCTGTTGTGTATCCTGTACTATATCCACTTGTTACATATGTTTTTTCTGGATATCTTTCTCGACCAACAACTCTAAATTTTACTTTTGATTTTTCTTTATATTTTGGTTTAAATCCTCTCATATAAAGAACCATATCTTCTAAATTAGCAGATGAAAGTGCCGATAAAGAACCTGTTGACCATTTGGAGTCATTCCAAACTACTTCAAGTTTTGGTTGATAAATTGTATGTGTTTCCCTACCAAAAAAACTAAAATTACCATATTGTGTAGTATTTCCTTCTTCAGCATTTGCATCTGAATTTCCAATACTACCACTTCTCTTTATCATGAACCCTTCATTATTAATTGTACCAGATAACCACTTCCACATAATATTAGTTACATCCATTCTTACATCTTTTGGTTCGTGGGTGAAAGATTGAGAAGCCTCATATCCACTTCCACTATACCAAGTTCCACCACCTCCAGATAATGTAGTAGTTAAATCTGTACCACCTTCTGACGCCTTCGCTTTGTCTCCATTAAATGTAAATAAAACTGACGATGATGCGGCTGATAAATTAGCTGATGTACCTCTGACGCTACCAGATAATATTAAATAATCTGCTCCACTTCCAACTACACTAGCTGAAATTGGTAATCCATGTAAAGAACTACTAACATTAATTGTATCTCGTAAATTTGAAACTGAACTACCAGTTGTTGATCCAGATGATATAAATAATTCTGTTGAACTATCGTCAAATATGTCAGTTGAACCACTTACAAATACAAAATCTACTCCACCAATAGTAACTTGTTGATTATGAAAATCTCCATTTGATATTGTTAAAGTTCCACTAGCATAACTGTTACCTTGTAGTGTATTGTAAGTTCCTATCCACGGTGTGTCATCAACATCATTGTCTTTATATTTCCAACTTGCACCATCTCCAATTAAAGGATTTGAATCTGTCCTTCCAGATCCCATAGTCCAAGATTGACTAACGGGATATGAATATAATTTTTGTGATACATTTAATCCTCTTGAATTCGCATCATATAAATTTAAATAAAATTTTGTAGCCGAGCCCGAAGTAATTAATCCTGATGCTACCGATTTTGATATATAATTCAAATCAAATTTAATTAAGGCACGAGTAATATTTACGACTGTGGCATCTGCATTAGTATCTTTTCTAATTTCAAGAATCTCATCAAGTCCAGTATTCATACTTTTACTTACTTCATATAACGTAGTGTCTTTTGTTGCGTATTCAAAATAATGCATTATATATCTCCCAATACCCTACCACGAATATCAGTATCGGGGTATTTAATTTCAAATATTGCAGGATCTGTTGATGGATAAACGACACTATTAAAAGTTGCATCGGGAATATGATAGATATTAGTAACATAACCACGAGATGAGTCCCACTCGTTCTTAATATTAATTAACTCTTTCGACTGCTCTGTTGGTTTTACTACCGTACCCACTCCATCAACTGATAATATTTCAGATGCAACATCAGCTAAAATAATAGGTTGATTTATTTGCCACCTATCTATCTCAAAATATGATTTTAGTTTGTCTACACATTTCAATAATACTTCATTTTTATTGTATCCTTTTCTCGTAAGAATTGCAAAATTAACTGATATGTTAATTCTCCAGGCATCTTTTAATTGTAAAGCATCGGTCATCATTCTATATTGACTTAAATAAACTTTTATATTCTCTTTCACGGCATTATTTAATCTAACTAATTTTTTATTTTGGTCATATCCAAGCATATATATATTTAATGCCAACGGATTTGGCTGGTAATCAGTATCACCTTCATTTTGTCCCTTTCCGGCTGCCTGTTCATCTTGTATCATATAAATTTTTGCTATATTACCATATTTAGGTGGTAACGAATAAACACGAGTTATATAATCATCCTTTGTTACTGCCCTTCCTTGTGATTGAAAATAAGCTAATGCATTAGTTCTAACATTCTCAAGTGTTTCTGCCCCACTTCCCCCAGTTGCTGGAGTAAAATTTGTTATTGCCACAGACTTCAATGTTTGTTCCTTTACTGTTGCATTTAATGCAGCTGAATTATCAATTTGTGGATTAATAGCAGTTATATTTCTGATTGCATTGGATGCTACATTATCATCTATTCCACCACCATAAGAATATTTTATGGTTAGTACTGTATTAGTCGGACATTGACCATAAGTTTCTGTATTAAGAAAATTTGCTGGATCAAATGCTGTGTCAAGAAAACTCGGTGTTCCTGGTAAATTAGAACCAACATTATTAGGATTTGGTATTATCTCTTCATCTGAACCAGCTGCTGTACCTGAACCAAATCTCATTTCAGTCCTACCGTCAGTTCTAATAAAAGTTGTAAATCGTTTTGATGTCTTTACGAGTTTTAATAAGAATGGTGCAAAGTTTCTACCATTCACCAAATCAGGAGAATTTTTCGATGTATTTTGAAAGTCCTCATATATCGTGTCTTGTGCTAAGAATGGAACTTCATACCATTTATTTCCATCACTATCTGTTACAGAGATAATTTCTAATACAGGAGTATTACTCAATACAACTCTTTTATATTTCTCAGCCAATCCGAATTTTATATATTCAGTAGTAACAGTTCCACTAACTGCTTGTACTGATTTTTTTAACAACCACTTAGTAATATTTTGTTCGTCATCTACTTCAGCTATAGATTGTTCTCTCGGACTCATTGAACTCGAATCAGCAAATACAACATCGGATGTAGTTCTAAAAACTGTTCCGTTAGTAGATTTAACTAACATTCCTGCATCAATAGTAAGACAATAATCTTCGTCAGGTTGTCGCTTTTCATTTACTTCATTATCAGAATCTCCAGGTACGGTTTGGAACACATCAATTGATACGGTTGCACCTGCTGCTTGCTTTGGTTTATATCCGTATCCTTGTGCAATTTCATATATGGTTTTCTTTTCTTCTGCAAATGATAACATACTTTCTTTAAATTGTTCGTCCATATAATAAGACAATGTATCCCCAACATATGATGCCATTTCTATAAACATCATACCTGGATCTGATTCATTGAAATCATTATATGTATTTGGAAAATAAGTTTTAGCAAATTCTATTAAACTATTTCTAAAAGAAGAAAAATCTTTATTTAAATATTTTACATCTTTACTAACTGCTGTCGTAGCCATTGTTTTCTCCGCTATTGTTTAATTACTGATTCAAATTGATCAAAATTTATTGAAACAGTTTCTAACCTATCAGGTTCGAATGCCAATCCAAAATCAATTGTTATATTAACTCTATTTATATCATAATCTGGAGTTATAATTTTTATATCTTTAATTTCTATATAAGGTAACCAGGTTGACAAAGAAGCTCTAATTCCTTCTTCCAACGAATCAGAAAAATCATCTGCCATAGGTTCAAAAAGAATTTCGTGTAATACTGAACCAAATGTTGGTTGTCCTAATCTTTCTCCTGGAATTGTTTTAAATAAATTTATTATATTATATTTTGCCTGATCGAACGTAGTTTTAGTTTGTTTAAAAAATCCAGAATCAGAATATCCAAGTGGAAGTTGTAATCCAATAAAGGTATCTGGATTTAAATCCTTTTCTCTTGCTCCCATTTATATTCTCCTTAATTTCCTATTGCTATCCAATTTATTGATTGAGTACCACTAATACCATCATCCCTATTAATAGTAAATCCAGTTGAAGTAATTGTTGTTGCTGTTACCGCCCAAGTTTTACGCATCCCATCAGCTTCAGTAGCCTGTCTATTCACCGTAACTGAAAAACATGCATTAGGAAATGGTGTTGGGAATGAAATTACATATGCTTGATCTGAATTTCTAGCGTCCGTTCCCCATTGTAAAAGTAAACCTCCCGTTAATTCTGCATATCCATTAGGTGCTAAACTTTGTGCTGGTTTTCCAGTTTTACTTTTGAATAATAAATCACCTTTAATTGTTACATCACCATCAACTTCAACATCCCTTTTAACAGAAAGAGAATTATTAATCATTACACTTTTACCTACTACAAGATTGTCTCTTATATTTGTATTTTTTCCAACGTTTAACTTTCCAAGTATATTAGTATTTCTACCAACACGTAAATTTCTATTTATAATTTCATTCTTATTAACCCTTAAACTTTTGTTTATTATACCATCACCAATGACATTTAAATTTTTATTTACGATTCCACTTCCACCTATAATAATATTATCACCTACATTTACTATACCTTTTACTTCCAAATTCTTACCTACAGCAATTTTATCACGTTTAAAAATAATATTTAAACTGTCAAAAATCTTTTTAAGAATTTTTAATTTTATTCCACGATCTTTATTAGCTCCACCAAAACCTTTATGTTTGCTTAATAATGCCATAATTTTTGACATTTTCTTTTTTGGCGGTTCAACTTGTGATATATTTAACTCACCTTTATCTGAAATAAACAAATTTCCCGGCATTGAATCTGGATCTAAAAAAGACCTATTACTAAATATCCGAATTGGATCCATTCCAGTTAAATAAGAATGAATTGCATCTGCTTCCTCTTGTGATCTCTTTGCATTTTCTTTTCTTACTTCTCTTTTAGTATCAGAATCTTGATCCTTAAAAATTCTTTCATTCTTAATCTTTTCAAGTTTATACTTTAAAAACTGTTTATCTAATGCCATTACTCACCTCACTATGGACGAAAATTCGATCCACCACCTTTTTTCTCTTCAATAGCTTTCATTAAACCACTATAATCTTTCGTTAATGCATCTTGTACATGGTCAGGAACTTGGTCAACCGAAACACCTGCTTTCTTAATAGAATCAACTGCTGCTATTTCTCTCTTTATTTCTTTTGAGTTTGCAGTATTTCCTAAACCAGTTGCTCCAGCAAGTACATCATTTATCTTACTGGTATCATAAACTCCACCACCCATAGTTTCATATCCACCTTCTTTTTGTGGAACTCCACCAACGGTTTCATTCAGAACTTTATTAAGTGCCTCATTTGATGTATAATGAACCTCTTTTTTAGGTTTAGTTTTGTACTGTTTCCTAATAGGAGTTTTAAACTCCTTTTCAGCCAATGGTTGTGAAACCAATTCGGTAAGTGAAGCTGAGTCGTTATCTTTAATAAATATCTCATTCATTTGTTTTTTGACTTCCTTACGAACTACTGTTTCAATTATTTTTATTAGTTCTTGTTTCTTCATTTTATTATCTCCTTTATAAACCTACTAAATAATCTTTTAATATTGGATCAGCAAAACACTTATCCAATTCTTCAATCTGTTTTGCCAATTCATCGGTAAGTGCTGAAGTATCTACTTGGTCAAAATCTGTATCTACACTCAGGTCTGTCCAAGTTCCTCCTACAGCCTCACAATCTTTTTGATTGGTATGTTCAACTATCGAACAAAAACCAAATGCGTCACCGTCTGGACTTACCCCACCTATTCCTGAATCACTTCTATCACTATCTCCATCTCCAATATTAGAATAGTCTGAACTAGCCATGGCTGATATTGCACTTGTTTCTCTCTCCATTTGTTCATATAATTCTTGTAATTCTGCTACATCTTCTGGGTCAACCCAACCAACACCGTTTGCCTCACAATTTTCTTTACTATCTAACGGTTCTTCAACACACCCAGCCAAAATACTTATTAATTGTGCATACAACATCGGTAATATTGCATTAAATTTACCTACAGTTTGAATTAAAAGATTAACGACCATATCTACCAGTCCCATCAAAGCGAGCATATCCATTAACTTTTCTACTATTGGAACTATAAATGGTGGTGTCCATTTTAAAATCTTTCTAACTATTTTTAAAGCTCGTTTTATAAGTTTAATAACTTGTAATATTGCCATTAATACTGGCATTAATTTCATCATAGCCTTTATAAAATTTGTTAATTGAGTAATTCTTCTCTTTACTGGTGGAGTACAAATTTTATCTGGATCAAGTTTTGCCTTATCAACTATAGCATCCACTTCTTGTTGAACCTTAGCTACGGCTGACGATACTTTGGTTAATTGTTTTGTTATATATGCAGTAAAACCACTTAAATTAAATAGTTTTAAATCTGGTATTTTTAAGTTTGCTAAATCAAGAAGAAATTGTTTATCTTCTTCTCCAGGAAATATACCATTCGGATCACAAAATCCTTCTCTTTCTCCATCATCTGGAGGAGTACCTCGTGTCGGATTCTGTTCTCCAGAATCTCCTTCGTCCCCATCCGCCGTACCATCATTTCCGAATCCAAGACTGGAATCTGCGGGACCTGCAGAAGCTCCTTCATTCTCTACGGTATGTGGTGCATCAAACCATTCTCCACCATCATTAACTTGTCCCTGATGAACGTCTGTTCCAACTGGAATAGATTCTCCACGAGAGTATTGATAAACATCATTCCCGGTTTCAGGCCATATTACAGTTGCCCCATCATCACTAGCATACGCAACTAAATCTTCATCTGAAAAAAATACGGGTGGGAATACTTCCGTTCCGCCTTCTCCAAGATTTATAGCATTAATAAGTGCCGAACCATCTATCAGTTCGCATCCAGATATTATATTACTCCCAGGTCCCAATGATACTCTTTGTCCTGCTATGGATCCACAACGAAATGCCACTACTTTCCTCCTACTTTAGGGCCGATAATATGTGCAACATTAACACTTCTACTTTTGGGTTCATCTAATCTACCCTTTAATGTTTCTAAGGCACTCGCTAAGGCTCCTGCTGCTATATTTACTTGACTTAACGGAACTCCATTTCCAGGAAAAGTTGTTATACCTGTGGCTGGAATTAAATTATTAGCAAACTCTTTAATTATATCCATTAATGATGCTATAAGTTTCATAGTATGATCTCCACCAAGAACTGGTTCTGTCGCATCTAAATCTCCTAACTTTAATTTACCTGCTGGATTATTAGGACTTAATCCATCAGATACATTATCTTGATTTAATTGTAAAGAAATCATCTGATTAGCAGATATATCCACCGCCTCGTTAGCTGAAATAAGAACTTGACTTTTCTTTGCATTAAAAACTATTCTATCAGAATTCAAAATTATTTGTTTTCCATCTAACTTTGGTACAAATCTATTTCTTAATTTACCATAAACTTCTTCTTTTAATGGAACTGTTTGATTAGTGGTTATCCAAATAGAAGAATCATCATTATTTATATCTTCAAATACTGGTCTGTTTGGGAAATCATCTAACTTCCATTTAAATTCTGATAATTTTGATGGATCTCCCTGACCTGCTCTTATAATAATATTTGGTGAATCTGATTCGCCCATATCAGGGATTTCTTCTGAACTTTCACCTTCGAGTTTATACACTTTTGTAATATTGCTTCCAAATCTAATTGATTGACCAAACCTTCCGTTAAATGTAATATCACCTTCAAATGCTTGAATTTGTCTTATGTTACTATTTTTTACAAATTGATATCTGGGTTCATCATCCACATGAAAAGGTTGCATTGGTAAACTATGATTACGGTCTGCTTTATTTAAATTTACAGAATTTTTTAAATTTAATTTTTGAGTATAATATTTTTTATCAAAATAAGTTGCAACAATAACATATTCTCCTGGTCTTGGATACTCTTTTATATTAGAATCTAAAGGTCTAACTTCTATCTGATCAGATATACCACTATTTTTCTTTGCCATTCTGACCTTTACCCAACCATATTTTGAATAATCAGGATAAATTTTGTTATCTCTTACAGTTACAGCCTTATTACTTATTAAAGCATTTTCATCCAAATAAACTGCCAATACTTTTGCAGGTTCTAATTCATAAAAACGTTGCCCAGGAAGCGGAGTTCCATATTTTTTAAGTTCTTTGTGTATATCTTTTACTGACGCGACACCTTCCGAAATGGGTGAAACATTCCTAGCATCTGGTGGATCTAAATAGGACATTAATTTTCCTTAACTGATTGTATATCTTCTGTTATTTCATCTGATTTCTTTTGAATGTCTACAACTACTTCATCAATGCTCGTTAGTAATTGTTCTTTTTCTTTTTCCGATAAACCGAACTCTGATTCTGCACCACCTTTAGATTCGGCAGCAATTAATCGTTGAACAACGGTTGCCAACTTAACAAGTTGTTCATCATTCTTTACATTAATTTCCAAATACTCTTTTATCATAGGAATTAACTGAACAGCCATATCCCCATCTTTGATAAAACTCGTAACTTCTTTTACTAACATTTCAAGTTGAGTTTTATTGTGTCTGGAATTATCATAAATGTCCTTGAATAATGATGATAGTGATTTACCTTCAAATAATTCGTAATCCTGACTCATTTTGATTTCCTCATATTGTATTAAAAATAGATGTTATAACTCATAAATAAATATAAAGTAACTCAAAAATTGATGCATATATATTGCAAAACAAAAAATAGTATATATTATATTTATTTATGTCGGAAGTTGATTTCGACAACAGAAAACGGAAGTTAAAAATCCCTTTTTTGTTAAATGATAAGAATAACAAACGGGAGAAAACAATGAAGGAAGTCATCGCATTAGTCAAAGGTTGGGTAGATGATATCGCTCAACTACTTGCCTCTTTCATAGCAATAGGAGCTGTAAGCGAAGTATTGTTCGGAAGTGGTATCTTTGGCGTAAATGTAATTGGTAACCTGACATCAATCATAAATCAGTTCGGCGAATCCGGTTTCGCTGGGTTAGTCGCATTGTTGGTGTTGGTGGGTTTATTCCGTAAATAGCTATTATCGGATAATGAAAAAGGGGAACTTTGTTCCCCTTTTTTTTGCGGTTTAAATTGTTATATCAAGTACCATATCAACATTTCTTGAATATATGTAACATACTTGTATTTGATATTCGCCAGGTGGAATATCATCTCCATAATCTTCTGTATAATATAACATCCAAGTATATGTAAAATCTCTGTATCTACCATCATCCCACGGACTTCTCTGAAATGGTTGGGTGTGAACTACCTCACCTTCATTATTAATAACTTGTATAAATGTATCTCTATTAAAAACCCTATATTTAATTTTTACAATATCACCCTGTTTCCCATTCCATTTCTCTTGTGTATCTTTCCAAGCTACCAATGGGTAATCATCGTAAGCAATCTCGTCAATTATGACTTCTTTTTTTGTTGGCTCATCACCAAAATTGCCAAATGTAAAAACTAAGATTACACCTATCGTCGCAATCAAAATCCATTCTAATTTTGTTTTATCTATTTTCATTTTAAATATACCTTTCCAATTTATACTGGAACTTACACAAAAAAAGTGTTAAAATCAAGCCTTTTTTAATTTTATTTTTAATTGATAAATGTAACTATCTATCTTTTTCGTATCACTATCAGCAGGCATCCCTTTTCGTTTGATGATTAACTTACCTAATGCTCTTTGTAAATCTAATTTAGATAATCCTTTCATACTATGTCTGTAATATAAATGATGAAGTGCTTCATCTTCTGCTTCGGCTCCACGAACACCAGCAACTGCTGTTATATTATCTACTTCTTGTATCTCTTCATTTGCTATATCTTCAATTTCATTCCATATA
>Ga0310345_10001993_pt1 | contig 21318 bp, 23 predicted proteins | sample HC15DNA20500_MG_FD_204667 | JGI IMG/M metagenome (GOLD analysis project Ga0310345, IMG submission 204667) | Marine microbial communities from station ALOHA, North Pacific Subtropical Gyre - HC15-DNA-20-500_MG | ecosystem: Environmental > Aquatic > Marine > Oceanic | place: Pacific Ocean: North...
CCGACTGCGCATCGAGCTCCTTGTCGAGCTTGTCGTAGCTGCCGACCCGGACGCCGCCGATGGTGATCGGGAAAATGCAGTTCCACCGTACTTTGGTGATCGGGTTGAAGATCGTGCCGGCCTCGCATTTGGAGGCATGGGCGGGCGTCGCCATCGCGGTGAGCGACAGGAGGATCGCCGCGGCGCTCGCGCGCAAGCTGGAAGCGAGACGGGTCATTGGCCGCTTCCTTGGGCAGAGGGTGAACGGATTTCGGCGAGTTCGAGGCGCTGACCGGCCTGGCGGACGATCACCGGGGCGACGGTGAGGCCGAGGCGCTCCTTCACTCGCTCTTCGAGGATGAACAGCGCGCGGCCGTGCCTTTCACCGAGCGAAAGCGCATCGTCCTTGGGATCGCCGCCGCCCGTCAGTAGGATCCAGTCGGTGAGCGCCGCGGTCTTCAGCGCCCAGGCCAGATCACGGGGATGGACGATAATGAGACGCTGCGGCAGCGAAACGTAGGAGAGCGGATTGAAGGTGAAGCCCCTGGGATAGAGCAGCTTCCCGTCCGGCAGGCGGATTTCCTGGTCCAGCGTGTAGAACGGGACGACGGTGCGCACCCTGTTCTCCCGCGCGGTTCCAAGCGTCGCGCCTCTGAGCGCGCTCCAGTCCGAGCGCGGCCCGAAATGCGCCGCCATATTGGCAGGCTGCCGTGCGGCGCGCGCCTCGATCTCCGCCATCGCGTCGGGCTCGACAATCGACCATGTGCGTCCGATCGTCGCGGTTTCGGCGCGGGCGGTGGAGGCGACGACCAGCGCGCCCAGCAGCAGGCCGGCGATCGTTCCCGCCTGCAGCATTACGACGCGCCGGCCTTGGGGCGGAAGGTCAGCGGCCATGACGACGCCTCCACCAATCTTTGCGATCCTCACCATTGTCGCCGCGCAGGGCGCAGATGAACGCGGCAAGGCTCAGCACGAAGACCAGGATAACCAGCGCCTGCATCTCGCCGGGGACCGAGGCCGACCAGATCACGAGCGCGGCCTGGACGAGCAGCAGCAGATGCGTGCCGACCAGCAGGCGGATCGACGACTGGCAGGGCGTGGTGGAGAAGATGCCGTTCATCGCCGCCTCCACCACCGTGCGAGCCGCGCAAGGCTCGTGCTGACAAGATCGGAGAGCAGGAGCAGGAACAGGCCGCCAATAAGGCAGATCCCGGTGACCAGCACCGCATCGCTGATGACGGCGTCGAACGGCAGGCCCAGCATGGCGCGCCAGATGGACACGAGCAGGACGACAATCGCGGTCTCAAGGAGGAGCAGGCGGAGGCCCCAGAAGAAGGTCTCCGTTTCGAGGCAGTCCGTGGCCCGCTCCTCGATGATGGTCTCGATCCCGAGCTGGCGGTCGAAGTCGCGCGCCAGCCTCTTGGTTTCCGAGGCGTGGACGGGCCGATTGAGAATTCGCCGCGCGACGTCTGCTGCCGCCAACGGCCAGGACGCAATGCCAATGCGCAGGGAGGCGATGAACAGCGAAGTTACGACGCCTCCCAGCGCGCATGATGCGATCATGGTTGCGACGAGCGGCGCGGACAGGGATTCAGCAAGGCCGGCTTGATCGAGCGCGACATAGCCCGCCGCGGCAAACCCCGCTTCCCCGATCGCGAGCATGAGCATCGCGCGGCGCCAACGGGTCTGTTCGGAGGCGAACAGTTCGGTTTGCGCGTCGCTATGCGCTTCGAGCATCCGGATCTGGACGCCCATCTCGTGGCGGGAACGAACGAGATAGTCGTAGAGCGTTTCGTCGGGCCTGCGCGGATCGCAGGACGGGATCAGACGGCCAGCGCCGTCGCGGGCAAGCGATATCGAGATCATCGCGCCCTCCGCCAGCGGGCCATGAGCCGGCTCGCCGCGCCGGTGAGGCCGATCAGCAGCAGTCCGGTGACGAAGCAGCTCACGCCGATCACCAGCGCGCCGCGCACCACCATGCCGGTGGGCTGATCGAGCGCGATGCCGGCGGCGATCACCAGCGTGGTCATCATCACCGATTCGATGATGATGAGGCGGAAGCGCCAGCGCAGCGCATCGGCCTCGGCCCGCGCCGCGACGCGCGCCGCGACGATCGCTTCGAGCTCGGCATCTGCGGTTAGCTCGAGCGCGAGCTGGTCGGGGTGCGGTTTAGACCTGAACATCATAGTCTCCCCGAAGGGTGAGGATTTCGGCGGGGTCGACGCCGGCCAGGTCGCAGATTGCTTCGAGCGGCGAGCGGCCGGCGCGCACCAATGCCTCGAATGCGGCGACGTCTTCGGGCGCCGACGTGTTGATCCAGTAGCTGAAGGGATCGACGACAAGCCGGGCGATGCCGAGCCCGAGCGGCGAGTCGATGAAGACCTCGCTGTAGTTGGGCTTGTTGTTCCGGACCGATTTCAGGAGATCGAGGACGAACCCGGAATAGTCCAGAATCTTGTTCTCGACCGCCTTGTCGTAGGTCGATCCCTGCAGCAGGAAGCGGGTGGCGGCGTTCTCGAGGATCACCTGGCCGGTGCCGCCGAACAGCAGCAGATCGTTCATGCTCTGGAGAATGATGCCGAAGCTGCCGCGATATTTGCGCGCCCGGCGATAGCCCTGGCTGATCGCTTCGGCGAGACGCGAGAGATCCTGGCCGTCGCTACGGGTCATGAACTGCGCGGCTTCGTCGCAGAGCACGAACCGGGGACGATCGCGCGCGGAGAGGTAGAGTTCCTGCGTCACCGCGTTGATCACGACCATGATCACGACATTGAACAGGTCGGGTATCGCCTTCAGGCGTTCAAGTTCGAGCACCACGAATTCGTCGCTCGAAATATCGAAGGTGCTGGGGCCGTTGAAATAATGACCGTACACGCCGTCCGACCCGAAATCGCGCAGGTTGAAGGCGAGCTCGCGCGCCGTCGGCACCAGATGCTCGACCCGGTCGAGGTCGGAAACGGTGTTGGCCGGGTAGGACCCGAGCCAATCGCGCACCGCGTCGATACCGGCCTCGGCCCGGCCGCTCTCGATCGCCCATTGGACGGCGGACTTGAGCAGGTTCCATTCCGATGTCGTCACGCCCTTGCGGGTCGCGGCATTGGCCATTTCCGCGACGATCGCGACCGCCATCGAGATCGCCGATTCCCGGTCATCGCCATCGATCGCAAGGCCGAGATCGAACGGATTGAGGACCAGATGTTCCTCGCCGAGATCGATGTAGCGGCCCGAGCACAGCGTGCAGAGCTTGCGATAGGAGCCGCCGATGTCGATAATCCGGATGAGCGCGTTTTGCGCGAAATATTGCTGGCACAGGTTGTTGAGCAGGAAGCTCTTGCCCGCGCCGGACTCGGCCGAGACGATGAAGTTGTAGTTGTTGATCCGGGGATCGAAGAGGTCGAGCGTGATGAGCTGGCCCTTGCGTCCCGTGTAGAGCAGCGCAGGACGGCCGCCCCCGCGAAAATCGGTCTGGATCGGCGCCATCAGCACGCCCGCTCGCGCCGGAACCCGGAAGTCGCGCTGGAGCATGCCTATGGTGCGGCGATCGGGATAGAGGCCGAAGGGCAGGCTCGCCGACAGCAGGATGGGATTGAGGTAGGACTCTTCCTGGACACTCCAGGGCAGGGGCTCGCTCTCCCAGAGGCGCTTGGCGCGCGCCGACATCTCGCGGGCCTGGGCGCGGGTCTGGCCGAACACCCAGATGGTCGGGATCACCGACAGGAACCGGCTGTTGCCGATCTCGTCGAGGATCCAGCTGATCTCCTCGATCTGCTTGCCGACCTCGACCGCGAAGCTGCCCGCTGCCTTCTGCGCCGAGAGGATCTGCGCGCGCTTGTGGATCTCGAAGGCCGACTGGTCGAACAGCACGTTGAGGGTGAACAGGAACGGTCCGCCGATCTGATCAGTGTCTTCCGAACTGCCGCGCATGCCGCCCGTCAGCCGGTTCGCGCGCTCGGCGGTGATCCGGCGCGGCGGCGACTTGGGCGTCAGGCACCGCGCCACCTGATTGCCAAGAAACACCTCGGGTCCGTCGAAGGCGAAGCCTGGCCCTGCGTCGATGATCTGTTTGCGGACCGGCACGGCGCGGTTCTGCTCGCCTTGCGAGAAAACGCCGGGCGCATGCTCGAACACGCCGTTGAAGATGCGCCGGTAGAACGCCACCACGTCTTCGGGCGGGAGGCGGCGGATACCGAGCTTGGCGAGCTGCTCCTCGATCTGGCGCTTCAAGTCGTTGTCCATCGGCTCGCGCGTCTTCACCGACAGGAAGGTGCGGAAGTCGCGGATGGGGATGCCGTGGAGCGCCTTCAGCCCCGCGGTCCCGGCTTTCAGATAATCGAAGGTGCGCCGCGCCGAAGCCTGGATCAGCGGATCGGGCCGGGTCTTGAGATCGAGATAGGCATCGAGCGCATCGTCGATCAGCGGATCGGCGAAGCTCTGGAGCTGGAGGACCGTTCCTTCGGGAAAGTTGACGTTGAGCAGCCCCAGCAGCGCCTCGTGGACATGCGCGAACATATAGGCGCTGGGCACAAGCTCCCAGGAATAGCCCCAGCCATCGTCGATGGTGAGGAACGCGCCTTCCTCCTCGACCCAGGCGACGAGCGGCAGAAAGTCCGAATAGCTGTCGCGCGAGACGCTCTGGCGCAGCCGCGCCAACGTCATGCCGTCGCGCTGGTCGACGAGCCCGCTCACGGACGTTCATCCTTGTCAGCCGGATGCTCGCGCACCTGTTCGAGGATCGGCACGGTGAGCGACGAGGCCTGCGGCGTGACCAGATAGTCGCCCACCACCCATTGCGGCCGCTCGAGGATCGAGAAGACGTAGCGCTGCATGTAGAGCCGATCAGGCCGGTTCTGGTCCGCATAGGGGAGGATCAGCGTGCGGATCGTGCGCGGCGGCTTCAGCATCGGCGTGACCGGCTGATCGATCAGGCCCTGCAACTCGCGATAGACGCTCTCCCGATAGCCGGTGAACGCGCCGCCCGATGGAGATTGCCTTTTGCCGGAGGGCGGGGCGCCGCCGTCCCGTCCGCGCAGCATCGCCTTGTCGCGGGTGACGGCGGGATCGGATTTGGACGCCGCGCCCGCTACCGCGTCGGCATAGGCCTTGTCGGGATGGATGCACTGGCCATGATCGGAATTCTTGCAGGAGAATTTCTCGCTGTAAGGCGACATGATCGAGCCCAGCGTCGCGCAGCCACCAAGAGCGGCAGCAAGGCAAAGCGGAAGGACGAGACGGGCAGCGCGCGAGAAGCGCCTGCGGTGCGAGGTCAGCATGGACACTGCTCCCTGTTGGATGGGGGACGACCGCATCAGAATTTGCTCCCGGCGGTCGGCTTGATTTCGAGGGTGACGCCCTCCTGGATGACCACGACGACATCCTTCGCCGCGCCCACCTCGACGATGGGGCCGGCCTGGCGGGCGAGATCGAGATAGAAGTCGGTCAGCTTCTCCGACGAGCGGGAGAGCCCGCCCGCGACGCCCGCCTTTGCGGCATCGCCCGCATCGAAGCTGCGCACCGATCCCAGCGCCGAGGTCGAGACCTCGCCGACCGTGTCCTGCACCGTCTGCGCGACGCCGGTGATGGTGCCGGCGATGAACGAGCGGGCGAGCGCGGCGCCGGCGCGGGTGACGACCTTGCCGGAGAGACCCTTCTTGCCATCGGTATCGACGAAGAAGCCCTTGATGGGCTGATCGACCACCGAGCGTTCGTCGAAGTCGACGCAGGACAAGGAGACGAGCTGGACTTCGACGCGCTCCTTCGCGAGGCTGCCGGTGGCGTTGCCGATGACGAAGCAGCCGGCGAGGTTCGCCTTGACGTCATTGGGGAGCACGGCCGGCGCCTGCACGCGGGCGATCAAGGGTTCCGGGTTGCTGGTCGCGTCCCGGCTCGCCAGCGCGTCGATCCCGGTCAGGAGGCGCGCTTTCATGAAACCAGGCGGCAAATAGATCGTCCTCGACTTTTTTTTAGCGCCGCCCGGCTTGTCGGTGGCGGCGACGGGGGACGTCGCCGCGCCGATCGCGCCCACCGTCTTCTCGACAGGCGGAGCCGGCGGTGCGGGAGGGGCAGACGGGATGGCGGGAGGCGTCTGGGCGGTCGCGGAGACATCGCCGGTTGCTGGCGGCTCGGGGAATGCCGGAACATCGCCCGGAAGCGCCGGGGGAAGGTCGCTCCCCGCTGCGCCCGTCCCGGACTGCGCTCCCGCGCCGGGCATGATCTTGCCTTCCTCGATCGCCGTCACCCGCTCGCCGAGCAGAGACTGGCCGTCGAGGATCTTCTTGAGATCGCCGCGCAGCTTCACCTCGAGGCTGTCGCCGCGAAGCCCTGCGCCCATTTCCAGCTTCGAGGCCGGCGGCGCGCTGGCTTCCTCGCGCTTGCCCCCGCTTGCCGTATAGAGGCCGATGCCCAGCAGGCCGACGACGCTGGCGACCCCGACCTGTTTCAGCCGCAATTGCTGCTGCGAGCTCAGCGCGGCCCAGCGGGTCCGGAAATCGAGCAGCGCCGGACCGCGCATCTCGCCGGTGGTATCGGCTTTCGCTTCCGCCTCGAGATGAGCGCGGTAGCTGCCGGTTTCGGGCCGGTCGCGGCCCGGGCCAGTGGGTTCGCCGCGGCCGGTCATTGGGCCGCTCCCCGGCGGACGACAATGACGCGCGCGGTCTCGCCGGCCTTGAGGACACTGCGATCGAGCGTCACCGCGAAGATGTTCGCGCCGAGCGACGGCACCAGGAAGCTGCGTTCATCGATCGTGGCGTCGGCCGCGGCGGTCAGCAGATATTCCGACGCCGAGAGACCCGAGCCTTCGATCTCGATGCGGCGGCGCTCCTGGATGGTCGCGCCGGGCAGGTCCGACAGGCGGATCCTGGCGCTGCGCGGCGCGATCGCCGTAAAGCTGCCGGGAATCCTGTCCTGCAGCATCGAGAGCGTGATCGAGACCGCGCGCTCCTCCTCGACCAGCGGACCCAGCAATTCCTCATTGGCGCGGGCGCGCTGCGCCGTGCCGGGCTGAAGCATCACCGTCACCGCCGGAATGTCGGAGGGCTCGGCATAAAGCGCATAGACCGCGCCGTTGCAGGTGATGAAGAACTCGGACGGGACCGTGACATAGGAGCGCGTGACCGCGCCGAGGTCATCGACTTCCTTGACGAGGAACTTGATCCAGGCGTCCGAGCCGGCGCGCTCGACCGCGATCGCTTTCTCCGCGGAGAACTTGACGTCCTCGATCTCGCCGCCCGTGCAGATGACATGGTTGATATCGCGGTTGGACAGGCGGATCGTGCTGATCTGGTCGGGCAGCGCGACGATGGTCTGCGCCATGGAGGGCAGGGGCAGGCCGATGAGGGCGAGCGCCAGCAGCCGCTTAGCGGGGGTCGGCATCGAAATTTTCCTCTGTCAGGGCGGTCAGCCAGAAGCGGCCATTGTCGATCGCGTAACTGATCCGCAGATTGCCCCGGAACTTGCGGACCACACCGCCGATCACCCGGACCTTCTCGACCGGCACGACGATCGCGCGGTCGGTCCAGGTGACGGGCTGGTCGGGACGGATATAGGTCGAGATCGAGAGGGTCGGATTGTCGGCCAGCTCGTCGAGCAGCCGATTGAGGCTGTCGCGCAAGGCGTTGTAGGCCGAGGGGTGCGCGATGCTCAGCAATTCCTGGAACTGCCGGTCCGCGGAATAGGCCGAATAGGTGCCGGACAGCGAGACCACGTTGAACGTGATCGTGCGCAGATAGGCTTCGGAAGGCTTGGCTCCGGTGACGTAGAGATCGCCGCTCGCGCCAAAGGGCACTACCACGGTGCGCTGGTTCTGGTTCGACGTGTACATCACCGTGCCGAGCACGAGGGTGACGCCGAACATGCCGGCGATGGCGAGCTTCAGGAGCCGGTTTTCCTCGAAGAGGTTGCTCGACCCCTGGAGGTAGCGGTGGATGCCGAAGCTGGCGGGCTTGCCGAGCAGCGGATCGCCGGACGGGCGGGGAGATCGACGGAACACGGGCGCGCTCACTCGAAGAACCGGGTCTGGGTCGGACCCGGATAGTTGCGGAAGGAAACGAGGCCCCAGCGCCAGGCCAGATGGGGAATGAAGCCCCTCGGCTTGGTCCTGAGCCACGGCACGAAAAGAAGAAGGCCCGCAACGAGCACCCAACCGAGCATCCCGCCGATTATGGTGGCGACGAAGATCGTCGTGATCACCAGCACGAACTCGTCCGATGCAAACCACAGGATCTGAACCGGCTTATGCAGATATTGGGGTAGCCGCTCGTCCACGAGCCTTCTCCTCTTGCTTCACGACCGTCCAACGAAGCCGGTTGACTTGATTGGATCGGTTGCACCGGACGCCTGCGCGTCCCGGTCCGGGGTCGCCCCGGCGCGGCCTCGCTGTTCGCCGCGCCGGGGCGTCGGCGTCAGATGACCATGCCGAACGTCTGCAAAATGGTGTCCGACTTGATCAGGCAGACCGCCGCCACGATGGTCGGGATGCCGACCATGACGTTGCTGAACAGGCGGCTGACGCCGAACAGGAAGGCCGCGACGCCGCCGACGAAGCCCAGCGGCCCCTTCACGCCCTTGTTCACCACGATATCGTAGATGTCGTAGCCGAGGTCGCCGGTAGCCGGCGCCGTAAAGGCGTGGGCACCGGTACTGGCTAGCGCGAGCACGGCCAAAGGGAGGCCGACATTGGCGACCGGGGCGATCCGGCTGCCGATCTTCTTGATCATAGACTTGCTCCGTTGCATGTGGGCCGTCCGCGTGACTGCCTGCCGGCATCGATGGAAATCGCTGTCGGCCGGCGGCATGGCTGGACGGCCCGCTGGGGCCATGGCCGCCGGCATTCCGGTCCGTGGGCGTGTCCTGGCCCGCTCCTCGCAGGCTCGTCCGCACGCCCGCGGCCGCCATGAATAGGGTTTGGTCAGCGCGGGGCATTCGCCGCGCCCTTGGCCGGAGCCTTGCTCTCGGCGAGGAAGGTCTCAAGCTCGGCCTGCTGGAAGCCGGAGATGAGCTTGCCGTCGGCAATGATCGTGGGGGTTCCGCCGATGCCGATCCTGCTCACGACCTCGGCGTCGGCTTTGACTTTCGCCGCGCCCGGCGCGCATTTTTGCAGATCCTTGGGCGCGGCACCGGCATAGACCGCCTTGAACGCGGCCTCCTTGTCCGGCGAGCAGAGGATGTGTTCGGCCTTGGCCGCCGCTTCGGGATGGATGCCGGACACGAAGAACACGAGCCGCCGCACCGGCTTGCCTTCGGCCGCCTTTGCCGCCCAGAAGCGATCGAGCGCCCGGCAATAGGGACAGTCGGGATCGGTGAACTCGATGACGGTCGGCGCATCGGCAGGGCCGATGGCGAGGGCCTTGGCCGGATCGATCGCTCCCAGCTTGCGCCGCGCCGATGCTTCCTGCGCCTGTGCGGTGAGATTGATGCCGTTGCGGTCGTAGATCGCCGCGAACAGCAGATGCTCGCTGTCGGGTGCATAGTAGATGATCCGACCGCCAGCGCTTGCCTGGTAGATCGGCCCCTTGATCGGCGACGGGCCGAAATCCTCGAACTTGAGGTTCGTGAAGGTCTGCTGGAGCTGCGCTTGCGCTTCCTGGCCAGCCTTGTCGAGCGAGGGATCGGCAACGGCCTGTGCCGATGCGGCGCCCTGGGCCGCAAACGGGAGCGAGATGGCGAGAGCAAGCGCTCCCAATCTGGCGATACGCATGGTCGTTCTCCTCATTTTGTCTGGTCTGCTGCGAGAATCCGCGCATCGAGGTGCATGTTCGCGCCGATCGGGATGAGCTGGGGCGGAGGCGGGGCCTCGCCGTCCATGGAGGCCGGAGCGACGACACGGATGACGAAGCCTTCCGCCTGCGCGGCAATGGTCTGCCGTTGCCCGGTGCCGGGCAACGGCGTTACGCCTGCTTTCCTGGCGCTGGCGGTGGCGCTCGCGGCGGTGATCAATGCCGCGGCGCTCCAGGCAACCGTCATCGCTTTGGCAATCGGCTTCATGCACGACTCCAATCGGCGCTTTGCGCCATCGTTGAGAATTACTAATGGTCCGAAAGTATCGAGTGCGATTCGCACCGCCGTTCCGGTGTGAGGACTTGTTGATTTGGAACGCGGTGGATTGCAACGGCACTCGGCACGGACGTGCCTGGTATCGCTGAGATAGTCCTAAATGTCGAAAATTAGCTTCATTCTGGATGAAACCGATATCATGCGGACGTTTCTCTGCCGATACGGCATTCTATGAAGCGGTTAATCAGCCAAGGCTAATTATGGGCATATTTTCGCCGCTTCTTTGAGAAAAGGTCGAATATATCGTTAACGAACCTCAATTAGGTGATGAAGTTCCTCTAAAAATATCGGCATCTAATATTGTCCGTAATTGCGCTCCACCATTACGTATCCGCGCAGCTTCTCATCGTCGGGAAACCGTTGCCGGAGGACGCAAATATGGAACGAAACCAGAAATTTGCCGATGTCGACACGTCGGCACTCAAGGATATCAAGAAGATCGCCGGTCAACTGATCAGGCAGGAACGCAAGCGGCGCCACATCACGCAGATCGAGCTTGCCGGCAAGATGGGCGTCAGTCTCCGATGGTTGCGGGAGATCGAGGTAGGCGCGCCGGTAACCCGTATCGAGGATCATCTGAACGCCGCGCTCCGGCTCGGCCTCTCCACCGGGCACATCGCGCTACCCATTCTCTATATGGGGCAGCGCATGCGGTTTCCGCAGCAGCTCATCCACGGGGACCTTCAGGCCATCGAGCGGATGTGCCTGGAAGCCATATCCGAGATGGCGATCAATTCTCTGAAGCGAGACTTGTCTCCCGAATGAGGACGACGCTATCAGGAGTCGTCGATCGCGGCGCAGCGCTTGTCGTGGAAGACGAGCACCGCGTTCGCGCAATGGCCGCGGAAGTTTTCAAAGCCGCTGGCTATCGGGCTATTGAAGCCTGCAATGCGGCGGAGGCCATGACGATTTTGGAAAGTTGCGGTGACATAGAGACGGTGTTCACCGATATTGAAATGCCGGGGCAAATAACCGGCGTTAGCTTGGCCCGCGCGATTTGCCAGCGCTGGCCGCATATTCGCGTTCTCGTCACCTCCGGCACGGCCATTTCCCGGTGGACAGCGCTCTGCCGATCGGCGCCGGTTTCATCGGCAAGCCCTATCAACACGCGCAGATGCTCGCCTCGCTGATTATGCCTTTGACGTCCCCAAGCTCGATCGGCACATGTTGGACCTCATCCAGGATCAGTCAAGCAACGCAGAGTGAGCCGTGACGCCCAATACACTCAGTCTTGGCTAAACTACAGAAGTGCGTCTATACCCTTGCGACGGATGACGTTCAGGATGGCGAGTGTCGATCCCGTAGCCTTTTTAGTGCCCCGTTCAAGCTGCGAGATATAGCCCGTCGTCAGGTTGGTGTATTTAGCGAGAGCAGCCTGGCTCAGATGCGCCTGCTCCCGAACGCGGCGGATTTCTTCCGGCGTAATCGGTTCGGCGGCTAGTGGCGCCTCCGGTCCCAGGTGGCGCACCGTGATCTTCTCATAAGTATCATCGCTCAACATCCCTACCCGGTGCAGACCCTCGGCCGTTTCCAGCAGGGCTTCGGTCAGATTGCTACGCTTCTTCGCCATTTTCTATCTCCTGCAATTCGCCTTCCGCTTTCGCCCGCTCCAGCGCGAAATCGTCACGGATCAACATATCGGCCGCCACAGCGCGCAGGGCCTCCAATTCATTGTTCTCGATGTTCTCGCGCTCGTTTTTGGCGAAGGCGTAGAGAAAGAACGCTCGATCTTCCGTTCGATAGGCGACAATCATGCGAAAACCACCGGACCGGCCCTGTCCGGGACGGGCAACACGCTGCTTGATGAGGCCACCGCCCAGGTCGGCGTCGATGAGCCCACGCTCGGCCCTCGCGATAGCTTCTCTCAAACCTGCATCATCAATCCGCTCACGCCGCACGAATCGCGCTACCCATTTGGTTTTGAAAATCCGCACGCGCAGTCCCATGTATGTGATATAGGACTATAGCACACAGGGCTATAGTTTCAAGGTGTCACCCCGGACGCGCTTGTGACACGCACATACGATCGAGGCAGGGCGAGATCCCCAACATGCGAGAAATCGGACGCGGCTACGACCCCTTCGGAAGCAGGATCAACCGCGCCAAAAGCACGGAAGTGGAGATTGAAGCACGACCTGATTTCCGCTCACTGACTCGTTCGCTGGTTGGGAGACCAATCGCAGCAACCGCTTTCGGGCAACTCCCTGCCGAAATGTGCGCTCATCGAGCCTATGGCGGGTCCGCCGAAAATGTTATCCTCACATTGCTTCAAGACCGTCCCGCGCCGCCCTTGGGGTAGCGTTCCATGCATCTGCGGATTCGAGGTAAACCAGAGCAACGGCGGTCAACACTGCTTGCGGCCCGTCTGGTGGCCACAGCCGATCTCATTGTGGTCCATATGTCCCGAACGGGCTGGAAGGAAAGGGGGAGGGGAGAAGGCAGCAGCAACGGGTGGATGGCAGCCGGCGATCCCAATGGCGGCCGCGATGCATAGTTTCCTCGCATTCTCCGATCTGAAAGCGAAAGGGATTCCCTTCACCCGGCAACATGTGGCGCGCCTCATCAAGCAAGGGCGCTTTCCCGCTCCGATCAAATTGGGCATCGGCACGAACCGCTGGATAGAATCCGAAATTGACGACTGGCTCGATCAGCGAAAAGCCGTACGAGATGGCACTCTGGCGTCGCGGCAAGAGTGCCCGTAGCCGAGTGAAGCCCTTGATGGTCGGGCTTGCGGGATGCAGTCTGGGGTGTCCGAACGCGGCACCATCCTCAGTGAGCTCAGTGATCAGCTACCTATTGGCAGCGGAGGTCCCCTCCTAGGGATGGATTATTGAGCATCTCGATTCGGCTTCGCTTGACCGAATCCCGTCAATGAGACCGGTGAAGAAGGCATCACCTCCGGGAACATTCCTGAACCGCCGAGATCACCACATCACCTGGATTCTGTTGCCCAGTTTGTTGCCCACTTCGGAAATGGGGCCAGATCGGCCATTTCAGTGACCAACCAAGTCGTTGATTTTATTGGATAATTTGGTGGACGCACTTGGGCTCGAACCAAGGACCCGCTGATTAAGAGTCAGCTGCTCTACCAACTGAGCTATGCGTCCACACCGTACCGTCACCGGCGACCGGGAGCGGTCCCTTTAGCGATTTCTCACCGGCTGCCAAGCCCCAAATTTGAAAAATTATCGCAAGCTTCCGCCCGGCGCGCGCGACCAGCGGTCGACGGCCATCAAGGTGCCGATGCACAGCATGTTGGTCATCATCGAGGAGCCGCCGTGGCTCACGAAGGGCAGGGGGATGCCCACCACCGGCGCAAGGCCCATCACCATCATGAGGTTGATGCACACGTAGAAGAAAATCGTCGTCACCATCCCCGCCGCGAGCAGGCGCGAGAAGCGGTCCGGCGCGTTCAGCGCAACCTTCAGGCCCCAGCGCAGCACCAGCGCGAAGACGCAGAGCACGAAGAACCCGCCGATCATCCCCCATTCCTCCGCCATCGTCGCGAAGACGAAGTCGGTATGCGCTTCGGGCAGGTAATCGAGGTGGCTCTGCGATCCCTGCCCGAAGCCCTTGCCCAAGAGGCCGCCCGATCCGATCGCGATCTTCGATTGGGTGATGTGATAGCCCGAACCCAGCGGATCGCTTTCGGGATCGAGAAACACCAGCACGCGCTTCCTCTGGTAGTCATGCAGCACGGTGAAGAACGCCAGCGGCGCGGCCACCGCGACGGTCGCGCCGCCGGTGATGAACAGCCACAGCGGCAGGCCGGCCAGGAACATGATCACCACCGCGCCGAAGCTGATCGCAAGGCCCGTCCCCAGATCGGGCTGCAGCATCACGAGGCCCGCCGGCAGGCCCAGCAGCACCACCGCCGGGGCAATCGCGCGCCAGGTGCGGATCTCGCTCGGCGGCAGCACGCTGTAGAACCACGCCAGCACCAGCACGATGCCCGGTTTCATCAGTTCGGAGGGCTGCAACTGCATGAAACCCAGATTGAGCCAGCGCTGGCTTCCACCGCCGACCCGGCCAATCAGCTCCACCAGCACCAGGAGCACGCAGAGCACTGCGTAGGACGGCAGCGCGGCGTTCTTGAACCACGTCTGCGGTATGCGCGAGATGACCATCGCCATGCCGAGGAACACCACGAAGCGCACCACGTGGAGCAGCGCCCAGGGCATCAGGTGCCCGCCCGCCGCCGAATAGAGCACCGCACCGCCGAAGGTGACGAGCGCCGAAAGCGGCAGGATCACCCCCCACGGCTGGCGCGCGATGAACGCCGGGATATAGGCGCGCTGCATGGCTCAGGCCCCCGGTGCAGGCGCGGCGGGCGCTGCAGCAGCAGGCGGCGGCGCGGCGGCAGGCGCAGCCGTTTCAGCAGGGGCAGGGGTCGCCTCGGGCTCGGGCGCGGGCGGCGCGGCATCGGTCTGCGCGGCGGTCGGCTCGGCCACCGGCGTATTGTCCGCGGCGACCGCCTCGGCCGCCTGCTCCTCGTCGGGCGCCTTGGGCGCGGTGGCGCCGAACTTCGCGGCATAGGCGTTGTACTTGGCCGCCATGCGCTGCTGCACATTGCCGCCCCATTCCTTCTCGAAGCCTTCGAGCACTTCCATCGCCTTGGCGCGGTCGAACAGGTAGGTCATCACGTCGCGCGCGATGGGATAGGCCGCGCCCGAACCGCCGCCGTGCTCGATCGCGACCGCACAGGCATAACGCGGCTTGTCGAACGGCGCGAAGCAGATGAAGTGCCCGTGGTCGCGGTGCTTCCACAGGCCGCCCTTGCCGTTGCCCACATTGAGCCCGACGACTTGCGCGGTGCCGGTCTTGCCCGCCATCTGCACGCCCTCGACCGGAATGCGCGCCTTGCCCGCCGTGCCGCGCCCGTTGACCACTTCGTTCATCGCCGCGTGGATGATGTCGAGGTGCTCCTGCTTTATCCCGAGCGAAGGCGCACGCGGCGCATGGCGGTCCATCAGCAGGCGCGGAGTCAGTTGGAGGCCCGAGGCAAGGCGCGAGGCCATGACCGCCTGCTGCAGCGGATTGACCAGCATGTAGCCCTGGCCGATCGTCGCATTCACCGTGTCATAGATTGCCCATGGTTTCTGATACTTGCGCTGCTTCCACGCCGGATCGGGCACCGTGCCATAGGACTGGCCGGGGTAGGGCATCGGGTATTCCTGACCCAGCCCCAGCCGCCGCGCCATGGCGGCGATCTTGTCCATCCCGATTTGCTGGGCAAAATGATAGAAATAGACGTCGCACGACTGGTAGATGCCCTTCGACATGTTGGTCGTGCCGTGGCCGCGGTGGTTCCAGCAGTGGAACACGCGGTTGCCCACGCGCAGCCCGCCCGCGCAGCCGACACTGGCTTCGGGATCGAGCCCTGCCTCGAGGAACGAGAGCGCCACCATCGGCTTGACCGTCGAGCCTGGCGGATAGAGCCCGCGCAGCACCTTGTTGCGCAAGGGCACGTGGTCGTCTTCCGAAAGCATCTTCCATTCGATGCGGCCGATCCCGTCGGCAAAGCTGTTGGGATCGAAGCTGGGCATTGAAACCATCGCCAGCAGGTCGCCCGTCGCGCAGTCCATCACCACGACCGAGCCGGATTCGAGCCCGATGCGCCGCGCTGCATAGTCCTGCAGCCCCGCGTCGATGGTCAGCTGGATCGGTTTGCCCGGCACATCCTCGCGCGTCCCCAGATCGCGCACCACGCGGCCACCCGCCGTCGCCTCCACGCGCCGCGCGCCAGGTACGCCCCGCAGCCGTTCCTCGAAATGCTTCTCAAGCCCGTCCTTGCCGATCTTGAAGCCCGGCGTGATCAGCAGCGGATTGCGCTCCTTCTCGTAGTCTTCGGCAGAGGCCGGGCCGACATAGCCCACAAGGTGACCGACTGCCGCGCCCGTCGGATAATAGCGCGAAAAGCCCCGCTGCGGGATCACGCCGGGCAGTTCGGGCAGGCGCACGCTGACTGCGGCGAACTTGTCCCAGTCGAGGTTCGAGGCGACTTCGACCGGCTGGAACCCGCGCGCCTTTTCCAGCTTGTCCTTGATGTCGCTCACCCGGTCCGCCGTCAGCCCGAGCAGCTGCGACAGCGTCTTCAGCGTGGCATCGGCATCGACCACCCGGTCCGGCACGAGGTCCACACGGAAATCGGCGCGATTGGCCGCGAGCGAGGCGCCGGTCCGGTCGATCACCCAGCCGCGCCGGGGCGGGATCAGCGTCAGGTTTACGCGGTTGCTTTCAGACGCCGCGCGGTACTTGGCGTTCTCCGCCACCGCCAGCCAGGTCAGCCGCCCCGCCAGCAGCATGCCCACACCCGCCTGCGCCATGCCCAGCACAAAGGTGCGCCGCTCGAACGAATGCGTGAGCTGCGCGCCCGTCACCGGCAGCGGCTTTGTCGGCTTCGACCAGGGCCAGGACCATTTCTGGCGCACCGCGGGTCAGACCGACCTGAGCGGCAGCAGGCGCACGCGGTCCAGCAGCGCAACCGCGCGCGTCACCAGCGGATAGAGCGCCAGCGTCACCAGCAGCTGCGGCCCGATCACCAGCGGCAGCGGATAGGCCGCCGCCAGCCCCGCGATCCCCGCCGACAGCACCAGATAGCCCGTCAGCAGCAATGAGGCGACCGCCCAGTCAGCCACGAAACTGCGCCACAGCAGGCGGTTGTCGACGGTATCCATCACCAGCATCGCCGCGGACCATAGCACGATCCCCGATCCGAACGGCTGCCCGCTGTAGAGATCGTCGAACGCGCCGAGCGGCAGCCCGGCCCACAGCGGCAGCAGGCTCGGCCGCAGCATGCGCCACGCGAGGAACACCATGAACGCCAGCGGCGGCACCACCGGCGCGGAAGCGATCACCGGCGAGAACACCGCCAGCGAAGTCAGCATCACCGAAACCCACGGCAGGCCGGAGGCGAGCAGCGGGGAGGGCGCGCGGTTGATCCGCTGCGGGACGAGGTCCTCCGGCCGGCGGGGCAGGCTGGGCAGGTCGGGCAGCCGGGGAAACGGCATCAGTTGCCCCCTCCGCCCTCGCTGGCTTCGGGAGCCGGTCCTGCCGCCTGCTGGCTCGCCCCCAGCGCTTCGACGGCAGGGGCCTGGAACACCGGCAGCACGACCACGAAATCGGCTTCGGCGGGGTCACTCGCGAGATGGCCCACGCCCCCGTCATGCAGCACTTCGGTCACCACCGCGACTGGAATGCCCGGCGGATAGAGTCCGCCCGAACCCGAAGTCGCGAAAACATCGCCCCGTTTCAGCGGATTGGTGCCCATATTGAGCAAGCGGATCGCGATCCGCCCGTCGGACTTGCCCTCGACGAAGGCGGGCAGCCCATCACGCACCCGCCGCACCGGCACCACGTTCTCCGGGTCAGTCACCAGCAGCACCCGCGCCGTACCCGGCCCCGCCTCGATCACGCGCCCGATCAGCCCCGCCGCCGACCGCACTGGCTGGCCCGGCCGCACCCCTTGCGTGGAGCCTGCCGAAAGCACCGCAAACCGCCGCGCGCTGGCAGAGGTCGATCCGATCAGGCGCGCCGCCGCAATGGGCTTCATCTGCGGATCGACGATCCCGAGCAGCGCCTTCAGCCGCCGGTTCTCGCCTTCCAGCGCCTGCATCGTCAGCGCATTGGCCCGCGCCGCAGCCACTTCGCGGGAAAGCGCCGCGTTCTGCCGCCCGGCCTGGAAATAGGCGCCGATGGCCGCGATCACGCTCTGCCCCGCCGCGCGTGTCTCCGCCCCCGCTTCACCCGCCGGCCGCGCGATCTCGCTTGCCGCGCCGCGCACCGAACTGAACGCCTGCGGGTTGACGATGCTCACGATCAGCAGCCCCGCGCCCGCAAGGAAGCCGGCCACGGCGATGACGTAGCCGGTGAAGATCCCGTATTGCGCCCTGCGCGAAAAGCCCGGGCGCCGGTCTGGCGACCGCGCCATCTAGCAACCCTTCCTCTTGCGACCTGCCGCCCCGCAGCCCAGCGGCATCACGCCGTCATCAGCACGCCGCGGTAGATCGGATCTTCCATCGCCCGGCCGGTGCCCAGCGCCACGCACGAAAGCGGGTCTTCCGCCACGCTCACGGGGAGGCCGGTTTCCTCGCGCAGGTGATCGTCAAGCCCCCGGATCAGCGCGCCGCCGCCGGTCAGCACGATGCCCTGGTCGACGATGTCCGCCGCGAGTTCGGGCGCAGTGTTTTCCAGCGCGATGCGCACGCCCTCGACAATCGCGCCGATCGGTTCGGACAGCGCTTCGGCGACATTGGCCTGCGTGATGGTGATTTCCTTGGGCACGCCGTTCACAAGGTCGCGGCCCTTGATGTGGATCGTCTCGCCCACGCCGTCGGCCGGCACGGTGGCGATGCCGAAGTCCTTCTTGATCCGCTCCGCCGTCGATTCGCCGATCAGCAGGTTGTGGTGGCGGCGCACGTAGGAAACGATGGCTTCGTCCATCTTGTCCCCGCCGACACGCACCGAGGTGGTGTAGGCCAGCCCGCGCAGCGACAGCACCGCGACTTCGGTCGTGCCGCCGCCGATGTCGACGACCATCGAACCCACCGGCTCGGTGACGGGCATGTCCGCCCCGATCGCCGCCGCCATCGGCTCGAGAATCAGGAACACCTGGCTCGCCCCCGCATTGCTCGCCGCATCGCGGATCGCGCGGCGCTCGACCGAGGTGGAGCCCGAAGGCACGCAGATCACGATCTCGGGATAGCGCAGCAGGCTCTTCGAACCGTTCACCTTGCGGATGAAATGCTTGATCATTTCTTCGGCGACTTCGATGTCCGCAATCACGCCGTCGCGCAGCGGGCGGATCGCCTCGATGTTGTCCGGGGTCTTGCCCATCATCATCTTGGCATCGTCGCCCACGGCCTTGACGCGCTTGATGCCGTTGATCGTCTCGATCGCCACGACCGACGGTTCATTGAGCACGATGCCCCGGTCCTGCACATAGACCAGCGTGTTGGCGGTGCCGAGATCGATTGCGATGTTCTGGGAACCGAACTTGAAGAATCGGGAAAGCAACGATGCCATCAGGAAATCCGTATAAAACTGCGGTTGAGCCCGCCCGCACTCAGGGCGAGGTAGGCTCCGGCGGGGCTTGCGAAGTGCGCGCATTAGCAGGCGAACGCGGCAAAACCCAATATTTTGTGTGCGACTTTGCGGGATAAGTGCGCCCGCTGGTCTCGAAAAACCGTATGCTCACCGCTAGTGTACCGCGACGCATGTCCGAACCGGTCCGAACCATCCGCCGCCTGCCCGAAAACCTCGTCAACCGCATCGCGGCGGGCGAGGTCGTCGAGCGCCCGGCAAGCGCGCTCAAGGAGTTGGTCGAGAACGCCATCGACGCCGGCGCGGGCCACATTTCGGTGCGCCTCGCACAAGGCGGCCTCTCGCTCATCGAAGTCACCGACGACGGCTGCGGCATGCGCGCAGACGAGATCGCGCTGGCCCTGGAGCGGCACGCGACGTCCAAGCTCCCTGACGAAGCCATCGAGATGGTCGCCACCCTCGGCTTCCGCGGCGAGGCGCTTCCCTCCATCGCCTCGGTCGCCCGCGTCACGATTGAAAGCCGCGCCGGCCCCACGGGCGAAGCGTGGCAGCGCGTCGTCGATCACGGCACCGTCGTCTCCGATGGCCCCGCCGCGCTCCCCCCGGGCACCCGCGTCCGGGTCGAGGACCTCTTCGGCAAAGTCCCCGCCCGCCGCAAGTTCCTGCGCAGCCCGCGCGCCGAATGGGCCGCCAGCCTCGACGTCGTCCGCCGCCTCGCGCTTGCGCGGCCCGACATCGGCTTCACCTTGGAGCATGACGGCCGCCGCGCGCTGCAAGTCCAGCCGGGCGACACGCTCGCCGCCCGCACCGCCCAGCTCGTCGCGCGCGAACTGCACGACAACGCGGTCGCGGTCGACTTGCTGCGCGGACCCTATCACCTGATGGGCGTCGCCGGCCTGCCGACCTACAACCGCGGTGTCGCCGATCACCAGTACCTCTTCGTCAACGGCCGCCCGGTGAAGGACAAGCTGATGATCGGCGCGGTGCGCGGTGCCTATGCCGATATGCTCGCGCGCGACCGGCACGCCGTGCTCGCGCTGTTTCTTGAGGTTCCACCTGAAGAAGTCGATGTAAACGTCCATCCTGCAAAGACCGAAGTGCGCTTCCGCGATCCCGCTCTGGTGCGCGGGATGATCGTCTCGGGCCTCCGTCAGGCGCTAACCACCGGAGACCGCCGCTCCGCACAGGCCCCCGATGCCACGGCAATGCAGGCCTGGCAGGCCGAACCCATCGCGCCCATGCCGGTCGCTGCGCCGCAATCAAACCTCTTCTGGCAGCACCGCGAACCCGCCCGCGTCTCCGAAGCCGGGCAGGCCTGGCGCGGCTACGAAGCTGCCGTCATGGCGCCGCCCGCCGCCCGCGCCGAACCTGCTGTCGAGGCCGTCACCAGTCATCCCCTCGGCGTTGCACGCGGCCAGATCGCCCAGACCTACATCGTTGCCGAAGCCGAAGACGGCCTCGTTCTCGTCGACCAGCACGCCGCCCACGAACGTCTCGTCCTCGAACGCCTCCGCGCCGCCGGGGCCGGGGAGGGCACCGCCCCCGCACAGGCGCTGTTGCTCCCCGAAGTGGTCGAGCTTGACGAACCCTCCTGCGACCGCCTCGAAGAAGCCGCCGCCGAACTCGCTTCCTACGGCCTCGCGCTCGAACGCTTCGGCCCCGCTGCCATGCTCGTGCGCGCCGTGCCTGCCGTCCTCAAAGACGGAGACGTGCAGGCGCTGGTGCGCGATGTCGCGGACGATCTGGCGAAAAACGGCGCCGCTCTCCTGCTTGGCGAGAAACGCGATCTGGTTTTGGCAACCATGGCCTGCCATGGTTCGGTAAGGGCCGGGCGGGTACTCAGCGTCCCCGAAATGAACGCGCTGCTGCGTGAAATGGAAGTGACGCCGCGTTCCGGCCAGTGCAACCATGGGCGGCCCACATGGATCAAGCTCGCCCACGGCGATATCGAAAAGCTCTTCGGGAGGAAATGATGCGGCCACTTGTTCTGGTTCCGGTGCTCCTGCTTGCCGCCTGCGGCGAGCCTGCGCCGCCGCCGCCCCCGCCCGCCAGCACGGTCCAGCCCGAGCCGATCACCTATCCCGACATCAAGGATAACAAGCTCTACGGCGCGGGCTGCAATTTCACCCCCGAAGGTGGCGGCATGTCCGCGCTCGCCCTGGCGCAGGAGGGCGAGGCGATCATCAAGGTCAAGGGCAAGATCGAGCGCATCCCCGCCGACAAGAAGAGCCAGATCCTCCCGGAAACCGC
>Ga0310345_10001994_pt1 | contig 21318 bp, 19 predicted proteins | sample HC15DNA20500_MG_FD_204667 | JGI IMG/M metagenome (GOLD analysis project Ga0310345, IMG submission 204667) | Marine microbial communities from station ALOHA, North Pacific Subtropical Gyre - HC15-DNA-20-500_MG | ecosystem: Environmental > Aquatic > Marine > Oceanic | place: Pacific Ocean: North...
GAACGTGCCGATGTTAAGAGCGCTGCGACCGCCCGGCGTCTGCGGCGTCCGCCGTCCGGCGATCCGCTGCAAAAAGCGCTGGAACTCTAACGACATGGACAGGTGAGCATTATGAAGCGGGCTCGGTGCCGCCGACGAGCACGACGTTGCGCTGCTGGGCGATGAAGCCGCCGCCGGCGAGATCGTTGACGAGCGTCTGATTGATCGGTGTGCCTTCGAACTGGAAGTCATCGAGATCCTTGGCCAACGGCAGCTTGGCGATGGTGAGCTGGTACTTGATCGACCGCGCCTGCTTCTCGTTGATCTCGGCGCTGAGCAGGTCGCCGACGATGTGCTGGGGTTCGTGCTGGCGCTTGACGGCCGTCGCCATGATCTCGTCGAAGGCAGCCCTCATGCCGTAGAGTTTGAGCTCACCCATGAGGTCGAAGATTTGGGTTCGTTCCATCAGATGGTCCTCCGGAGGTTGTCGTAGCGGGCACAATCGGCGATCGGCGCATGGCGGAGCGTCAGTGCCGCCGGCGTCATGATGTTGGCCGGCGGGGCGGGCTCGCGCTGGCGAGCCAGGATGTTGAGAATGACGTCAGCGGAATGGACGCCGTGACCAAGCGCTTCGGCACAGGCGGCTTCTACCGCCGGCAGACCATCCGTCAGCACGGCGTTGAGGATATCGACCATCTGCCGATTGCCGTCGTCGGTGCTGGCGAGCCTGCGCCGGATCCGTTCGATCGCGGCCGGCAACACCCAGTCCTTGAAGGGTGCGCCGTTACGCAAGGCCCCAGGTTTGCGCGCGAGCACCGGCACGTAGTGCCAGGGATCGTAGGTCGTCTCGCCGCGTCCGAACGATCGCGGATGCTCCGCAACGATCCGTCCATCCTGACGGATTACGATGCGGTCGGCATAGGCTTGAACCTCGACCGGGCGCCCGACGGCGCTGGCCGCGACCGAGTATTTGTTGTTGTCGAAGCGCACCAGGCAGGTCTTGGAGACCGATGCCGGCACCGCGTGGAAGCCGTCGAACCGACCGGCATAGGGAACGAGCTTGGGGCGCTCGGCTTCGAACACATCCCAGATCGTCTGATTGACCAGTTCCGGATGGCGATGAGCCTTGGCGTAGGCAATGCATTTGTCGAGCAGCCAGGCGTTTAGCTCATCCAGTTTTTTGAACCGCAGCCGCGGCGTGAAGAAGCGTTCCCGGACCAACCCGACCTGGTTCTCGACCTGGCCCTTCTCCCAGCCAGATGCCGGCGTGCAGGCGACCGGGTCGACCAGATAGTGGCTGCACATCTGCAGGAAGCGGCGATTGTAGCGGCGATCCTTGCCGACGAAGATCGTCTCCACCGCCGTCTTCATGTTGTCGTAGATGCCGCGACTGCAGGTCCCCTTGAACAGCGCGAACGCCCGGTCGTGGGCGTCGAACACCATCTCCTGCGTCTCGCGCGGATAGGCCCGCACGAACAGCATGCGGCTATGGCACAGCCGGACGTGCGCGACCTTCACGAGCACCGTCACGCCGTTGAGGAGAACGATCTCGTGGCTCCAGTCGAACTGATAGGCTTCACCCGGCGCAAAGCTCAGCGGGACATAAGCAGCCGCAGTCGATTGCCCGCGCTCCTGGCTCCACCGCCTGGCGTAACGCCGCACGGCATCGTAACCGCCATCATAGCCGCGGCCGCGCAACTCTTCGAAGATCCGGATCAGCGTCAACTGCTCGCGAGCCGATTTGGCCAAGTTCGCCGCCAGCAGTTCATCAAGCTCCGGCGCCCAACGCCCGAGTTTGGGTCGTGGCTGCACCTGACGCTCATACTCGAACGAGGTCTCTCCAGACCTCAGCACCTTCCGGACTGTGTTCCGCGACACCTTCAGGTCACGGGCGATCTCCTTGATCGTCTTGCCCTTGATGAAGTGTTCGCGCCGTATCCGCGCAATCGTCTCCACGATCAGCATCCCCGACCACCTGCTTCATGACAAAGCAGGCAGCGCAACAGCCAACCTATAGGGGGTCAATTTTGGACACGATGGCGTAATTGCGGTCGGCACTCGCGGCAAAAAGATCCGCTATCTTTAGCTCTCCCGCAATGAGTGAATCGGAGGGCGACCATGAAGCAATATGTTGGACTCGACGTCTCGCAAAAGGAAACCTCGGTGTGCGTTGTCAACGAGACAGGACAGATTGTCTTCGAAGGGAAGGCAAAATCTGATCCAAACGCCTTAACTGAGCTACTGCGCAAACGAGCTCCATATGCGGAGCGCATCGGCTTCGAGACCGGCGCGATGTCGAGTTGGCTCTGGCACGAACTCCGACGGGTCGACCTTCCCGTAGTTTGTATCGACGCGCGACATGCACACGCGGCGCTCTCGGTTCGAATGAACAAAAGCGATCAGAATGACGCGCGCGGCCTTGCTGAACTGGTTCGGATTGGCTGGTACCGTGAAGTCAAGGTCAAGAGCGAAGAGAGCCAAAAAATCCGCGCCATTCTCGTTGCTCGATCTCGCGTCGTCAGCATTCGCAGGGACATCGAGAATCAGGTCCGTAGCTTGATCAAGGAATACGGATTGCTGTTTCCGAGAGCCATCGCACTTCCGTTCAGAAAGAAAATTATCGAGCTGCTGGGCGAAGAGCACCAGCTCCGCGCCGTCATCGAGCCGCTACTGATGATCCACGAACAAGTTTGTCAGCAGCAAGGAAAGTTTGATGACCAGGTCCGTCAGCTGGCAAAGTCCGATGAGATAAGCCGTCGCCTAATGACGGTCCCGGGTGTCGGCGTCGTGACGGCCCTAACGTTCCGACACACGATCGATGACCCTTTGCGCTTCCGATCGGCCTCGACAGTCGGCGCCTATCTGGGCCTTACACCGCGGCGAAACCAATCCGGCGAAACTGATACCAGTGGGAAGATATCTCGATGGGGCGACCGGCTTCTCCGAACCTACTTGTTCGAGGCCGCGACCGTCCTTCTTTATCGGACAAAGAAATGGTCTTCCCTCAAGGCCTGGGGCATGAAGCTCGCAAAGCGGATCGGCATGAAGAAGGCAAAGGTCGCCATTGCTCGGAAGATCGCCGTAGTTCTGCACTGCATCTGGGTCGACGGCACATCGTTCGACTGGGGGCAGCCGAAGCCAGCCTGATCTTATCTTGCAAGTTCCTGGTCCGGTCCGCCGGGCTGGCGATGTCCCGCTGGGACGGTGGTCGTGGTGACCTCGGTCAATCGGCTGGTGGCGGTTCCTCCGCACGCCGCTGCACACGTTGAGGCGCCCGATCCAGACATCATCATGAGGCGCTCTGCGACCTCGGAAAGGACCATGACCCCAGCGACGGCAGCAACGCGATCGCGTTGAGATTTACGGAATACTAACCGACCCGTTGGCCGGCCTGGTTATCGATTTGCCAGCCGCGCTCGCCCCCGTCTCCGCAACTCCGACCCGCTCCGACGGGTCGAGCGCTACCGCCCTTGGCGGCTATCAGGGGCCTGTCTTCGCCAACGGGCAGAAGACCGCGATGTCGGGCATTGCAACTGAAATCGTCAAGCGATCCGACATTGCCAAAGGTTTCCAGGTCTTGCCAAGACGATGGGTTGTCGAGCGCACCTTCGCATGGTTGGGGCGATGCCGCAGGCTGGCCAAGGATTTCGAAAATCTGTCACGCAACGCGCTCGCGTTCCTCAAACTGGCTTCAATTCGCCTCATGATGCGAAGGCTGTGCTCAAATTGAATAACTCTCCGGACCGACTCTGAGAAATAAAGGCGACCAAGCACGCGCCGGAATTTTACGATTGAGAATTGGACCGGCGTGGGGCTCACTCTCGTGCGGGCCCACGGCGGACCTCGAAGCGACGCCGCCGAGGCGAAGCCGCAAGCTCGCTTGTCCTGCCGACGCGCTTCGCGTTTCGGAGCGCTGAATGACCATCCTGTCGATCGACGCGGCGCGTGATCACGCATCGCCCGGGGCGGAGAAGGCCCCCGCGATCTCAGCCCGCAATTTGAGCAAGCGTTACGGGCAGGTCACGGCACTGGAGGGGCTCACGCTCGATATCCGCGCCGCGTTTGCCGGGTGGGATCAGCGGTTCGATCAGCGCCCATTCCCCATCGGTCAGATCGCTTGGATAGCGCAACCTGCCGCGATCGTATCGAACTCGGTTCTCAGTCGTCCACATCGGCGTGCTCCGGCGAATCAGGAAATACCTTTGAATCACAACCGATTCATACGATTCAATAATTCTCCGGACAGACACTCAGAGAGCTCGTCTCCATTCTCCCCTTCATTTGGTCGGCTCAAATAGTTTTTTCCCTTGGTTCAAAAGAGAACAAGCTCTTCCTCTTGAGAAAACTTCACCTTTCCGACGTCCGCAGCAGCATAGCGTGAGCATGCATGTCGCCCGCAAGGCCGAGCGCTACGATCCAGGGCGTGCGCACCGTGTCCTGCATCAGGCACAGATTCACGGGTATGTTGGCGACCGTCATGTTGCCGAACTCGGCGATGGTATGGAACATCGCGCCGGGCATCAGCGATTTCTGCCAGATGTCCAGCAGCTTCTGCGAGGCCTGGTGGCCGGTGAGGGTGATGTCCGCAGCGGCGATGCCTTGGCGTTGCAGGACGCAGCGCGCGGCGAGCAGCGCCATCTCGCCACCGAAGGTGCCGAAATCCTTCAGGCCCGACGCGGTGACGTGGTAATAGGGACCCGTCCAGTTTTGGACCTCCGGATCCGGGTCGGAATCGTTGCCGGCACCGGGCGCGGGTGGCGCCTGCCGACGGTCGCCGACCAGGAACATGTCGCCGAAATTCTGCTCCTGGGCGATCACCTCGGTGTCCACCAGACGCCAGCGCGGCTGCCGACCGGGCGGTGCCACGCCCACCACCGCCGCGGCTGCGCCGTCGGCCGCGCTCACCGCCTGCGGCGTGCGGTAATCCATCGCGCGCGTCCAGCCGCCACCGATCGCGACCAGAATGTTGCGCGCACGGCCGGCGCGGATCATTGCGTCGGCCAGCACCACCCCGACATTAAAGTTGTTAAAATCATTTGCCAACGGAATCGTCAGGGTAGTTTCCGGCAGTTTCAGCTGCTGCGTCAGGGCGAACAGATCCGCCGGTACGAAGTAGGTATTCGGCGAGATGCAGCCGATGACGATGTCGATCTGGCGGGTTTCGAGACCGGCATCGTCAATCGCCATACGTGCCGCCGGCGTGAGGATGTCGAGCACGGTCTCGCCCTCGGCCAGCACGTGGCGCTTGTCGTAGCCGGTGAACAGACCCTCCCCGTCCGGATGGTGCTTGTGGATCCAGTCGAAGATCGGATCGTTGTTGGTGCGGATGGTATCGGGCAGCTGTCTTGCCATGCCGATAATACCGATGGAGCTTTCAATCATGCGTGCCAATCCGGTGCTGGCAGACCGAGACGATGAAGCACGATATCTGCGGTCTCCAAGGCACCCTCCGCCCATGTTTGGTTGGTCGAATACGCCTCACCGCAGATATAGCACGGAAACTCCTCGACAGGCTGGGTCATGCGCGTGAGCATGTCTTCTGAGTTGTAATTTACGTTCCAGAGATGCACGCCTCCGCCATACGGGTCGCGCGACCAATCCATGTAGGCGGCATCGATCGGCTCCGGCGCGCTGTCAATGCCGTGCATCTGCAAGAGCTGGCGGTGAAGTTCCTCCACCATCGGTTTGGTGGCCTTGTGCATTTCCCAATTCGCGCGCAGGCGCGCGGAGAATGGGTCGGGCGGCGGCGGCGCATCCGGAATTGCGGCGCGGCCGAACATCGGCAGCGCGTGCGGCACATGCGCGCCCAACTGCAGGCCGGCCTTGTGCACCTCTGATCTCGTGTCGAGAGCAGCCCAGAAGTCCACGTTCAGAAGGTCGTCATAGGCCATCACCAGGCTGGGCTCGCCGGGTTTTGGCACACCATCACCCTTCGGTCCGACTGGCCAATAGTAGCACTGTCGCAACGGCATGTCGGTGAGTGATCGACCTCGGCTGACCCCCGCTGCCTGCCACCAGCTATCAGAGTACAGCAGAAACAGCTTGAACAGTGGAATCCCGGAGACCGCCGCGAGATCGTGGCGGAATTTGGTATTCGCCGGGCCAAGAATCTCGCCCTCTGGCCGCAGCAGCTCGATCGCGCGACGCGGCATGGCGAGTACGATGGCGCGTGCAGACAGCCTGCCGCCATCGCGGAAGTTCAGCTGCACGCCCTGCGATCCATCAGCGAGTTTGATACCAACAAAGCCGTCCAGCCAGCGTTCAACAGTGATTTCGCCGCCGGCCTCAAGGAATTTCTGCTGCAGCTGCCAAGGCACAGCCTCGTAGCCCTGGTTCACCATTAGGTACTCGACCTCCGGGGTAAAGTCGAAAAACTCGGTGATGAGGTCGAGGGCGTTGGTGTTACCGCCAAGGCAGTCGTAGCCGATGGTGGCGCGCGCGGCGTTGTAGCCGTCCGGACTGATATGCTTGGCTAGCAGGTTCCAGAATGCGTGCCGCCACAACGGCAGGCCGTCGATCTCGATGGTCTCCAGATATGGCCGGAGCTGTCCGCTTTTGAGCTTCTCGGGAATCTTCGGCATCAGCCGGATCAGTTCCCGCGCGATCAGCATCGCCGGGTTAGAACTCTCGCGGGCCGCGAGCCACGCGGCCTCGTCCGGATCGAACCAGTAGGGGAGCGCCGTCGGGTTGCCAAGCGCAGTGTTGCGCAGAAGGCGACCGCGCAGGAATGCAATATTGTTGGAAACGTCCACTGTCTGCCTGTGCGTCGGCAGCCGCAGCACGTTCTCGACCAAGCCTTTCACCCGCTTTTGCGCGGGGCTGACGTAGCGCATGCCGCCCATCTCGGCGGTGGTGTCGGGCATAAGCGGCGAGCGGGCGGAGAGCAGGCGGCCACCGATGCGATCACTGCCCTCGAACAGCGCCACCTTGAGGGTGCCACGCGCCTTGGCCCAGTTCGCCGCCAGGCCCGCTCCACGCGGGGAGGTCATCAATCGCCAGCCGGCATAGATACCGCCAATCCCGCCGCCGACAACGGCAATATCGACATCCGGTAATTCCTGCATTGGTTCGTCCTCCGAAGTCGTGAATTCAGTCGACAGCCTTCTGCCAGAAAGGCGGGCTCCAATACGGTGGCGCCGACTTCGGGTCCACTTTCGCGACAATCACCTGTGGCCGGCCTGCGGCGGCGCTGCGCAGCGCCGCCTCCCAGGCTGGCGCGAAATCCGCGGGCTCCCGGACATCGTACGCGTCGGCACCTAGGCCCTCCGCGATCTTGCGCAGGTCGGGCGCGCCCAGTGGATACGCATACGGAGTGGGATCAGGCAGGAACACGTTCATGCCCTGGGAGACCATGCTCAGGTCGTTATCGCTCAGCACGACCCAAATCGCGCCAATCTTGTTGGCCGCGGCCGTCGCGATCTCACCCAGTTGCATGAGCAGTGCGCCATCACCAACCAGTGCGACACAGAGCCGATCAGGTCTGCCGTAGCGCGCGCCGACGACTGCGCAGACTGCGAAGCCCATCGGGCCCATGGCGAGCGCGCTATGCAGTTCCTGCCCTTCACGCACGACCATGTAGTGCAGCGACCAGCCGACGCAGTTACCGCTGTCGATGAACACCATCGCGCCGTCGGGGAGCTTCTCGTTCAGCAACCGGCAGAGCGCTGCCGCCTGCAGCGGCCCTGATGTCTGTACGTAGTCCGAGGGCGAAACGATCGCCGTGTGTTGCGCCTTGATGGCGGCGATCTCGGCACCGCGCGCCGCGACGGTGGTGGCGTCGCGTGGCCAGGCCGGCGCCTGATCCCACAGCGCGCGAATGAAGGCGCCAGCTTCCGCGATGATGCCATCGGTCACCGGAAAGCCCCGGCCAATCATCGTCTGGTCGAGGTCGACCTGCAGAAACGGCCCCTTGGGTACCAGCATCGGGTTCCATTTGTAAGTGGCGAGTTCGCCAAGGGAGGAGCCGATCACTAGCAATGCGTCATGCGCCGCGGTCTGGGTTGTCGGGTCGATCATCCAGTATTGAGGCCAGAGGCAGCCGGCGAAGCCGTAGGCGCGCAGCGAAAGCGGATGCGTCTCGGGAAATACGCCCTTGCCGTCTGAGGTGGTGATGACCGGGATGTTCCACCATTCCACGAAGCACCGCAGCGCACGCGTAGTGTCTGGGTCGCGCAGCGCCTCCCAGCAGCCGTTTCCGAGCAGGATGAGCGGGCGCTTCGCCGCGGACAATACCTCGAGCGCACGGTGGACCCCGGACTGCGGCAGGCCCTCGGGTAGGCTGCGGTAGGCCCCCGGGCTCTTCGGCGGTCGCGCGGAGACGTAGAGTTCCGTCCGGGCGTTCGCGGCGGCAACGTTGTCGTTGATGCCGAGGTGCACGGCGCGACGGGGGATCGAGAGCATGCATCGCAGCGCCTGCTCGACCAGAATCGGCACGCTCGAGGCGTCAACGATGTCGGCGCTATAGCGGGTGGCGGCGGCGTACATGTCGCGCACGTTGAGGCCGCAATCGGCGCCTTCCTGCAAGTAGCCGCGACCGAGGAACTGCTCCGGCACTTCTCCGGTGAGCGTCAGCACGGCCGATCCGCTAAATTGTGCGTTCATGGTACCGGTCAGCGCGTTGGTCGCGCCCGGGCCGCTGGTGACGAGCACCACGCCGGGTTTTCCGGTCGCTCGATAATACCCGTCCGCCATGTAGGCGGCACCACTCTCGTGCCGAGTGACGATGTACTTGAACTCGGGGCGGACATGGATGCGCTGCAGCAGATGCATGATGCCGGCGCCGGGGACGCCGAAAATTGTCGTCGCATCCTCAAGCGCCAGATAGTCCAAGAGCTGATCCGCGGCGCTATAAGGAGGTGTCGTTGACGCTGGCATTCGTTGTCCCCTGTTCGCAGAGCAACTTCGCGGTTCAGCCACGGCTCGGGCGATCAGGTTAAGCTATGTTAACTTTACAACTTAAGTCTACAGCCTTGTCCCTTGTGGCTACGGACGGCTCCGGACATCGCCGCTATCGATCTGTTCGTCGTGCTGACCATTGGCTTCAAGCTGCTCCATGGGTTGGTGATCATCCATCTTGAGCGACGGTGTCTGATTTGCACCCGCCAACCCGACGGCGGAATGGATCGCCCGGCAAATGACCGAAGCCTTCCCCTGGGCTCACCTGGTGCCAGGCGATTGGATTACGCGCGGCTATCCCCGCCTCGGCGGACTCCATCACGAATATGTCCGGATGGCTTGAATGGCAGGCACAGGAATCGACGCACGCCTAGCTAAGCGGCAGCTCGAATTCCTTTTCGAGAAGCCGGACCTTCGCGCCCGCGCCCCAGGCGCGAAAGATCTCGCGCGCCGCCAAGGCCGACGCAGCGGCGCCGGCACCGTCCCCGACCAGGCGCCGGCAACGGGCGAGATACTCGTGCGCGAGACCGGCATCATGGAGAAAGCCACCGGCAGCCGCGCCCTCAGCCGCACGGCCGAGACGCCGCGCGGCTTCCGTTTCCCGACCCGACGCCGCCTGCAATAGGCCGTCGAGCAGGTCAGCCTTGTGGCGAAAGACGTCGGGATTGCGCGCGTCCCATCCGCGGAGCCGCTCGAGACAATCGCGTCCCTCCTGGACAAGCGCCTGCCTCCCCTTCGCGGAGCCGAACGCGGCGGCAGCTAGCGCGGCCAGGCCGCGATACTGCGAGAGTTCGAACTCCGCCGGCTGGCCGCCAAAGTAGGGCAGCATCGGATGCGCCCGCGCCGCCCACTCCAGAGCGCCCGACCAGTCGCCGGCATGCAAGTGCAGCTTCACCTTGGTGACGAGATAGTAGCCGATCTGGTTGCTGAGGTTGGTGTCGACGATTGAGCTAATGTCCCGGACATCGTCGTACTCCGCATCGCCGAGCGCGAGGGGAGCTGAAGTCAGTCCGGCCAGCGCTTTTGCGAACTGCAGCTCCAGCACCAGGTGGTAGTGCGCGTTGAGGACACGACGCTTGTTGCGCTCCATGTGGGATCGTGCATCCGCCATGATCTCGGGGAGCGGTCGACCGGCGGCAGCCAGCAGTACGACGGACGCCGACAGATTGAAGCAGCCGTAGATCACCTCGCTGTCGCCGAGACCTGCCTCAGCACCGGCGTCCGCCAATGCGATACCTTCGCCGAGGGGGGAGACCCAGTGATTGTGGAACCATGCATGTATGAAGCTGCATCGGGCGAAACCGGCACCCCGCTCTCCCTTTAGCAAGGCAAGGCCGACACGGCTCCACACTGCAGCGGTGTCGCGGTCTCCGGTCAGCGCGCCGTAGACGACCGAGTACATGGAGTAGACGTCCGGAGCGAGCGGTCCGTTGCCGTGCTCGAGGGTCAGGCGAAGACACGTGCATCCCATCAACGCAAACAGCTCGAGCTGCTCGCTTTGATGGGCGAAGGGAGCAAGAACGAGCAGCAGGTGAATGAGCTGCCCCGCCCGCTCGTCGGTGAGCGGCGGTAGCCCCGCCAGCTGATCGGGCCGCCGGTCGCCCAGCAATTTGCCGATCCATTCCAATTCCTGGCCGATCGCCTCGTGCAGTCCTGCGCTGTCGGTGGGCAGATCGCCGCCGAGCAATCGCGCGCCCCGCAAGCCTATCTCGATAGACTGGCGGACCAGACCAGCGCCGAATACGCGCTCGGCCTCGAGCCGGATGTAGTCTGCGGCCCGCGCGGTCTCGCCAGCTGCTTCCCAATGGAAGGCCAAGAGCGCGTAGACGCGGGACCTGTTGGAGGCAGAGGCAGCCTCGTTCCAAAGCGCGATCTCGCGATGCAATGGCCGACGCTGGGCGTAGAGCATCAGCCCGTAGGCGACGTCGCGTATAATGCCATGGCGAAAAGCGTAACCCTCCCGCTCGTCAACCTGCTCGGGCAGCAGGAAACCCACGCGGTCGTGCAGCGCCAGATGGCGCGCCACCGCCGTCTGCTCCCCGCGCGCAGTCGGATGAACTTCGGAGACGAGTGAGGTCGGGAACCGAAGGCCTGCCGCGCTTGCCACCTTCAGTGTGACTTGGCTCTCGGCGTCGAGGCGATCGATTCGACGCATCACGGAGCCCTGGACCGAATCCGGCAGGGGCAGGTCGGTCGTATTGCCGCGGGGCACAATGTGGCAGGTGCCGTCCACGACCTCGACCAGCCCTTCGTCGCGCAGCGCCTGCGCCAGCTCCAGGCAAAAGAACGGATGGCCGCGGGCACGGCCGCGCAACTGCGCGGAAAGCTCTTCCGTCAGCCGTTCCGCGCCGAGCCGAGCCAGCACGAGGCGCTCCTGATCCTCGTCCGAAAGCTCGCCCAGGCGAAGTCGCCGCGCTCCTGCGGCCGCAAGCCGCTGCAATCGAGTATCGTCCTCGAGCGGCTGCATGGCCAGCACCATGCAAAGGCCGCGCACGTCGCGCACCGCGGCCTCGACCAGTAGCCAGCTCTCCTCGTCCAACCAGTGTGCATCGTCGATTGAGACCAGAAGCGGCCGCTCAGCGGCGGCGCGGCGCAGAAGATCGACTAGCAGGGCGAGGCGCAACTGTGCACGCTGTTGAAGCGTGACCGCCTGCAGATCCTCCGTCTCCGGCAGACTAAGCGGAAAAACGACGTTGAGGAGCGCGGCTTGCGCCGCAAACTCCGGCCCGAGAGCGGCGAGCACAGCCGCACGCTGCGCCGTATCGGCAGTGGCTAGATCGACGTCCAGGAGTTGCGCCAGAACGTCCCGCCAACCGCGGTAGGGCACATGGCGCTCGATCCGGTCAGCGTAGCCGGTGAGCACAACGACGCCTGAGGCAAGCGTGTGCTGGTAGAATTCGGCGAGAAGACGGGATTTTCCCATGCCGGTTTCCGCTTCGACCAGCACAAGCTGCGTCCCGCCTCTAGCTGCGGCATCGAATGCCGCCACCAGTTCGGCCAACTCCCGCTCCCTGCCGTGCATGGGGGCAAGCGCCTCGGCGCGATTGTAGCGCTGCGGCGTCCAGACCGGAACGGTGGGCCTCAGGCCACGTAGACCGCGCAGACCGACAGGGTCGAAGGCGACCGATTCGTGCGCGGCCCGATAGGTGGCCTGATCGCACTGGATGGTATCCGGACTCTTTAGCCTCGCCGCGAGGTTTATCGCTTCGCCGTAGGTCGTCCATGCGCGGAATATGTCGTTGCCGATCAAGCCACAGAAGACACGCCCCGTAGCCACGCCGAAACTGCTGCGGTGGCCCATCCCGCGGAGCGCATCCCGCAGGTCCATGGCGCACCGCACGGCGCGGACCGCGTCGTCGGGATGGGCGACGGGAGGAATGCCAAAGAGCACGAAAAGGTTCGCGCCGTTCTCATCGACCCGGAGTTGATGCACGAAACCGTCGCGTCGGCGCACGACCGGGCCGACCGTCGCCGCGATCGACTCGAGCTGCTGCAGGCTATCGGGGGAAGCCTGATCCAGGTTCGAGAGGGCGATGAACACGGCGGTGACGCGGCGAAGCTCAGCCGTCCAGTCGAGATAGCGGCGCTCGAGGCGGCTGCGGATGGGCAGGGGGACGTGCGCCGCCAAGTGCTCACGGGCGGAGCGCGAAAGCGGCGGTATGACCCGAGGCACCAGTGCCGGCACCGTGTTCAGCGCGGAGAGAATGAGGGCGCCCGGCTCGTCCTCCACCGCTTCGGCCGCATCCCCCAGCGCCGCCCGCGCGGCAGGCGACAGCAACAACCGGCCGGCGGCACGCCTGACGCTCGTCGCCTGAAGATCGGCGAGCCCACCGCCCACCGTCACGTGAAGGCGGTCCGTCGCGCTGCCGATCTCTGCAGTGCGACAGGGGCCGAGCGCGAGGACTGCATGCAACTGCAGCACGTCGCCCGAGGGCAATGGGATGCCGGGGGATGACAGGATGGCCTTGCCACAGGCGGCGGCGCGCAACACCGCCTCGCGCGGCGTGCCGGCGCTGCAGCGCCAGCCCGAGAGCAGCCCGTCGCCCGCAAACATGAATGGCTCGCCGCCGTGCGCAACGATGTTGCCGATCAGCGCATCGAAATGCCGATCCAGCACTGCCGCCATTTGTTCGATGCCGGTCGGCCCGGTTTCTACGAGACGGCCGGTGATACCCGTGAAGCCAACAACGTCCAACCACAGGAGCGCCATATCGCCATCGGTGGACGTGGCGGCACCAGACGCGGCGAGGCGCAGCGGCGGCGGTACAAAGCTTTCGACAAGCCGCGCCTCGTAGGAGACATCTTCCGACATCGCTGCCTTCCTCCCGGCGCCGTCAGCGCCCGACCCTACCTCATCCCGTTGCTTAAAGGCTACAAATCACCCTTCGAATGAACTGGTAGGGCTTCTTAGAAACCGCAAGAACTTAGACGAGATGGCAAAGAAGCTATTAGAAACTCGCTCCCGGCGCGATACTCATACAGATCGGAGGATGTCGAATTCGGATAGACGCTGCGGGCTAAGTCTGAACCGTCAGTTTCAAAGAGGAAGTAAGAACGTTTAGCGCGGGACTTGCTCGTCATCTCCGCGTTGCGAAACAAATATCTTGTTGGCGAAGAGGGAGGGATTGCCGCGCAGACCAAACAAAATCAATAAAACCAGAGGCTTATCGCTCGCCCGATCAGCCGCGCAGCCCAACCAAGATGGTCATCAGTGGTGGCCGTGGCCGTGTCCCCCGCCATGGCCAAAGCCTCCATGTGCGAAACCACCTCCCCCGAAATGTCCGAAACCGCCATGGAAACCCCCGAAGTGGCCGTGATGACCCCAATGGTGGCCATGGAGGTCCCAAAACGGCAGATAATAACCATAGTAGGGACCGCATCTTCTGTAATAGCCGCCGTACCACCCACGGCAAACATGGCGGACCTGAACCAAATTGGTTTCGATTGCCGCTCGGATGGCCGTGGCCGCTCCTGGCATCATGGCTTGAGCGGGATTGGGTATGAGTACTCCGAACGACAGAATCGCGGCCGAAGCTGCCAGAGCAAAGCCACGCTTACCCGAAATTCTCCTATGTTCTCGATATGCTGTCATCTTTGGCAGCGTATTAACGTGCACCTCGTTGGAAAGTTCCGATGGCGACGCCAGGGAACAACAAGCGCTGAACCTCTGCCAACCTGTCACGCACGTCCAGCGCTGGGCGCCATGTCCCGGTCCAGGGCCGAGCGTTAGTCGAGCAGGGCCTGCGCCTCGACAATGAGTTTCTGTACAAGATCGCGTGCGGACATCTCCCGTACCATGGCTGCTCCCTGGCCGGCCCACATCGGAAGGAAGTCTCGACGCACGGTTGCGCCATCGGCGCTGCGGCCGAGCGGCAATGTAAGGGCGCCCTGGAGTGGGAACGGAAGCGCCAAAGCCTCGTCGCTTTCCATCTCACAGGAAAAGCGGTTGCGGAGAACCCGCGCTGGCTGGCCTGTAAAGCAGGGCGCGCCCGACGCCGCGTGGCCAAGCGCCTGCGCGCGCGCCTATGCGCGCGCCGCCGCCGGTGCCGCCGAACTCTACGGGGACCTCGCGGGCGGGCTGAGCGGCTGCTGGCGGCGGCGCCAAAATTGCGCGGCAAGGACGCCGATCGGATGGTGGCGATCCTGTTGATGGAAGATGCCCAACCGGCGACCGCCGGCAAGGACGCCAGCGACCGGAGCACGCGACGCCTGTTTGAGCGGTTGGTGGCGCTCGGCGCCGTGCGCGAGCTGACCGGCCGCCCCACCTTCCGACTGTACGGGCTCTGACATGGGCCGGCGTGCGCAAGCGAAGCAAGGGCTCGATACCGAACTGGCCGAGCTGCGCTGGCGCGAATGGATGGGCCGGGTCGAGGCGGTGATTTTTGCCTCGCCCAAGCCGGTGCCGCGCGAGGTCTTGGCCCGGGTGGTCGGGCGCGACTGCAACCTCGACCGCATCATCGACGATATTCGCGACGAGCTGCGCGGCCGGCCTTACGAGCTGGTGGCGGTCGCCGGCGGCTGGCAACACCGCACCCGCAAGAATTTCGCCGACGCCATCCGCCTTGCAACGGGGCTCGGCGCCGAGACGAAACAGCTCTCGGACTTCGAGAACCTCATCCTGCTGTGCGTGGCGTATTTCCAGCCGATCACGCGGGGCGAACTCGGGCGGTTCTTCGGCAAGGAAGTCAGCCGCGACACGATCGGCCACTTGCGGGCGCTCGGATTCATTGCCGCCGGACCGCGCAGTCCACCCCCGGCGCGCCCTACACCTATGTCACCACGAAGGGCTTCTTGTCGCACTTTGGCTTCGACACCTTGCGCGATCTGCCCGACGTGGAGGCGCTCGACGACGCGGGCCTGCTCAGCAAGGACAAGCTGCTCGCCGGCGACATACCCGTGCTTGCCGCGGACGAGGACATCGCCGACGACGAGGCTGGCTCGGGCGATGAGGCTGAGATCATGGACGAAGGGTAGCCAAGACCGTCCCAAATCGAGGCCGCGAGCACGATTGAATATCGTATAGATACACGATACACTGAGGCATGATCATCGGATTCCGGCACAAGGGGCTCGAAACTTTCTACCGCACGGGCTCAACGCGGGGCATCCAGACCTTCCATGCAAAGAGATTGGGGATGATCCTCGCTATGCTTGACGTAGCGAATGAGCCGCGAGACCTGAACCATCCGGGCCTAAGGCTGCATCCCCTGAAGGGCGGCATGAAAGGCCATTGGTCGGTGTGGGTGAACGGCAATTGGCGCGTGACTTTCCGTTTTGCCGGGGCCGATGTCGAACTCGTCGATTATCAAGACTACCACTGAGGAGCACGACCATGATCCACACCCATCCTCATCCGGGAGAAATACTCAAGGAAACGGTGCTTGAAGCGCTGGACCTATCGGTGACAGAGGCTGCCGACCGACTGGCGATCTCGCGCGTAGCGCTATCGCGTGTCTTGAATGGCAAGGCGGGTATCAGCCCTGACCTCGCACTGCGGCTCGAAAAGGCCGGCGCGAGCACGGCCCGTTTCTGGATCAACCTTCAGGCCAACTATGATCTCTGGCGCGCGATGCAGCATAAGCAGCCACGGGTGCGCAGCCTGCAATCGACTGCAGCCTAACCGCATCGACTATCTATCACACTGGGGCTTCGACACGCTGCGCGATCCACCAAACATGGAGGTGTTGGAGGACGCCGACCTGCTTAAAGGACAAGCTGTTGGCGGGCGACATCCCAGGGCTTGCCGCAGACAAGGACATCGGCTCCGTCCGAAGATGAGGCTGAGATCATGGACGAAGGGTAGGTCGCCATCCTGAGCGACCAACCAAAGACACCTGTTACGGCACGATGCCACATTCATCGCGGCCGGAAGTTGAGGCGCCATGCGGAGAATAAAATGCGAAGGCTGCGGCCGTCAGGTCCCGAGCTTCGCGGTCGTCGAATACGGCTCGATAGAAGCCGGATACAAACGGCTATGCCGCCGCTGCTTCAATAGCGAGGCCGCCACGGCCGCCGGTCTCACCGACTTCGAGCATGTGGAATTTGACCCGATCCGTCTGAAAGATACCGACGGGAAATTCCACGAATTCCACTTCACGACATTCCTGTTCGGCACGGGCGTCGCTTTGGACGCGTTCGAACTCCGCAAGGGCGTCCCGGCGGGCTACCGGTTCCAGGTGATTGCAGGCCCCGAGGAAGACCCTCTCGCCATGCTCGGCCGACTGATCGCAAAAATACAGCGCGCCCTGGCCGTAAAACATCTTGAGGACAGTGAATACGGTTTGCAGATCGGACAAGCCGGAGTCGTGCGCGGCTTCATCGACTGGGACGACGCGCAAGACGGACGTCTGCCTCTCCTTGTCATTGATGGGCGGGAGATTTCCTGGGACGATTTCGGCCGCTGCCTGATGACCTTCGAAGGATTCCAATTCAAATTGGAAATTCGCGACAAGAGTGAGGAACTCTGACGCTCCTCATCGAGGTCAGGCTCGCCGAGATCAAAGGTCGCGATGAGGCTTTGACGAAGTCCGGTCGCCAGCCACACGCCGATAGGCCGCCAGCAAATCGGCAAGATCGGCGCCACCAGCGACTCGCTGTATCAGTCGCTTTGATTTTCGCCTCGCCTGATATTTGTGCAGAAAGTCGACGAAGCAGGCGACCAATCGATCATGACCGCCCGCCGCCAGGATCATCCAGCGTCGACGTGTCACGGCAGCATCCTTGTCGTGGGTCAACCAATCAAGAGGCTCCCCGGCGAGTTGCTCAAACGAGCGAATGCGCACCCTCGACGCCAGGCACGTCAAGCTCATTGCCAAGCTGCCGTCGGTCGCGACCGATGCGCGCAGCACGCGCGAAACGACATCGCGGACGGCCGTTGAACTCTCGGTCGTCGGGCTCTTGGCCAATTCCACCCGAAAGATATCCGCGATCGCCTGTTCCAGCCGCCGCGCCCTGGCTTTGACCGAGACTTTTGGGGCCGTCCGCAGATCAAAATCACAGCGTGCACAGAAATGCTGCGGGACAAGCTCCCTTTGTCGAAGCCGACAATTGCGCTGCGGCAGGCACCCGCAGGCCTTCCTCGGCGATTACCGCGGCATCGTGATGAGTGACGGCTATACCGCCTGGCGCACGCTGGAAGGGGCCACTCACATTGGCTGCATGGCCCACTCCCGGCGGCGCTTTGTCGATGCCCTCAAGGCGAGGAAGAAAGGCGGCGGTCCACCGGAGCAGGCGCTGCGGTTCTTCGAACAGCTCTACCGGGTTGAAAGGCAGGCGCGGGACGCTAAACCGGACAGAGGCGAAACGCCAGATCAATGTATTCGCCGCTTCCGCCAGCAACACAGCATTCCCGTCCTGAACGCCCTCAAGGAATGGCTCGATCAAATCGCCCCGAAGGTCTTGCCGGACAGCAAGCTTAGCGACGCCGTATCCTACACCCGAAACCAATGGGATTATCTGACGCGCTACACCGAAGATGGCAGGATGCCGATCGACAATAATCTTCTGGAGCGCGACATCAGGATTTTTGCCACTGGCAGAAAGAGCTGGCTGTTCAGCGATATCGTTGCGGGAGCCAAGGCCAGCGCCGTCATCTACAGCCTGATGCTGACCTGCCGCGCCTGCGGCGTCGAGCCGTTAGCGTGGTTGCGCCACGTCCTAACTGAACTACCTCAGCGCGCGGGCAGCGCCGATATCACCGACCTGCTGCCCTTCAACTTCCCCAAAACCGCCACCGCCTGTACCGACCCGTCCGTCTGAACGCGATCAGTTGTTGCAACGGCCGTCAACGTGCCGGGAAATGAGCGCTTACGTTTCATCTGCGCTCCTTGCGGCTACGATGAACCAGAAATCCTCCCCTCGGGAAGTCCCTCAATTTGTCTCAGGGGTGCTGACGGGGAACAATGATGGTTCACCTGCGTCAAACACAGAATTTCCGATAGCCCCTGCTGCCTCCTCCGCATTTCGCTGATTGTGAGCGGCGATTTCAGACGATCGTCCTCCCGCGCAGGTGACCTTGAACAGCGCGAGTGCCTGGTCGTGGGCGAAGCGCGTCTAATCTCAACTCTTCCCCGATGCGCACATCTCGTGTCTCTGCCTCACGCGCCGAGCCAGCAGATCGGGCCTTGCGATCTCAAACAATACCCATAGCGCAAAATCGCGCATAGCCTCCCGCGCCTTCGTTCAATCCGGCTTCAATGAGGTCGCGTCATAAGCGCCTGCCGCGCCCTCGCGTGAACGCGACCTCACGGAACCCTCCAGATTCCCGAATCGGATTTTCAATGATTCATGGGTGGTCGGCTTTTGGAGGGCCGACCATGGTGGACACGAGGTCGAAGTGGGAAGACGAGCTTGGACGCTGGCTCAGGCCATTCCTGGATCGTTTAGGGCACAAGGCCCGGCGGCGGATGTGTCCGCTGTATATTTCGGGACTGATTGGACCGGGCGATCGCAAGAGCGTCCAGCCGATGGCGTCACGGCTGGCGCCGGGCGACTATGACCAGTTGCACCATTTCATCGCTGATGGCGTTTGGGATGCAGCGCCATTGGAGTCAGAATTACTCGTTCAGGCCGATCATCTGGTCGGCGGCAAAGATGCGGTGCTGGTCATCGACGACACGGCGATGCCGAAGAAGGGGGATCGTTCGGTTGGTGTCGCCCCGCAATATGCCTCGTCTCTCGGCAAGACGGCCAATTGCCAAACATTGGTGTCGCTGACGCTCGCGCGGGGTGAAGTGCCGGTAATGGTGGCATTACGTCTCTTCGTTCCCGAGAGTTGGACGAGCAACCCGGTGCGTTTGAAGCGTGCGGGCGTTCCAGTCGAGTACCGCGCAGCGCGGACCAAGCCAGAGATCGCCCTGGCGGAGATCGATCGCGTGATGGCAGCCGGTATGCGTTTCGGCTGTGTGCTGGCGGATGCCGGTTACGGCCTCAGCGCGCCGTTCCGTCAGGGGCTCACGTCACGCGGCCTGGCGTGGGCCGTCGGTATCCCTCGTCACCTGAAGGTGTATCCAGTCGGGGTTAAACTGATCTGGCCGGTTGCCGGTCGGGGCCGTCCCCGCAAGCGGCACATTCCGGATATCCTGTCGAGGGCGGCGGAAGATATGCTGGCCAATGCCAAGTGGCAAAATGTGAGTTGGCGAAACGGCACCAAGGGTCGGCTGGAAGCTCGCTTCGCCGCTGTTCGCGTGCGGACGGCGGATGGACCACCTCAGCGGATCAAGGACATGGGCCAGCAGCATCTTCCAGGGGACGAAGCCTGGCTCATCGGCGAACACAGGACGTCGGGAGAGAAGAAATATTATCTCGCCAATCTGCCGGTCAAGACGAATCTGCGCACGTTAGCTGCAACGATCAAAGCCCGATGGATCTGCGAACAGGCCCATCAGCAGTTGAAAGAGGAACTCGGGCTTGATCATTTCGAGGGACGATCCTGGCAAGGCCTCCATCGTCATGCGCTCATGACGATGATCGCTTACGCATTCCTCCAACATCGCCGCCTCGCACAAGCGGGGCGGAAAAAAAAGAATCAACGGTCCACCGCCTCAGCCGAGCCTGCCGGCCATACGCCAAGCCATCGTCGAACTCATCGTACGACCACAACCTCAGCGATGCCCGTACTGCAAAAGACAAATCGGCGAAAAACAGCGCCGTGAATAAATCTGCCAAAGTAGTGCTAGTACATTGTCTCAAAGGCCATTCCTGATTCTACTTGTCGAAACGATATCACCGCGAATTGACCAGATTGCCTCTCATCTTAGTGATCAGTTTCAAATCCGTTGCGAAAGTGCGCACCTCCGCCTCCTTCAGCGACAATGAGACTTCGACGCCGCCGCCGGCCACCCCCCACACCATGATGCTGAATGGCCGCTGTCCGACTGAGTTGGCACCGGGTGAGGCGGAAGCAAGCCGCGTCGATGATCGAGAATATGGCTAATCTTGGCCTCTGAACTGAGGAGGCGTGTACTGGCATCCGGATCTATTGGTACAATCGAAATTCCAGCCTGCCGTATGCGGGCATCCAATTCCGCGGCGGATAGAAGGCCGACGGCGATTTTCTGATGCATGATGAACCTGTCGACCACGAATGGCTGGCCGGCCTGCCGGCAAACCGTCGGAATGGTGCATACGGCCAAGCCGACGTTTTTCCTGATAGCGTCTGTCTCCTTCGCAACGATAGTCAAACTGCGCTGCGCGTTGTCCCGGTACGTCTGGCTCGTCAGGACCAGATAGGGTTCGAAGCGAGAAATCAGAAGCAAGCGCAAGATGACGACGGCCAGGATAGTAGTCTGCACCATACGTGACGTTGCCTGATGGTAGCCGATGCCGCCCAACGCAAGTCCGAGACCAATGGCTATAGCCGTGACAAGCTCGAACTGCGAGTTCGTGTCGACTCCCTCGCCGGTTTGCTGGAGGAGGTGACTGAGTAAACCGCAAAGGCAGAAAAGCCCGCAAAATTGTGCCTGCCAACTGTTTCGCGCCTGCACGATCCAGATGATGACAATGACGCCGGCCGGAGCGATCCATTGCATATGTCCGATGCGCTGGACGATACGGAAAAGCCGGATCTCTCGCGGCGACGATAATTGATACAGAAAATCGGGCCCGAATGTGATCGTAGAGGCTACGAAGCCGGCGGCAATCAGTGCGATCGACGCCGCCATCGCTCTCATGGCCGTGCGCCGATCGTGAATCAGCAGCCAAACGATCGCGGTCGCAGGCGTCGCGAACAGATTATGCTTGAAGAAGCCTGCCAATACCATCAGGGCAAATGCCGGGATCACTGACCGGCGATCGCGGTAGGCGACGATAAAGCAGACCATACCCGCCATCATGATACTGCCGGCGAAAATCTGCGGATCGTTCATGCCGGCAAAAATGTCGAAATGACGCGACATCGCAGCGACGTACCACGCGACGGACAGTGTTACGGCTGCCGCTCCCCCG
>Ga0310345_10001995_pt1 | contig 21308 bp, 20 predicted proteins | sample HC15DNA20500_MG_FD_204667 | JGI IMG/M metagenome (GOLD analysis project Ga0310345, IMG submission 204667) | Marine microbial communities from station ALOHA, North Pacific Subtropical Gyre - HC15-DNA-20-500_MG | ecosystem: Environmental > Aquatic > Marine > Oceanic | place: Pacific Ocean: North...
CTGATCTACTTTCTCGAACGGCACAGCCCAGTGCTCGAACCGTGGCAGCGGCAGGTGCTGCGGATCGTGCGCAACCTCGCGCAGTACTTCTACCCGCAGCGCCAGACCCAGGTGATGAACGAGGGCTGCGCCTGCTTCGTGCATTTCTACATCCTCAACAAGCTGCACGAGCAGGGCCGGATCGGCGACGGCGCAATGCTCGAAATCCTGCACAGCCATTCCAGCGTGCTGTTCCAGCCCGGTTACGACCATCCGGGCTATGGCGGCATCAACCCCTACGCGCTGGGCTTCGCGATGATGCGCGACGTTCAGCGGATCTGCGAGGCCCCCGAGCCCGAGGATCGCGAGTGGTTTCCCTCGATCGCCGGCTGCGGCGACTGGCGCGGCGTGCTCAAGGAAGCCTGGGCCAATTTCCGGGACGAGAGCTTCATTCAGCAATTCCTGAGCCCGAAGGTGATGCGCGACCTGCGGCTCTTCGCGCTGCGCGACGCCGAGGCCGAGGACACGCTGAAGGTCACGGCGATCCATGACGAGGCGGGCTACCGAGCGCTGCGCGACACGCTGGCGCGCGGCTATGACCTGTCGAACCGCTCGCCAGATATCGAGGTGATCGACGCCGACCTCGCCGGTGACCGGGTGCTGCGGCTGCGCCACGTGCTGCGCAACGAGGTGCCGCTCGATCCGCGCGAGCGCGAGGCGACGCTTGCCTGCCTGCGCGAGCTCTGGGGCTACGAGGTGGAGATCGACGAGATGACCGGCTGAGCCACCCGGATGCATGCTTCAAGCAAAGATATTTTAAGCTTGAAATGAATCGGGGCGCATCCTAGCCTCTTCGCAACAGCTCGGGGAGGGGCCATGAGGATTGCGTGCATCGGGGGAGGACCGGCGGGGCTCTACTTTGCCATATCGGCCAAGCTGCGCGACGCGTCGCACGAAGTGGTGGTGATCGAGCGCAACCGCCCCGACGACACTTTTGGCTGGGGCGTGGTGCTGTCGGACGAGACGCTCGACAACCTCGCCGCCAACGATGCGGTTTCGGCCGAGGCGATCCGCGCGCATTTCGCCTATTGGGACGATGTGGCGGTGGTGAAGGGCGGCGAGCGCATCGTCTCCACCGGGCACGGCTTTTGCGGCATCGGCCGCAAGCGGCTGTTGCTGCTGTTGCAGGACCGGGCGCGCGAGCTGGGCGTCGATCTGCGTTTCGAGACCGAGGTGGGGTCCGCCTCCGACTACGCCGCCGATTACGATCTCGTGGTCGCGGCCGACGGGCTCAACTCCAAGACCCGTAACGAATTCGAAGAGGTCTTTCGCCCCGAGATCGACCGTCGCCGCTGCCATTTCACATGGCTCGGCACGACCCAGACCTTCGCCGACGCCTTCACCTTCATCTTCGAGAAGACCGAGCATGGCTGGGTCTGGGCGCATGCCTACCAGTTCGAGCCGGGCACCGCGACATTCATCGTCGAATGCGCGCCAGAGACCTTCCGCGCCTGGGGCTTCGACAAGATGAGCCAGGATGAGTCGATCGCCGTCTGCGAGGAAATCTTCCGCAATCACCTGGGCGGCCATCCCCTGATGTCGAACGCGCGCCACATCCGTGGCTCGGCCTGGATCAACTTCCCCCGCGTGTTGTGCGAACGCTGGTACACCGACAACATCGTGCTTCTGGGCGATGCCGCCGCTACCGCGCATTTCTCGATCGGCTCGGGGACCAAGCTGGCGCTCGAATCCGCGATCGCGCTCGCGGACGAGATTGCCGCCGCGCCTGACCTCGCCACCGCCTTCGAAAGCTATGAGGAGGCGCGCCGCATCGAGGTGCTGCGGCTGCAATCGGCGGCGCGCAACTCGATGGAGTGGTTCGAGGAGGTCGGCCGTTATCTCGATCTCGACCCGGTGCAGTTCAACTATTCGCTGCTGACCCGCAGCCAGCGGATCAGTCACGAGAACCTGCGCCTGCGCGACCCCGAATGGCTGAAGGGCGCCGAGCGCTGGTTTCAGAGCCGCGCCGGGTTGCCCGAGGACGCGCCCGTGCGCGCGCCGATGTTCGCGCCCTACAGGCTGCGTGGCATGGAGCTGAAGAACCGCGTCGTCGTTTCGCCCATGGCGCAGTACAAGGCGGTGGATGGCTGTCCGACCGATTGGCATCTGGTGCATCTGGGCGAGCGCGCCAAGGGCGGGGCGGGACTGGTCTATACCGAGATGACCTGCGTGTCGGCTCAAGGCCGGATCACGCCCGGCTGCCCCGGCCTCTACGCGCCGGAGCACGAGGCGGCGTGGTCGCGGATCGTCGACTTCGTCCATGCCGAGACGGATGCGAAGTTCTGCTGCCAGATCGGCCATTCGGGGCGCAAGGGCTCGACCCAGCTTGGCTGGGAGGAGATGGATGCGCCGCTGAAGGAGGGCAACTGGGAGACCATCTCGGTGAGCCCGATCCCGTGGTCGGACAACAACCCGGCGCCGCGCGAAATGACACGCGACGACATGGACGAGGTGACGGCGCAGTTCGTGGCCTCGACCGAGATGGCCGCGCGCGCGGGCTTCGACATGATCGAACTGCACGCCGCGCATGGCTACCTCATCTCCTCCTTCATCTCACCGATGTCGAACCGGCGGAGCGACGAATATGGTGGGTCGCTGGAGAACCGGCTGCGCTGGCCCCTGGAAGTGTTCCGCGCGATGCGCGCGGCATGGCCCGACGACAAGCCGATGTCGGTGCGCATCTCGGCCAATGACTGGGTCGGGGACCACGGCGTGACGCCCGACGAGGCGGTCGAGATCGCCCGCGCCTTCCACGATGCCGGCGCCGACCTGATCGACGTCTCGGCCGGGCAGACCAGCATCGAGGCACGGCCGGTCTATGGCCGGATGTTCCAGACGCCGTTCTCGGACCGCATCCGCAACGAGGCTGGCATCGCGACCATGGCGGTGGGCAACATCTACGAGGCCGATCACGTCAACTCGATCCTGATGGCGGGGCGCGCCGATCTGGTTGCCATCGCCCGGCCGCATCTCGCCGACCCCTACTGGACTCTGCACACTGCGACTGCGATCGGCGATCGGCACGAGACGTGGCCCGATCCTTATTTACCGGGCCGCGACCAGGCCTGGCGGCTCGCCGACAGGGCCGAGCAGATGGTGGAGAAGGTCTGATGCGGCTTGCGGGACACCACGCGTTGGTCACCGGCGGCGGCACCGGGGTAGGGCGCGCCATCGCGCTCGCGCTGGCCGCCGAAGGGGCGCGCGTCACGATCACCGGGCGGCGCGAGGCGCCGCTTGCGGAGACCGCCGGGGGGCAGGCGGAGATGGGATGGATCTCGGGGGACGTGACGCGCGCCGGGGAGGTGGTGCGCGTTGTGGAGCAAGCGACGCGAGAGCGCGGCCCCGTGACCATCGCCGTCGCCAACGCCGGCGCGGCCGAGAGCAAGCCGTTTGCTAAGACCACGCCCGAAGACCTCGACGCGATGCTCTCGGTCAATCTGCACGGTGTGTTCAACCTGTGGCAGGCGGTGCTGCCGGGGATGCGCGAGGCAGGCCGGGGACGGCTCCTCGCTATCGCCTCGACCGCGGGGCTCAAGGGGTATGGCTACGTTTCCGGCTATGTCGCGGCCAAGCACGCAGTGGTCGGCCTCACCCGGTCGTTGGCGCTGGAGCTGGCGCGGACGCCGATCACCGTGAATGCGATCTGCCCCGGATTCGCCGAGACGCCGATGCTCGAGGAGAGCATCGAGAACATCATGGCCAAGACCGGCCGGAGCCGCGAAGAGGCCGCCAAGGCGCTGGCTTCGGGCAACCCGCAGGGACGCTTCGTGCAGCCCGAAGAGGTCGCCGATGCGGTGCTCTGGCTCGCGGGCGAAGGGGCCAGCGCGGTGACCGGGCAGGCGATCTCGGTATCCGGGGGCGAGATATGAGCGTCGAGGTGCAGGCCAAGGCGGGCAAGACGCGGCTCAGGCTGTGGCTGAAGCTCCTGAAGACCTCGAACGCGGTCGAGACGGCGCTGCGCGACCGGCTGCGCACCGAGTTCGGCACCACCCTGCCGCGTTTCGACGTGATGGCGGCGCTGGATCGCAGCCCCGAGGGGCTCAAGATGTCCGAGCTGTCGCGGCGGCTGCGGGTGTCGAACGGCAACGTCACCGGCATCGTCGACCGGCTCGAAGCCGAGGGCCATGCCGAGCGCCATGCCGTGGCCGGCGATCGGCGCGCCATGGAGGTGCGGCTCACCGGCAAGGGGCGCGGGCACTTCGCCACGCTCGCGGCCGCGCATGAAGCTTGGGTCAACGAGCTGATGGGCGCGATCACCGAAGCAGAGGCGACGCGGATCATGGAGGATCTCGACAGCGTGGCCCGCGATCTGGAGGAGAGGCGATGAGCGCCCATTTCAAGCTGGAGCGCGAAGGCGCGGTCGCCGTGGTCCGGCTCGACCGGCCCGAACGCAAGAACCCCTTCACCTTTCAGAGCTACGCCGCGCTGCGCGACTGGTTCAGGGATCTGGTCGAGGATGAGGAGATCCACGCCGTCGTCATTGCTCCCAATGGCGGCAATTTCAGCTCAGGCGGCGATGTCGAGGACATCATCGGGCCGCTCACAGAACTCGACATGAAGGGGCTTTTGGGCTTCACCCGGATGACCGGCGATCTGGTCAAGGCGATGCTCACCTGCGGCAAGCCGGTGATTGCCGCGGTGGATGGCGTCGCGGTCGGCGCGGGCGCGATCCTCGCCATGGCCTCGGATCTGCGGATCGCCACGCCGGAGGCGAAGACCGCCTTCCTGTTCAACCGCGTCGGCCTCGCGGGCTGCGACATGGGGGCCTGCGCGATGCTGCCGCGGATCATCGGGCAGGGGCGGGCGGCGGAGCTGCTTTATACGGGGCGAGTGATGAGCGCCGATGAGGGCGAACGCTGGGGCTTCTACAACCGCCTCGTCGGCGGTCACGAATTGGAGGCCGAGGCGCTGAAGCTAGCGAGCCGCATCGCGGCGGGCCCACGCTTCGCCAACATGATGACCAAGACCATGCTGCTGCAGGAATGGGACATGGGGCTGGAGCGCGCGATCGAGGCCGAGGCGCAGGCGCAGGCGATCTGCATGCAGACCGAGGATTTCCGCCGCGCCTACCGCGCCTTCATGGCGCGCGAAAAACCCGTCTTCGAAGGGGACTGACATGGCCGACAAGAGCTTTCTCGACTGGCCCTTCTTCGAGGAGCGGCACCGCGAGCTGTCCGAGGCGCTGGAACACTGGGCCGGACGCCGGCTCTCGGGCATCGATCACGTCGACACCGATGCGGCCTGCCGGGAGCTTGTGACGCGGCTGGGGCAGGGCGGTTGGTTGGAACACGCGGCCTCCGAAGACGGCAAGCTCGACGTGCGCAGCCTGTGCCTGATCCGGGAGACGCTGGCGCGGTATGACGGTCTTGCCGATTTCGCCTTCGCGATGCAGGGGCTGGGCTCGGGCGCGATCTCGCTGTTCGGCTCGTCGGAGCAGAAGGCGGAATGGCTGCCCAAGGTGCGCCGCGGCGCGGCGATTTCGGCCTTCGTGCTGACCGAGCCGCAATCCGGCTCGGACGTGGCCAACCTCGCCATGACGGCACGGCGCGACGGCGGTGACTGGGTGCTCGACGGCGAGAAGACCTGGATCTCGAACGGCGGCATCGCCGATCTCTACGTGGTCTTCGCGCGCACTGGGGAGGGGCCGGGCGCCAAGGGGCTGTCGGCCTTCATCGTGCCCGCCGACACGCCGGGGCTGCGCGTGGCCGAGCGTCTGGAGACCATCGCGCCGCACCCGCTTGCACGGCTGGCCTTCGAAGGCGTGAGGCTGCCCGAGAGCGCGATCATCGGCGAGCCGGGGCATGGCTTTCGGATCGCGATGTCGGTCCTCGACGTGTTCCGCTCCACGGTCGCGGCGGCGGCGCTGGGCTTCGCGCGCCGCGCGATGGACGCGAGCCTCGACCGTGCGGCATCGCGCGAGCTGTTCGGCGCGCCGCTGTTTGAAATGCAGATGGTGCAGGGGCATCTCGCCGAGATGGCGCTCGACATCGACGCGGCGGCGCTGCTGACCTACCGCGCCGCCTGGACCAAGGATAGCGGCGCGCCGCGCGTCAGCCGCGAGGCGGCGATGGCCAAGCTGTTCTCCACCGATCAAGCGCAGAAGATCATCGACGCGGCGGTGCAGATCCATGGCGGCGACGGGGTGCGGTCGGGCTCGGTGCCGGAGACGCTCTACCGCGAGATCCGCGCGCTTAGGATCTATGAAGGCGCGAGCGACGTGCAGAAGATCATCATTGCCCGCGCCGCGATGGCCGCGCACGCAGGCTAAGGCAGGGACCGCGCCGCCGGGGAAGGGGAGAGCCCCGGCGGTGCGGATCAGGGGAGGAAAGACAGATGCTGGGACCGACGGCGCACGAAGACAGCTTCTCGCGCGACAACCTGCCGCCATTCGACCAGTGGCCCGAGCTTCTGCTCGACGGCTTCGACTACCCCGAGCGGCTCAACGCCGGGGTCGAGCTGTGCGACCGGCTGGTCGAAAAGGGCTTCGGCGACCACACCGCGTTGATCGGCAATGGCCGCCGCCGCAGCTACAAGGAGCTGATGGACTGGACCAACCGCATCGCGCGGGTGCTGGTCGAGGATTACGGCGTGAAGCCCGGCAACCGGGTGCTGATCCGCTCGGCCAACAACCCGGCGATGGTCGCCTGCTGGCTGGCAGCGACCAAGGCGGGGGCGGTGGTGGTCAACACCATGCCGATGCTGCGTGCGGGCGAGCTGTGCAAGATCGTCGACAAGGCCGAGGTCAGCCTCGCGCTGTGCGACACGCGGCTGATGGACGAGATGGTGGCCTGCGCCAAGCAGAGCCCGCATCTTCAAAAGGTGGTGGGCTTCGACGGCACCGCCAATCACGACGCCGAGCTGGATCGCGCCGCGCTCGACAAGCCGGTGACGTTCCAGGCGGTGGAGACGGGCCGCGACGACGTGGCGCTCTTGGGTTTCACCTCCGGTTCGACCGGCGTGCCCAAAGCGACGATGCATTTCCACCGCGACCTGCTGATCATCGCGGACGGCTATGCCAAGGAGGTTCTCGGCGTCACGCCGGACGACGTCTTCGTCGGCTCGCCGCCCTTGGCCTTCACCTTTGGGCTAGGCGGACTCGCGGTGTTTCCGCTGCGCTTCGGCGCCGCAGCGACGCTCCTCGAGACGGCCTCGCCGGCCAACATGATCGAGATCATCGAGAAGTACCGCGCCACGATATGCTTCACCGCGCCCACCGCCTACCGTGCCATGCTGCGGGCGATGGAGGAAGGGGCGGATCTGTCGAGCCTGCGCTGCGCCGTCTCGGCCGGCGAGACGCTGCCCGCGCCGGTCTATCACGAGTGGATGGACAAGACCGGCAAGCCGATGCTCGACGGGATCGGCGCGACCGAGCTTCTGCACATCTTCATCACCAACCGGCTCGACGACAGCCATCCGGGCTGCACCGGGCGCCCCGTCACCGGCTATGTCGCCAAGGTGGTCGATGACGAGATGAACGAGGTGCCGCGCGGCACGGTCGGGCAACTCGCGGTCAAGGGGCCCACTGGCTGCCGCTACCTCGCCGACGAGCGCCAGCGCGAGTATGTCCGCGACAGCTGGAACCTCACCGGCGATGCCTTCACGCAGGATGAGGAGGGGGGCTTCCACTTTGCCGCGCGTTCGGACGACATCATCCTCTCGGCGGGTTACAACATCGCGGCGCCCGAGGTCGAGGCGGCGCTGCTGTCGCATGACGCGGTCGTCGAATGCGCGGTGGTGGCTCATCCCGATCCGGAACGCGGGCAGGTGGTGCAGGCGCATGTCGTGCTGGCCAAGGGGCAAGAACCCTGCGAGGCGATGGTCAAGCTGCTGCAGGATCACGTGAAGGCGCAGATCGCGCCCTACAAGTATCCGCGCTCCATCGTCTTCCGCGGTGCGCTGCCCAAGACAGAGAGCGGCAAAATCCAGAGGTTCCGGCTGCGCGAGGGATCGAAGTGACCGACGATCCCGTCATGCGGTTCGAGGGCAAGATGTCCTACACGGACTATCTCGGTCTCGACGCGGTGCTGACCGCACAGCATCCGCGCACCCAAGAGCATGACGAGATGCTGTTCATCGTGCAGCATCAGGTGACCGAGCTGTGGATGCGCCTCGCGCTGCACGAGCTGGACGCCGCGCGCAGCGCCATCGCCGAGGACCGGCTGCGCCCGGCCTTCAAGATGCTGACCCGCGTGGCCCGGATCTTCGAACAGATGAACGCGGCATGGGACGTGCTCAGGACCATGACGCCCAGCGAATACACCCGCTACCGCGACGCGCTGGGGCAGAGCTCCGGCTTCCAGTCATGGCAGTACCGGCTGATCGAGTTCACCGTGGGCAACCGCAACGAGGCGATGATCGGCCCGCATCAGCATCGTCCCGATATCGTGGAGCGGCTGCGCGCCGAATTGGCCCGTCCGAGCCTCTACGATACCGCCATCGGCTGCCTCGCCCGCGCGGGCTTCGACGTGCCGGAACAGGCCGCGCATCCCGACGACCGCATCATGGCCGCCTGGACGGAGGTCTACCGCGATCCCGAGACGCATTGGCCGCTCTACGAGCTGGCCGAGAAACTCGTCGATTTCGAGGACTACTTCCGCCGCTGGCGCTTCAACCACGTCACCACGGTGGAGCGCGTCATCGGCTTCAAGCGGGGCACGGGGGGCACGGGTGGCGTCAGCTACCTCAAGCGGATGCTCGAAATCGAACTCTTTCCAGAGCTTTGGCACTTGCGTACCAATCTATGACCGGCCCCAAGACCGGCATTCACAGGGAGACGAGAATGACCAGATACCTGACGACGACCGCCTTGGCGCTGTCGATGATAGGCGGCGCGGCGATGGCCGAACCGGTCAAGGTCGGCATGATCACCACGCTTTCGGGCGGTGGCGCCAGCCTCGGCATCGACACCCGCGACGGCTTCATGCTCGCGGTCGAGGAGGCGGGCAACCCGGAGCTGGAGGTCGTCATCGAGGACGACCAGCAGAAGCCCGAGATCGCGGTGCAGCTGTCCGACAAGATGATCCAGTCCGAGGATGTCGACGTGCTGACCGGCATCGTCTGGTCGAACCTCGCTATGGCGGTGGTGCCCGGCGCCACGCGGCAGGGCAAGTTCTACCTGTCGACCAACGCCGCGCCGTCGCAGCTCGCCGGCAAGGGCTGCCACGAGAACTACTTCTCGGTCTCCTACCAGAACGACAACCTGCACGAAGCGGCCGGCGCCTACGCCACCAACGAAGGCTTCGGGACCATGTTCATCATGGCGCCGAACTATCCCGCAGGTCAGGACAGCCTCTCGGGCTTCAAGCGCTTCTACGAGGGCGAGGTCGCGAGCGAGGTCTACACCCAGCTCGGCCAGACCGACTACGCCGCTGAGATCGCTCAGATCCGCGACAGCGGTGCCGACGCGCTGTTCTTCTTCCTGCCCGGTGGCATGGGGATCTCCTTCATGAAGCAGTGGGCCGAAGCGGGCATCGACATGCCGGTCGTGGGGCCCGCCTTCTCCTTCAGCCAGGACATCCTGCCCGCGATCGGCGAGGCAGCGGTCGGCGTGAAGAACACCGCGCAGTGGTCCCCCGATCTCGACAACGAGGCCAACACGGCCTTCGTCGCGGGCTTCGAGGAGAAATACGACCGTCTGCCGTCGCTCTACGCGGCGCAGGGCTACGACACGGCGCGGCTGCTGCTCGCGGCAATGGACAAGGCCGACATCTCGGATGCCGACGCCTTCCGCGAGGCGCTGCGCGCCGCCGAGTTCGACAGCGTGCGCGGCAAGTTCTCCTTCGGGCCGAACCAGCACCCGGTGCAGGACATCTATGTCCGCGAGGTGATCTCCGAGGACGGCACGCTCACCAACAAGATAGTCGCGACGGCGATGGAAGACCGCGGCGACGCCTACGCCGAAGAGTGCAAGATGTGATCCGCGGCGGCGGGCGTTCGCGCCCGCCGCACCCCTGTTGAGAGGCCCCTCCCATGTCGATGATCCTGCTGATCGAACAGCTGCTGAACGGCATCCAGTCCGGTCTGATGCTGTTCCTGATGGCCGCCGGGCTGACGCTGGTCTTCGGCGTGATGGGGCTGATCAACCTCGCGCATGGCTCGCTCTACATGGTCGGCGCCTTTGCCTGCGCGGGCGTGGCCGCTGCGACCGGCTCATTCTGGCTTGGCCTCGCGGCCTCGATCGCGGCGGCCGCGGCGGCGGGTGCGATCGTCGAGGTGGCAGTGATCCGCAGGCTCTATGCGCGCGACCATCTCGATCAGGTGCTCGCGACCTTCGCGCTGATCCTGATTTTCTCGGAAGGCACGCGCTGGCTCTATGGCTCGTTCCCGCTCTATCTCAACGTGCCGCCCAGCTTGTCGGGAAGCGTGACCCTGCCGGGCGGCATCCAGTATTCGCTGTTCCGCCTCGCCATCATCGGCGCCGGGCTTCTCGTGGCGGTGGGGCTGTTCCTGCTGATCGGCAAGACCCGGATCGGCGTGCAGGTCCGCGCCGGCGAAGCCGACCGCGAGATGATCGCGGCGCTGGGCGTCGATATCGGCCGCCTCTACACGCTGGTCTTCGCGCTCGGCGCGGCGCTGGCGGGCATGGCGGGTGCGCTGGTGGGCACGATCCAGTCGGTGCAGGTCGGCATGGGCGAGCCGGTGCTGATCCTCGCCTTCGTGGTGATCGTCATCGGCGGCATCGGCTCGATCAAGGGGGCGCTGATCGGCGCGCTGCTGGTCGGGCTCACCGACACGATGGGCCGGGTGTTGCTGCCGTCGATCTTCGATCTCTTCATGGAGACCTCGGCGGCGACGAGCGTCGGCGCGGCGCTGGCCTCGATGGCGATCTACATCCTCATGGCGCTGGTGCTGATCGTGAAGCCCGGTGGATTGTTCGGAGCGCGGGCATGAGCGCGGCGGAGATCACGGCGGCGCCCACGGGTCGGGGAGGGCGCATGGCACGCGCGCAGATCGTCAACGCCGCGCTGGCGCTCGGGCTGATCGGTTTCGGCCTCGGCGCCTGGGCGATGGGCGAGACCTTCCTCGTGACGCTGGCGACCAAGGTGGCGATCCTCGCCATCGCCGGCGCCGGGCTGAACCTTGTGCTGGGCTTCGGCGGGCTCGTCTCCTTCGGCCACGCCGCCTATTTCGGGCTGGGCGGCTACACCGCCGGTATCCTCGCGCATCACGCGCTGAACTACACGCCGATGTTCGAATGGCCGGTGCTGTTCGAGGGCACCACCTCGATGCCGGTGATCTGGCTGGTGGCCATGGCGGTGGGCGCGCTGGCGGCGGCGGTGATCGGCGCGCTGTCCCTGCGGACCACCGGCGTCTACTTTATCATGATCACGCTCGCTTTCGGGCAGATGATCTTCTACTTCGCCATTTCCTGGCCCGCCTATGGCGGCGAGGACGGGCTGCCGATCTACGTGCGCAACGGCTTCCCGGGGCTGAACACGCTCGATCCGATCCAGTTCTTCGGCCTCGTCGTCGCATTGCTGCTGGCGGTGCTGGGCCTGATCGCTATGCTGGCGCGCTCGCGCTTCGGCCTCGCTCTTCAGGCGGCGCGGCAGAACCGGCAGCGGCTGATGGCGGTGGGCATCCGTCCCAACGGGGTGCTGCTGGCGGCCTTCGTCATCTCGGGCGCGATCACGGCGCTGGCCGGCGCGCTCTATGCCGACCTCAACCGCTTCGTCAGCCCCTCGATGCTGTCGTGGCACCTGTCGGGCGAGCTGCTGGTGTTCCTGATCCTCGGTGGCTCGGGGCGGCTCTTCGCGCCGCTGGCGGGCGCCGGGCTCTACATCGCGCTCGAACACCTGCTGGGCGGGGTCAGCGATCACTGGCAGTTCTTCTTCGGGCTGCTGCTCTTGGGCGTCGTGCTGTTCGCGCGCGGCGGCGTCATCGGCTTCCTCGCGGGGGGCAGGAAACATGGCTGATACGATCCTGGACATTCGCGGCCTGTCGAAGAGCTTCGGCGCGCTGAAGGCCACCGACGACGTGTCGCTCGACCTGCGCCCGGGCGAGATACACGCGCTGATCGGGCCGAACGGTGCGGGCAAGTCGACTCTGATCAAGCAGATCTCGGGCGAGATCGCGCCGGATGCGGGCGAAATCCGGCTCGACGGGCGCAGCCTGTCGGGCGTCGACGCCGCCGGGCGCGCGCGGCTGGGCATGGCGCGCAGCTTCCAAGTGTCCTCGGTCGCCGCCGAGTTCACGGTGCTGCAGAACGTGGTCCTGGCGGTGCAGGGCGCGTCGGGGGCGACGTTCCGCTTCTTCCGCCCGGTGATGCGCGACGCCGCGCTCCTCGATCCCGCGCGCGACTGCATCGCGCAGGCGGGGCTTACGGGGCGCGAGGACGTGCCCGCGGCGGAGTTGGCGCATGGCGAGCGGCGCAAGCTCGAGATCGCGATGGCGTTGGCGCTCCGACCGCGGCTGTTTTTGCTCGACGAGCCGATGGCCGGGATGGGCACCGAGGGCGCGCGGGCCCTGGGCGACCTGCTAGACGGGTTGCGCCACCGTGCGCCGATCCTTCTGGTCGAGCACGACATGGATGCGGTGTTTCGGCTTTCGGATCGGGTTTCGGTGCTGGTTTATGGCCGCGTCGTCGCCACCGGCACGCCGGACGAGATCCGCGCCGACCCGGAAGTGCAGCGGGTCTATCTGGGGGAGGAGGCATGAGCGCGCTTCTGGAAGTCGAGGATCTCTGCGCCTCCTACGGGGCGAGCCAGGCACTGTTCAGCGTCTCCTTCACGCTGAAGGAGGGCTGCGCGCTAGCGCTGATGGGCCGCAACGGCATGGGCAAGACCACTACCATCGCCTGCATCACTCGAATGATGGCGGCGAATTCGGGGCGCATCGCCTTCGCCGGTCAGGACCTGTCGCGGCTGCCCTCGCACCGCGCGGCGCGGCTCGGCCTAGGCCTCGTGCCGGAAGGCCGCCGTGCCTTTGCCGGGCTCACGGTGCGGGAGAACCTGATGGCCGCGGCGCGGCGCGGCGAATGGACGATGGCGCAGGTCTGCGCGCTGTTCCCGCGCCTTGCCGAACGGGCCGGGCAGCGCGCCGAAACGCTGTCGGGGGGCGAGCAGCAGATGCTGGTGATCGGCCGGGCGCTGATGACCAACCCGAAGCTCCTGATCCTCGACGAGGCGACCGAGGGGCTGGCCCCGGTGGTGCGGGCCGAAATCTGGGCCGCAATCCGCGAGCTGAAGGCGCAGGGCCAATCGATCCTCGTGGTCGACAAGTCTCTGCGTGAACTCGCGACGGTGGCCGATGACTGCGTGGTGCTCGAGCGCGGCCGAGATGTCTGGCACGGTTCGCCCGCCGCGCTCTCGGGCGATCTCGCGCAGCAGTATCTGGGGGTGTGAGGCGATGGTCTTTACCACCACGCGCAAGGTGCGGTTCGAGCATTGCGATCCGGCGGGGATCGTCTTCTACCCGCGCTATTTCGAGATGCTGAACGCCTGCATCGAGGACTGGTTCGAAGAGCGTCTCGGCCGCAGCTTCGGGGCGATCCACGTCGATGGCGGCTTTGCCGTGCCGACCGCGCGCTGCGAGGTGCGCTTTACCGCGCCGAGCCGGATCGGCGACCCGCTGGAGCTGCGGCTCAGGCCGCTGCGGGTTGGCCGTTCCAGCCTCGATCTGGAGATCGACATCTCCAGCAATGGCGAGGCGCGGCTGCATGCCGATTTCACGCTGGTCCATGTCGCGCAGGCGACGGGGCGGCCGGCGAGTTGGCCCGACGCGCTGCGCGGGCCGATCGAGGACGACATCGCCCGGACGGGCGCGACAGCACAGACCGAAGGAGAGGCCCCGCATGGGACATGAGATCATCCACCCCGAAGGCTGGGCGCCCGCCAAGGGCTATGCGAACGGCGTGATGACGCCCGAGGGCCATCTCTTCGTCGGTGGCCAGATCGGCTGGACCGCGAACCAGGTGTTCGAGACGCATGACTTCATCGGCCAGATGGAACAGGCGCTGCGCAACATCCTCGCGGTGGTCGAGGCGGCGGGCGGCAAGGCCGAGCACATCACCCGGCTGACATGGTTCGTCACCGACAAGAGCGAATATCTCGCGCGGCAAAAGGAGGTAGGCCAGGCCTATCGCCGGGTGCTGGGGCGGCATTTCCCGGCGATGACCATGGTGATCGTCGCGGGCCTCGTCGAGGACGAGGCGCTGGTCGAGATCGAGGCGACGGCGGCGATCCCGCGCTAGGCCTCGGGTTCGGGGCGCAGCGGCGTCCGGCCATCGGGCGTCAGCAGCGACACCTCGCGCCCTTCGATCACCGCCGCCGCCAGCGGCCGCCCATAGGCCGCGCCGCCATCGAGATCGACCCGGTTGCCGAAATGGCGGGGACGTTCGAGCGCGGTGTGGCCATGCACCACCAGCGGGCCGTGATCGCGGCCATCCTCGAGCCAGCCCTTGCGGATCCAGACGAGGTCATCCTCGGTCTGGTCGGCCAGAGCAACGCCGGGGCGGATGCCCGCATGGACGAAGAGCACCTCGCCGCGTGAATGGGTGAGCGGCAGCGCGGCGACAAAGTCGCGATGCGCGCGGGGCACCTTTGCCACGGCCTCGCGGTGCACCTCGTAGAGATCGCGCCCCGCCACCGGGGCCACGCCGTAGCTTTCGAGCGTGGTGTCGCCGCCCAGCCTCGGATCGAGCCAGCCGAGATCCTCGCGCAGCCCGGGATCGTGCCAGTCCGGATCGTCGAGGAAGCGATGGAACATCCGGTCGTGATTGCCCAAGAGGACGATCCAAGGCGCGCCGGCCGCGATGCCCTCGAGCAGCATCTCGATCACGCCCCGGCTGTCGGGGCCGCGATCGGTGAGATCGCCCAGATGGATCACCGGGCTTTCTCCGTCGCCGGTCCGGTCCCGGTCGGCCGCAATGAGGTCATGCGCCGCGCGGAGTTTCTCCGGGTGGCCGTGGATGTCGCCGATGGCGTAGCTGCGTGTGCTCATGGCCGCGAGCCTAGCGTCGGGCGCGGCGGTGGCAAGCTCAGCCGGGCAGGGCGGCGCGGTCCAGTGTGACGAGGCGGTCCACCCCCACCTCGTGCGGGCCGGTGATCGCGCCGTCGGGCCATTCGACGGTGAGCCGCGCGCGCTTGGCGGTGCCCAGCCCCACATGGAGCGGTCCGAGCTGTCCACCCGCATGGCCGCCGCCGATGGTCCTTTGCAGCGCCTGCCGACCCGCTTCTGTTTCGACCGTCACCACCGCGCCGATCGCGAACCGGTTGCCGCCCGGTTGGCGCAGATCGAGGCCGAGCCAGTGGCCGGTGCCCTCGCTCACATTGCGCCAGAGCTCCATCGGCGCGCGGCGGTTAAGAACCACGAGATCAAGCCGCCCGTCGCCGTCGAAATCCGCAAGCGCGGCGCCACGCGACCGCTCGGTGGTGGCGATCCCGGCCTCGACCGAGGCTTCGGCGAAGCTGCCATCGGGTTGCTGCATCAGCAGGTTGTTGGGGTCGCGCATGGCGTTGGTCGGCATCTGGTCGACATTGCCCTTGGCGATGAACAAGTCGGCGCGCCCGTCATTGTCGATATCGCCGAACTCGGCGTGCCAGCCGGTCGAGGGGCGACCGTCATCGCCGATATGCGGACGCTGCGCATAGGAGCCGATCGAGAAGGGCGCGGCGGCATAGCTGCCATCGGGTTGCGCGATCTGCAGAAGCTGGTCGCCCATGGAGGTGAGCATCACCTCGTCGCGCCCGTCGCCCGTCAGGTCGCGCGAGGCGATGCCCATGCCCCAGAGCGAGACGGTGGGCCAGCCATCGGCCTCGCCCAGAAACCGGCGCGCCTCGATGTCCCACATCTGCTCGAAGCCGCCGCGCACGTAATAATGCCGGTCGTTGGAAATCCTGAGGGCGCGCCGCCCCCGCGCGTCGCGCGCCGCGAGCATCGACAGCGCGCAGAAGCCGGGGCCGAGCTCCTCGGCGCGCCAGCCATCCTCCCCGGGCCGCAGGATCGCGTTCTCGTCGCAGGCCTCGAAGGGGCCGTCCGGATCGTCGCGATCCACGTAGTTGCCGATCGCCATCACCGGGCGCTCATCCGCCTCCCACCATGCGGTGAAGGCGGTGGTCCAGCCGTCGCCCGGGGGCAGCCCCAACGCCTCGGTCGCATCCTCAAACCGGCAATCGCCCAGGCCCCGCAGCAGCCGGTTCGGACCGGCACGCATCACGAAGAGGTCGGGGCGGCCATCGGCGTCGGCGTCGAGCGGATAGGCCCCCGTGGTGCCGCGTAGATCGGGCAGGGGCACGGGATCGAAGGCGAAGCCGCCGAGGTTGCGCATGAGCCGTGCCGGGGTCTCGCCACCGGCGGCGAAGATGTCGGGCCGCGCGTCGCCGTCGCAGTCGAACACCGCGACGCCGCCCCCCACGAAATGCTCCCATCCGCCGGCATAGACATGGTCTGGAAGCGCCGCCGAGCGATCCTCGAAGCGCGGTCCGGCCATGACAGGACCTACCGAGAGCAGGGCGGTCAGCCCGAGCGCCGCGATCCCCGCACGACCGATCTCGGTCCCGGTCCGCCGATCCCGCCGCTTCATGCCGAACGCGCCTCGGCGAGCACCGTCCCGGTGACGTCGGCCAGCGCCAGCGCGCTCGCGCCGCGGGCCCAGACCAGATCGCCCCAAGCGTGGATCTCGATCCGGGCCGGGACGCGTCCCTCGACGAGTGTGAGTTCGCGCATCTCCGACAGCACTTCGTCGGCGTAGAGATAGTCGTAGCGCATCCGCTCCCCCGAGAGGATCACCAGCTCCGGGTCGAACAGCTGAATCACGTTGGACAGACCAAGCGCGAGGTAGCGTCCGGCGCGGTTGAAGATCGACCGGGCGGCCCGGTTGCCGCTCTTGGCCTCGGCATAGAGCGCGTCGAGCATCACCTGCGGGCTCTGCGGCGACCGGCCCAGCGCCGTGGCCGCTTCGCGGGCCAGAGCGTAATCGGCGATATAGGCCTCGAGGCAGCCACGCTTGCCGCATCGGCACAGCGCGCCGTCGAGCTGCACCTTGGTATGACCCATCTCGAGCCCCATGCCGCGTTCGCCGCGATAGAGGCGGTTGTCGATCACGAGCCCCATGCCGACACCGTGCTCGATGGTGACAACGGCGAAGTCCGAGCGCTGCCGCCCGACGCCGAACCACAGCTCGGCGAGGGTGAGCATGTTGGCGTCGTTGTCGATCAGCACCGGCAGTCCGAAGCGGCGGCTGGCCTCGGGACCGAGCGGCATGTCCGGGCCCAGATGCGGCGACCAGAGCACGGTGCCGCTTTCGTGGTCGACCATGCCCGAGAGGCCGACGCCCACCGCGAGCAATTCGTCTCGGGGCCGCCCGGCCTGCGCCAGCACCGCTTCGATCAGCGCATCGATCTCGTGGCAGGTCTGGTCGAGCGTGCGGCGGGTCGGCGGGACCGGCCGCGCGGCATCGGCGAGGATGGCGCCGGAGAAATCGACCAGCACGGCGGTGTTGCGCTCGTCGGAGATCTTGATGCCGATGACGAGCCGACCCTCCGAGACCAGCTCGAGCGCCACCGGGGGCCGGCCCCGCGTCGTCGGTGCCGCGCCAGCGCTCTCGACCTCGCGCAGCAGGCCGAGGCCGATCAGCTCCGAGGTCAGGGTGGTGACCGATCCCGCGCTGACGCCGAGGGCGCGGCTGATATCGGCGCGGGCGGTGCGGCCATGGGCGCGGACATGCTCGAGGATCTGTTGCCGCAGCGGTCGTGCCTCGCGCTGCGCGCCGGGCAGCAACGGTCCGACGCCCTGTTGCGGTTCGGCCACGGTATCGTCCGCCTCCGCCGGTTGTGCGTCGATCATAGTTCGATCCCCGAATTATCTGCAGGCCTCCTCCGGCCGATATTCGCGAATTGCTCGCAATGCGGCGCGCCTGCCATCGATTGTTACCGTCTCGGGGCGGTCCTTGGCAAAATATATTTTGACAAGCGAACTAAATATGCGACTGTGTCGGCCAACCGGTCCCTGGGAGGGGATCGGCATCCCGGTGGGACGGGAGACATGTTTTAGGGAGGATACCCATGCGCAACGCAATTCTGGCCGCCGTCGCCCTGACGGCCGGCTTCAGCACGACCGCGATCGCCGAACAGCACGGCATGACCGTGGGCGTCAGCTGGTCCAACTTCCAGGAAGAGCGCTGGAAGACCGACGAGGCCGCGATCAAGGCCGCGCTCGAAGCCGCCGGCGCCGAATACGTCTCGGCCGACGCGCAGTCCTCCTCCTCGAAGCAGCTCTCGGACGTCGAGAGCCTGATCGCGCAGGGCGTCGACGCGCTGATCATCCTCGCGCAGGACACCCAGGCGATCGGCCCGGCCGTGGACGCCGCCTTCAACGAGGGCATCCCGGTCATCGCCTATGACCGCCTGATCGAGGACGACCGCGCCTTCTACCTGACCTTCGACAACGTCGAGGTGGGCCGGATGCAGGCCCGGGCCGTGCTCGAGGCCGCGCCCGAGGGCAACTACGTGATGATCAAGGGCTCGCCCACCGATCCCAATGCCGACTTCCTGCGCGGCGGTCAGCAGGAGGTGCTGCAGGAGGCGATCGACAGCGGCGCCATCACGATCGTCGGCGAGGCCTATACCGATGGCTGGCTGCCCGCCAACGCGCAGCGCAACATGGAGCAGATCCTGACCGCGCAGGACAACCAGGTCGACGCCGTGGTCGCCTCGAATGACGGCACCGCCGGCGGCGCCGTGGCCGCGCTCACCGCGCAGGGCATGGACGGAATCCCGGTCTCGGGTCAGGACGCCGACCACGCCGCGCTCAACCGCGTCGCCCAGGGCACGCAGACCGTCTCGGTCTGGAAGGACAGCCGCGAGCTGGGCCGCGAGGCCGGCGAGATCGCGATCGAGCTGGCCGGTGGCGCCGAGATGAGCGCGATCGAGGGCGCCGAGGAGTGGACCTCGCCCGCGGGCACCACGCTCTGGGCGAAGTTCCTCGACCCGGTCCCGGTGACCATCGAGAACCTCGACGTCGTGGTCGATGCCGGCTGGATCGACCAGGAAACCCTGTGCCAGGGCGTGACCGGCGACGTTCCCGCCTGCGCCGAGTGATACGCGCCGCCCCGGCCCGGTGACCCGGGCCGGGGCGTGACGCCCCCATGACCGCGCGCGCTCCCCCGCGCCGCGCCTCTCCGTCCAGGAGCCCCCACATGTCCGATACCGATACCGTCCCCAACGCCGCCCCCTCGGGGCAGCGGCCCGCGGACAAGGCGCCCGCGCGCTCCTTCCTGAACCAGCTGGAACTCGACCTGCGCCTGCTGGGCATGGTCGGGGCCTTCATCATCGTCTGCGTCGTGTTCAACGTGCTGACCGACGGCCGCTTCCTGACCCCGCGCAACATCTTCAACCTGTCGATCCAGACCGTCTCGGTGGCGATCATGGCGACTGGCATGGTGTTCATCATCGTCACCCGCCACATCGACCTCTCGGTCGGCGCGCTGCTGGCCACCGCTTCTGCCGTCATGGCGATGATGCAGACCCGCTGGCTGCCCGACATGATGGGCCTGCCGCTGGGCCACGCGGCGCTGCCATGGCTGTCGATCTTCGCGGGGCTGATCACCGGCGCGGTGATCGGCGCGTTCCAGGGCTGGCTCGTGGGCTATCTCACCATTCCCGCCTTCATCGTGACGCTGGGCGGGTTGCTGATCTGGCGCAATGTCGGCTGGTACATCACCAGCGGCCAGACCATCGGCCCGCTCGACGAAACCTTCCAAGCCTTCGGCGGCATCAACGGCACGCTGGGCGCGCAATGGAGCTGGATCGCCGGCCTTCTCGCCGCCGTCGTCGCGGTGCTGGCACTGTGGTCGGCGCGGCGCAACAAGATCGGTCACGGCTTCCGAGTCAAGCCGATCTGGGCCGAGGCGGTGGTCATGGCCATCATCGTCGGCGCGATCCTCGGCTTCGTCGCCATCCTCAACGCCTACGAGATCCCGAGCCGGGTGCTGGCCCGCGACTTCGCCGCCCGCGGCGCGGAGATGCCCGAGGGCTTCACCGCCTCATACGGCATTCCCTATTCGGTGCTGCTGCTGATCGCGGTGGCGGTGGTGATGACGGTGATCGCCCGCAAGACGCGGCTCGGCCGCTACATCTTCGCCACCGGCGGCAATCCCGACGCGGCGGAGCTGTCGGGCATCAACACCCGGCTGCTCACGGTCAAGGTCTTCGCGATCATGGGCACGCTCGTTGCCATATCGGCCGTGGTCGCATCGGCCCGTCTGACCAACCACTCCAACGATATCGGCACGCTCGACGAGCTGCGCGTCATCGCCGCGGCGGTGATCGGCGGCACCGCGCTGTCGGGCGGCATCGGCACGATCTACGGCGCCATTCTGGGCGCGCTGATCATGCAGTCGCTGCAATCGGGCATGGCCATGGTCGGCGTCGACGCGCCATTGCAGAACATGGTCGTCGGCACCGTGCTGGTCGCCGCCGTGCTGATCGACATCATCTATCGCCGCCGCGTCGGAGGGAAGTGACATGGACAAGCAACCCGATCCGCGCGCCTCTGGCGCACCCGATCCGCGCGCCTCTGGCGCGACCCCCCTCGTCGAACTGAAGGACATCCGCATCGCCTTTGGCGGCGTGCAGGCGGTCGACGGGGTCTCGCTCGACCTCTACCCGGGCGAGGTGGTGGGGCTTCTGGGCCATAACGGCGCCGGCAAGTCGACGCTGATCAAGATCCTCTCGGGCGCCTACAAGGCGGATTCGGGCGAGATCTGGATCAACGGCGAGAAGGCCTCGATCCACAGCCCCCGCGACGCACGGCGCTACAACATCGAGACGATCTACCAGACGCTGGCGCTCGCCGACAATCTCGACGCGGCCTCGAACCTGTTCCTGGGGCGCGAGATCGTCACCCGGATGGGCTTCGTCGACGATGCCAGGCAGGAGGCGGAGACGCGCAAGATCATGGCGCGGCTCAACCCCAATTTCCGCAAGCTTTCGGAGCCGGTTTCGGCGCTGTCGGGCGGTCAGCGGCAGTCGGTGGCGATCGCCCGCGCGGTGTATTTCAACGCCCGGATCCTGATCATGGACGAGCCCACCGCGGCGCTCGGCGTGCACGAGACCCAGATGGTGGCCGACCTGATCCAGGAGCTCAAGGCGCAGGGACTGGGCATCTTCCTGATCTCCCACGACACGCGCGAGATGATGGAGCTCTGCGACCGGGTCTCGGTGATGAAGAACGGCCAGCTTGTCGGAACCGAACGGGTCGAGGACGTGACCGAGGACGATATCCTGTCGATGATCATCATGGGCAAGAACCCCAAGCGCGACGCCGCCTGA
>Ga0310345_10001996_pt1 | contig 21303 bp, 21 predicted proteins | sample HC15DNA20500_MG_FD_204667 | JGI IMG/M metagenome (GOLD analysis project Ga0310345, IMG submission 204667) | Marine microbial communities from station ALOHA, North Pacific Subtropical Gyre - HC15-DNA-20-500_MG | ecosystem: Environmental > Aquatic > Marine > Oceanic | place: Pacific Ocean: North...
TAGATGATGCCACCGGCACACTGGTGTCTTTGGTTACTGACGCAGGCGACGAAGTCGCAGGCCTCATAATCGGCCACGAAAACGATACCGGTTCCGAGAAACAGTACTTCGTACGTAAAAGAGGCGATGCCCAGTCGTGGCTGGTATCAGGCGAGCTCGACTTCCCGGCTAAGCCACTGGAATGGGTCGACATGACAATCGCCGATATCAGCACAGAGCGTGTTCGACAGGTCACAATACAACGCGACGACAGTGCCGAGATCGTAATCTCGAAGGAAGAGCCGAAACAAAATTATTTCAAGCTATCCAATATGCCAGAAGGATTTAAGACGAAATCGAGGTCGACCGTATCAAGCATCGGGGCGATCATGCTTAATCTGAATTTCAACGACGTCGTTTCGGCCAGCGTGTTCGCTAATATGCAACCTCGGAAAGAACTTGAGTTACGCACATTTGACGGCCTGATTGCCACCCTAACGGAATTCGATTACAACGATACAGTATTCGGACGATTTACGTTTTCGTATGACCCGTCGGTCGTCATCCTCCATGCAAGCGAATCAGAGGCACCAGATAATTTTATCGAAGCACCAAACAAAAACGAAACGGTTGAACAAGAAGCTGGGCGTCTTAACGAACGAACATCCTTGTGGGCGTACGAGTTACCCGGCTACAAAGTACGTTCGATCGACAAACCCTTCAAGGCACTGATCAAGAAAATCGACACCGAGGACGAGTGATGGATTCAGACAGTCAGCCGGGGCACAGAGGTCCGTTCGTTTCTCAATGGGAACCGATGTCTCAGTTGCATCCCCACCGATCCGCTCGGGGGTCACAATCCCCGGATCGGGGCAGTCTGCTATCCTAGCAGGGTCGCATTTTGCACCAACCGCTCCGATATTCGGGGCCCTCTCGCAATCGATAGAAAGCCTGTACTGTCCCCGCAAAATCTCGAGCCCTGGGCTTCGTCAAAACCTACCCGAACTCTCTGTGTTGTAATGTACTGACAAACACTCTTTTAGAGAATGGCATACTCATGTTAGAAGGTAACCGCTATACTTTTGTTCGCACAGGTCCCCCTCTCGACACACTTTTCGAAAATGAATGAGTCGCCGCAACCTCCGAACACATTCCAAGGGCTCATCTTTGAATTACAACAGTTCTGGAGTCAGCTCGGTTGCGTCTTGGCTCAACCTTACGATATGGAAATGGGTGCAGGGACATTTCACCCCGCGACCTTTCTGCGCGCGATTGGACCAGAACCATGGCGAGCAGCATATGTGCAACCTTCACGGAGACCTACCGACGGTCGTTATGGCGACAATCCAAACCGCCTACAGCATTACTTCCAATTCCAGGTGCTTCTAAAACCATCTCCAGATGATATTCAGGAGCTTTACCTCGATTCGTTACGTGCGCTTGGCGTCGATCCTCTCGTTCACGACGTGCGCTTCGTGGAAGACAACTGGGAATCACCAACGCTGGCGGCTTGGGGCCTTGGGTGGGAAGTATGGTTAGACGGGATGGAAGTAACGCAATTCACATATTTTCAGCAAGTAGGCGGATTAGATTGTAAACCCGTATCTGGGGAAATCACATATGGTCTTGAACGTATCGCAATGTACCTGCAAGGTGTTGACAGTGTGTATGACCTCCTCTGGGTCGAGTCTGAGGGCAACCCCGTCAGGTACGGCGACATTTACCATCAAAACGAAGTGGAAATGTCCGCCTACAATTTTGATCACGCAAACACGACTGCATTATTCGAATGGTTCGACCGGTGTGAAATGGAAGCCAATCGCTTGATCCAGCTTAACCTGTCATTACCCGCATATGAACAGATGATAAAAACGTCCCACACGTTCAATCTCATCGATGCCCGACGCGCCCTTTCGGTCACCGAACGCCAACGTTACATCCTACGTGTCCGTGCGCTATCCCGTAAGGTAGCCGAAACCTACTACGGAACCCGAGAGGCGTTAGGTTTCCCGCTCTTAAACAATGGATGAGCACGAGGGAGTAATGTGCCGGAGATGAAAGATAATTTGCTAATCGAGCTCGGTACGGAAGAACTTCCTCCGAAGGCGCTAGCGTCACTATCGGACGCTTTTTGTTTAACCACCGCAGACAAAATTAGGGCTTGCGAATTCAATTTCACCAACATCGTAAAATATGCAACTCCACGACGACTCGCCGTCGTAATAAAAAATTTACAATCACAGCAAGCTGATCGTACGGAACACCTCCGTGGACCCGCGGTCGCAATTGCCTTCGATAAAAATGGAGCCCCAACTAAAGCGGCCCATGGTTTTGCACGATCTTGCGGAGTCGAGGTGGCGGCCCTAGGGCGTATTAAAAATGATCAAGGTGAGTGGCTAGCTTTTGATCGAAAAATTGCCGGCCGGAAAATCGATGATGCGCTGCCGAGAATACTCTCTGACACATTGACTGAATTACCGATACCCAAACGGATGCGCTGGGGTAACCGACAGGTCGAATTTGTGCGCCCAGCCCACTGGTTAGTAGTTCTGTATGGAGATCGGGTGGTTGATTGCGAGGTTCTCGAGCTGCATTCCGGGCGTATCACGCGGGGGCACCGTTTCCATCACGGTGAACCGATCTCGCTTGCACACGCCGATGAATATGAAAGTAAACTCGAAGACCCAGGATATGTGATTTGTGATTTCTCAAAGCGCCGTCAACGTATCAGTGAGCTAGCTAAGGTCTGCTGCGCACACGAACATGAAAATAATGTCTCCGTCAATCCCAAACTCCTCGACGAGGTCACCGCATTGGTCGAATGGCCCGCTGCAGTCGGCGGAAGTTTCGACGAGCGATTCCTTAAACTTCCCCCGGAAGTACTTATTGCCTCCATGCAGGATCACCAGAAGTACTTTCCTGTTCTAGATGGGGAATGCAATCTCCGCAATCGATTCGTGGCGATCAGTAACATTGATAGTAGCAACCCCGATGTCCTTCGTTCAGGCAATGAAAGAGTTCTCAGACCTCGCCTTGGAGACGCTGAATTTTTCTGGGAGGTAGATCGCACCAAACGCCTAGAAGACCGATTCGATTCGCTCGCAAATATGGTTTTCGAAAAGCGATTGGGCTCCCTGTTGGACAAGACTCGCCGTGTGGAGTGCCTAGTCGAACATTTCGCGAAGACGTTCTCTGCAGAGAAAACCACGGCGGCCCGCGCCGCCCATCTTGCACGTTGCGATCTGATATCCGAGATGGTTGGGGAATTCCCTTCACTCCAAGGAACAATAGGCCGTTATTATGCCGAAGCCGACGGCGAGGAAACGGCCGTTTGTGTAGCATTAGGAGAATTCTATAAACCCCGATACGCGGACGACTCACGTCCGGAGAGCTCCGTAGGAGCATGTGTTGCATTTTCGGATAGGCTGGACACCCTAGTTGGGATCTTTGGTATAGGGTCGACCCCGACGGGAGATAAAGATCCCTACGCACTCCGCCGCACAGCTATTGGCTTGCTGCGGATCCTAATCGAAGGCGAAATCGACCTTGATTTGCGAAGTGCGATTGATATCGCGTTGCAGTCATATGGCAATATAGAGTTACTAGAAAACACTTCGAATTCTGTTTTTACGTTTGTTCACGAACGCATGCGTGGCTACTTTCTCGACCGAGGAATATTACCGGACGTTTGCAGTGCGGTTTTCGTAAACAATCCATCTGTACCTGCGGAAACCGCGCGGAGACTTAATGCCGTGCGAAAGTTTCGCGAAACAAAATCAGCGGTAGCCCTAAGTAAAGCTAATAAACGGATAGCAAATATCCTAAAGAAACTTGAAACGGCACCAGACCGAACAATCTCAAAACAATTGCTAGTCGAACCCGAAGAACGAGCGTTAGTTAGCCAGTACGAAGCTCTGTCTGATCGAGCCGAAGATTTGTTCGAACGGCATTCCTACTCGGAATATATGGAATTACTGTCGACTTTACAGGAACCGGTAGATGCGTTCTTCAATAATGTGATGGTAATGTGCGAAGACAAACATCTCCGCGCAAACCGACTCTCTCTGTTGTCCTACCTACACGATCTATTTACTCGCGTCGCAGACATTTCGTATCTGCACAATCCTTGAAAACCATAGATGCGTTTCATATTCCTAGATCGTGACGGTGTTATTAATGAAGACTCGCGTGCTTACATAAAATCGCCTGACGACTGGCATCCCATTCCCGGTAGTCTGGAAGCTATTGCTTCCGCTCGACGAGCGGGTTTCGGAGTCATCGTGGTGAGTAATCAATCGGGCATCGCACGGGGTTTACTCGACATAGGGGCACTGAACGCCATACATAGTCGGCTGATCGAAGTTTTGGCCCGCGTTGGGGGTCACATCGACGCCTTCCTTTTCTGTCCGCACGGACCAGAGGAGAAATGTCCCTGCCGAAAGCCAAAAGCAGGCCTTTTAACTACCGCACGGCAGCGGCTGGGTCTAGACCTCACTCAGACAACCTTTATCGGCGATCGCGAGAGTGACATCGCAGCCGCAAAAATCGTCGGCGCAAGACCAATTTTGGTGCGTACAGGACTTGAGGCGACAGACATCGCTGGCGTCGAAACGTACGATACGCTGAAGGACGCCATAAATGCTGTCGTGGAATCGGCATGATCTTGCCAACAGTGCGCTCATTACTTTTCTACGCCGGGCTCGCACCGTTGACAGTGGTATTCAGCTTTATCGGAATAATCATATTGCCGCTACCACGTACGTGGCGATACACGATCATTACGTCTTGGTCCGCACTTACCATTGGGTGGTTGAAAATCTCATGTGGACTGGACTGGCAACTCTCGGGGCAAGAACACATCCCCAAAACCCCAGGCGTGATACTTTGCAAGCACCAGTCCGCTTGGGAAACAATCGCACTCCAACTTATTTTTCCACGCCAATGCCAAGTACTAAAACGCGAACTCCTGTTGGTACCGTTTTTCGGTTGGGGGCTCGCAAGTTTGAATCCGATCGCAATTGACCGTCGTGCCGGTCCCAAAGCATTAAAGAGAGTGCTCAAACTCGGCGAGGAACGACTTCAGGATGGCTGGTACGTATTGCTATTTCCGGAAGGAACACGGATATCGCCGGGCAAAAGAGGCCGTTATACGCAAACGGGAGCAGCGTTAGCGCTGAAAGCAGACACATATGTCATTCCTGTCGCTCACAACGCGGGCGTATTTTGGGCACGAAACGCTCTAACGAAGCGTTCGGGAACAATTCAAGTGACGGTAGGCCCGCCTATCGATACCCGGGGTAAAACTGCAAAGGTCATCACGAGAGAAGTGGAGGATTGGATAGAGGCGTCGTGTGCGGATTTAGCAACCACACCGAGAAAAATAATCTAGACAATTCTGAACCGTCTGTGATTGGCCGATCGGGAATCTTATCGTGCATAATGATTGAAATGTATCCATCGTAAGTAAAAGATAAACTAGAATCCCTATGCCGAATTCATCTACTGCGGTATTCCCGACCACGCGCTTGCGCCGGACACGCAGCGACGACTTCATACGTCGCCTGGTGCGAGAACACTCCTTAAGTCCCGATGATTTTATAGCCCCTTTATTCATTTTGAATGGAGAAAATGTCCGCGATCCTATAGAACAAATGCCCGGCGTAAATCGACTCAGTCTCGACCTTGCCATTGATGAAGCGAACCGTATGGCTGAACTAGGTATCCCTGCGGTTGCATTGTTCCCGATAACACCAGACAAGAGCAAGACTGACGACGGACGCGAAGCCTTTAATCCTGCCGGATTGACACAACAAGCCATACGGAAAATCAAGCATGCCGTGCCCGAATTAGGCGTGATAACAGACGTCGCGCTTGATCCGTTTACCACTCACGGTCATGACGGTGTCCTTAGCAAGGACGGAGAAATTCTTAATGACGAAAGTATCGAGGTGCTAGTAAAGCAGGCGCTATCCCAAGCTGAAGCCGGCGTCGATATAGTCGCCCCATCGGACATGATGGACGGACGGGTGGGACAAATTCGAGCGGCACTCGAGGCGGGAGGATATAGGAACGTTAAAATATTGGCTTACTCTGCCAAATACGCATCAGCATTCTACGGACCGTTCCGCGACGCGGTCGGATCCAGCGCGACCCTGGGGAAAGGCGGCAAGCAGACATACCAGATGGACCCGGCTAATTCCGATGAGGCTATCCGTGAAGTTGCACTCGATATAGCGGAAGGGGCCGATATCGTAATGATAAAACCTGGAATGCCTTATCTCGACATCGTACATCGGGTCAAAGCAAAGTTTGGAGTCCCGACTTTCGTGTATCAAGTGAGCGGCGAATACGCGATGCTTAAATTTGCAGCCCAGGCGGGTGCATTGGACGAACGCGCCGTCTTTCTCGAATCTTTGATGGCAATTAAACGGGCAGGGGCAGACGCCATCCTTACTTATTTCGCGAAGGAGGCGGCTGAGATTTTCTCCCGATAGACCTACTTAGCATTAATCGTCTATACCAAGCTCCCTAATCTTTCGGGTCAACGTATTTCGTCCCCAACCGAGCAATCTAGCAGCTTTTCCCTTTCGCCCGCACGACATGGCAAGCGCGAAGCGAATCATCGTAGTTTCGAAACGCGGAACAGCTTCCTCAAGCACCGGCGTCTCAGAGCTTTGCACAAATTGCTCTGCCCAACGATGCAGCATAACTTCCCATTCGAGCTCCTCAAGTGCAGAGGACCGATCATCAGGGTCCAGAAGCTCCAGTGGCAGATCTCCTATGTCGACTTCATGAGATGGCGCCATCACAGTAACTCGGCGACAAACATTCTCAAGCTGCCTAACATTTCCTGGCCAATCGAAGCGAGACAGAGCCGCCAGCGCACCGCTCGTTAATCGTTTCGGATAAACCCCAAGTTCTGAGGCTACCTCCTGTAAAAAATGTTCGGCAAGCACTTTTATGTCATCAGCGCGATCACGCAACGAAGGTAGTTCTAAACGAATTACATTTAAGCGATGGAAAAGATCCGCGCGAAACTGCCCAGCCTTAACCCTCTCTTCTAATAATTGATGAGTAGCTGCAATGACCCTGACGTCGGCATACTTCGGTTGATGCCCACCAACCCGGTAAAACTCCCCGTCAGCCAGCACGCGGAGCAATCGGGTTTGCAGCTCTGGGGGCATATCGCCGATTTCATCGAGGAAGAGAGTTCCCTTATCTGCCTGTTCAAATCGTCCAATGCGCTGAGCCGCGGCCCCCGTAAACGCGCCTTCTTCGTGCCCAAACAGTTCCGATTCCAAAAGGTCGCGCGGTATCGCGGGAGTATTGAGCGCAATGAATGGCATGTCTGCACGTGGACTATGGCGATGAAGGGCTCGGGCAACTAGTTCCTTACCTGTCCCGGATTCTCCGGTCAAAAGGACTGTCATACTGGAATCTGCGAGCCTCCCGATGGCCCGAAACACCTCTTGTATGGCGGAAGACGAACCGATGATTTCGAAAACACCTGGAGTATCGCCTAGCGCTGTTGAAACGTCCGGCGCCTCAGAGGATTTCCTCATCGCGCGCTGCACGATTTCCACGACGTCGTCTACATCGAATGGTTTAGGTAAATATTCAAAGGCACCACCGCGAAATGCTGCAACTGCCCGATCGAGATCTGCATAAGCGGTCATGACGATAACCGGGATTCGCGGACTCTCGTTCCTGACTAACTCAAGCAAACTTAAACCGTCCATGCCCGGCATCCGTATATCGGTAATGATCACGCTGGGTTCAAATTGTTTAAGACTGACTAGAACATCATCGGCCTTATTAAAACCGCGGGACGCAACCTCTACTTTTTCTAGCGCCCGTTCGAGCACCCACCGGATCGCCTTATCATCATCTACGATCCATACTTCATGTTTGCGAATCACCGATGGTCTCCGTCCGACACAGGTAACCAAACCGAGAATGTCGTGCGGCCTGGCACACTCTCAAAACCGATCGACCCCCCTTGTCGATGTACCAGCAATTGAGCAAGTGGCAGTCCTAAACCTGATCCATCCGGCCGACTTGACACCATTGGAAGGAAAATGCTGCTTTCTATCTCAGGATCCACCCCCGGTCCGTCATCAACTACTTCCGCCAAGACGACCAAGCGATGGAGCTTAGCTCGGATCGTAAATTGGCGCTCTACACGGGTGCGTAAAGTGATACAGCTGCCACTATGGTTTGTAGATTGGATCGCGTTGGACACGAGGTTGAGGAACGCCTGTATCAGTTGGTCTCTATCCGCAAAGATCTCGGGCAGACTTGGATCATAGTCACGCATAAACTCGACACCGTATTCGTTCTCAGCCTTCGCAAGCTGCCGCACATGCTCTAAAATATTGTGAATATTAAGTTCGGTTTTCCTTGGCTCGCCGAAAGGACTAAGCATACGGTCGACCAGTGCACGCAATCTATCTACTTCGCCGATAATGATCTGTGTATATTCTTCCTGTTTTTGATCTTGTAGTTCACGCTCGAGTAACTGTGCCGCACCCCGTATCCCGCCTAGCGGGTTTTTTATTTCATGCGCCATACCACCCAAGAATGGGCTGGTGATCTCTTTTTGGATTACTAAATTATCCTCCAACTGGATGCCTGGGTGTCGTTCAATATCTTTTATCTCCACGACAACGAATTCCGGTTCAGGACCACCCTGCCATATAGGTGTTACCGTGCAATGAACCGCCGCGTCTTTAGGCTTACTTGGCCGAAAAAGTACCCCACGTTCGGAAAATGACCGACCCTCCGCTATTGACCGTTGAATTTTTTTTGAGAGTTCCTCTGTACCAGGCAACACCTCGGAAAGGGTCTGTCCATGAACCATGCCCTCACTCGTCGCGATTAGAGATTTAGCGGCGGCGTTGACCCTGATCACCTGAGACTTTGCGTCCAACAGAACGACCGCCGTAGATAAAGCGTCTAAGAGTTCGAAATCTGGACTACGAACTGAATCGCTTTGATTTTTCACGATACGCTGTCTTGGTACGCTCACGCCTGTCCACCCGTTGGTTCGCCTCAATCGTCATCCGGCTGGAGGTCTATTGACGACGTTTATTTGGAATGACGCATTCAAGCATCGCTGATTTCGGAATAAACATGCCCCCGCCACACCAAATTTTAATGGCGCTCCAAGACCGTCCACGTCCCAAGGAATTTATTGCGTGGAAAGAAAACGAAGCAGCGAGTCGGTTCGCACCCGCGAAATAACAAAACTGCCCCGAAACCAACCCATACTTTCCTCGACGATCCTCCACCCGCGAGCTCCTAATCTGAACACGTCCATAATCCCGTCAGAGTACGGAGTTTAAGCAAGCGGTACCATACCGACCCTAAACGCCCACTAGTTCCACAGAAATATTACCGTCTCAGCCTGCAAGCAACGCCCAAGCCTGCCTGCTTATCGCCCCCAATCGGGGGGGGCCCCCGCACCACGGCTAGGTAGTGGTGCGGAGAGAAGCGGCAAGGTGCGTGGAGGTCGGCTCGTGACTCTCGTCAACGAGCTACGCAAATTTTCTTTAGTAAGTCTGCCTACGTAGGGCCAAGTCTCCTTCTCCTTTGACCCGTGGCGCATCGAAAATCACCTAGGGACTCTCCTTAGACGCTATAGTACATATCGAACTCCGCCGGATGTGTCGCCATACGCAGGGTAGTGACTTCGTCCATTTTAAGTTCGATGTAGGCATCAATGGCGTCGTCGGTCAAAACCCCACCCGCTTTCAGGAAATCTCGATCCTCATCGAGAGCGTCCAAGGCTTGCTCCAAGGCGTAACATACTGTCGGAATACCTTTTTCCTCTTCCGGTGACAGATCGTAGAAATCTTTGTCTATTGGGCCACCTGGATCGATTTTGTTCATAATCCCATCAAGGCCCGCCATTAACATTGCCGTAAACGTGAAGTAAGGATTGCCAGACGAATCGGGAAATCGAACTTCGACGCGACGCGCCTTAGGACTGGAAACCCACGGAATCCGAACGGATGCGGATCGGTTGCGCGCTGAGTACGCGAGAAAGGTCGGCGCCTCGAATCCGGGTACCAAACGCTTATAGCTGTTCGTCGTTGCATTCGTGAAAGCATTCACTGCGCGAGCGTGTTTAATGACACCCCCGATATAATGCAGCGCAGTCTCTGACAATCCGCCGTAAAGATCACCCGCGAAAAGATTCTCTCCGTCTTTGAACAAAGATTGGTGTACATGCATGCCGTTTCCATTGTCTCCGACAAGTGGTTTAGGCATGAAGGTAGCCGTTTTTCCGTAACCGTGGGCGACATTATGTACTACGTATTTCAGAATCTGCAGAGTGTCGGCTCGTCTAACCAATGTATCGAAAACGGTACCTATTTCGCACTGCCCCGCCGTCGCTACTTCATGGTGATGCACTTCCGTCTGAACGCCCATTTCTTCCATTAAAAGACACATAGTTGAACGAATATCCTGCAGAGAATCCACCGGCGGTACAGGAAAATAACCTCCTTTCACTCCCGGTCTATGGCCAATGTTTCCGTCCTCGAAAACCTTGGCCGACGCCCAACTACTTTCGTCAGACTCGATGGCATAGAAAGCTCCGCTCATCTCAACGCCCCAACGGACGTCATCAAAAACGAAGAACTCTGGTTCTGGCCCAAAATAAGCAGCATCCCCAACGCCGGAGGCCTTTAGATAGGCCTCGGCTCGCTTCGCCGCCGAGCGTGGGCACCGTTCATAGCCTTCTCCGGTAGTGGGCTCGATAACGTCACAACGAAGATTCAACGTACGTTCTTCGTAGAACGGATCTAGCACGGATGTAGCCGCATCAGGCATTAGCACCATATCCGACTCGCTAATACCTTTCCAACCGGAGATGGATGAGCCATCGAACATCTTCCCTTGCTCGAAAAAGTCTTCGTCCACTTCATGTGCGGGCACCGATACGTGTTGCTCTTTACCACGAGTGTCGGTAAATCGGATATCGACGAATTTAACATCTTCGTCTTTAATTGTTTTTAATATGTTCTCAACTGACATTTGGTGTTCCTCCAACCATCGTCGCTAAACCTTCATCGGCCGGTCCCTTGTTGCGCGACCCGATCCAGTCTCTCGTCCCGGAGTCTCAATGTTTTGAAATCGCAAGCAGTGCGTATGAGGGACCCTCTTGCGAACTCGGGTCACCATTGTTTTCAAGGCAACTGGTCTACTTTCGCACCAAAAGCGCACATACTTCAACAAATCATACAATCGCGTTCTTTACTCAACATCTCCAAAGTGGATTCCCGAGGCCGAATTACAATGAATCTCTCTCCTTCCACTAACACTTCTGGGGCGCGCGGCCGAGCATTGTAGTTCGAACTCATGGCGAACCCATACGCCCCAACCGCTGTAATGGCCAGTAAATCTCCGTCGATTACAGATAGTTCTCGATCGCGCGCAAGCCAATCTCCCGTCTCACAAACTGGCCCAACGACGTCGCAGGCAACGGCGTCGGCAGCCGTGTTTCGTTGATTTACCACTAAAACATTGTGCCACACGTCATAGAGTGCCGGCCGAATTAAATCGTTCATACCGGCATCAACGACAGCAAAATTTTTCTCTGTAGTGGTCTTCAAATACTCCACACGCGTAAGCAATAGCCCCGAATCTCCTACTAAAGACCGACCGGGTTCGACGACAATCTCGTAGCGTTCAGGGACGTGCGCACAGATTGATTCGACGAAAGATTTAATCGTTGGTGGACACTCATCACGATAGCGGATTCCTAGTCCGCCGCCAACGTCTATTCGTTGTAAGTCAATATTAGTAGCGCGTAGTTTTTCCGCAACCGCGACAACCTCCCGTAAGGCGTCCACTACGGGCTCAGCCGATACCAACTGGGATCCGATATGGCATGCGATACCTACTGGATTCAACCATTTGTTTTCGGCGCTCACCTGGTAAAGATCGTAGACTTCGTCAATTGGGACACCGAACTTACTTTCCCTCATCCCCGTCGAAATGTATGGGTGCGTGTCAGGGTCCACGTCAGGATTGACCCTTATTGCGATGGCGGCCACTTTGCCGCATACCTCCGCCGCAAGTGCAATTCGTTCAAGTTCCGCTCGAGACTCTACATTGATACAACCAACTTGTACCTCAACCGCAGCGTCAATTTCCTTACGAGATTTACCCACACCCGAAAACACCACATCTCTAGCACTCCCTCCCGCCGCAAAGACACGCTCCAATTCTCCACCAGATACGATATCGAAGCCCGAACCCAATTTGCCCAACAAGCTAATGATCGACAAGTTCCCATTAGCCTTGACGGAATAGCAGACTCGGTGGCGGCGCTTGCCGAACCCGCCAACGTACTCCCTAAACCGAGACTCGATCCCGACCCGCGAGTATATATAGCACGGTGTCCCCACGGCGGTGGCAACCTCAGCTAGATCTACTCCATCCAAATGAAGACCGCCTCCAATGTACTCGTACCGCATGTTAGAAGCCTAAAGGAAACCCGCCATTCAACGTTGGAATTCCTGAGACTCATCAGGAAGATACAAATCACCTTTCAGTCCACAGCCAACCAGCGACGGTCCGCCCCCAAAAAGCAAAACGACAACAAGGGCTTGGCCCAAAATTCTCCTACACATAGCTGGAACCTCGATTACGAATCGGCTCTCGGCAGCGTAATCATACAAGAATATGATTGGGTTCTACCCCGGCTATGTTCGAGACGAAATCCAGACCTAGTAAACGCGCCACAATAGAACCAGCTAACTAACGAAATCGATCTATCTAGAGACATGCCTTGAGCTGCTCCCACCACGAGGGCGAGAAGAGCCCCGGCGCCTTCCTGATTGGGGTCGTGGACGACCATCGTCGCCCTGTGGCGGGTGTAAATCGCACAATAAGCCATCGTCAATTTGCGCGACCGGAATTTTATGCCCGATGAACTCCTCTATCCCTTCCAAAGAGAACACATACTCTTCACACGCCAAACTGATAGCGTCACCACTTGCCCCCGCTCGTGCGGTACGTCCAATTCGGTGGACATAATCTTCGGAATTTTGAGGTAAATCAAAATTCACCACATGACTTACGTCCGAGATATGCAAACCGCGAGCCGCAACGTCCGTCGCGACGACAATATCTACTGCGCCCATTTTGAACTGCTCAATTAATCTTTGTCTTTTGGTTTGAACAACATCGCCTGAGAGCACACGAGCATTGAAGCCGTTCCCGCTGAAATAGGCAACGACATCGGCGGCCACCCTCTTTGTATTCACAAACACCAGTGACCGACTCGGGTCGAGACGCTTAAACAATCCGATCAAAAGTGCCATTTTCTCCTCGGAGCTGACGTGGTAGAGAAGTTGCACTACCGAGTCTACAGTTCGCTTGTCGGGTTCAATCTCGACGATCTGTGGATTGTTCATATGCTCGTAAGCCAATTCGTTAACACGCAGCGACAATGTTGCGGAATAAAGCATGTTCAGACGCTCCGTCGGATGCGTTGTTCGCCGTAATAGAAATCGCAGATCCTTTATAAAACCCAGATCGAACATACGATCCGCTTCATCAAGTACTAGCGCCTTTACACCTTTTAATGAAAAAACCCTTTGTTTGAAATAATCGATTAAGCGCCCGGGCGTTCCGATAAGGATGTCGGTTCCGCTGCTTATGATTTGCCGCTGTTTCTCATAATCAACCCCGCCGTATGCGAGTGCGAATCGAAGTTCAGAATGAGCACCTATCAATTGCGCATCTTTATGGATCTGAATTGCCAATTCTCGGGTCGGCGAAAGAATTAAAGCCGCAGGAGCAACGGTGCCATCGGCTAGGTCACTGGTGCCGTCCTCCCGAAGAAGCCGCTCCATGCTCGCGAGCAGATAGGCAGCAGTTTTCCCGGTTCCGGTCTGGGCTTGCCCAGCAACGTCTTGCCCTCGTAAAAGCAGCGGCAGAGTACGCGCTTGGATTGGCGTACAGAACCTGAAATCAGCATCATCCAACCCTCTAATAAGGCGTTCGTCTAGATTAAGATCCCTAAACTCCAGTTCTGTTAGGACACCATCTCTCACGAGATCTGCTCTGCCGGTAAAATCACGCTACCGGACTTGCAATTGCATTTAAGATCGGTCGAAAATGGGTTCATCATTACTTTTGAGAGATTACTGTTTATATGAACGAAAACATGATCCACGTTACCGACGACTCGTTCGATTCAGATGTACTACAATCAGAGACACCCGTTCTCGTCGACTACTGGGCGGAATGGTGTGGTCCTTGCAAGATGATAGCGCCAATTCTCGACGAGGTCTCATCGGAGTACTCTGAAAAAATAAGAATTGCAAAGCTCGATGTCGACCAGAACCAAGCGACTTCTACAAAGTACGGCATCCGTGGTGTACCCACTTTGATGTTGTTCAAAGAGGGAAATATCGTCGCCACGCATGTCGGAGCGTTGACGAAGTCACAACTGACGGCGTTCATAGACACTAACGTGTGACCGAAAGCCATCGGGCGTGCTGAACCGCCCGCGCTGCCTTAACAGGCTCTAGCGTACAGGAAGGTAGACGCCGTCCAGGCCGCATGCTATCGTTTTGATCACTGATCCCAACAACCTGTTGGGATCCGGCCTCCACAGTGACCCTGACATTCAAACCACGACGCGCGTGTCCTCGTGCGCAATGCAAATCTACCACCTAAACTCATGATGAACCTGACTGAACTTAAGCAAAAACCAGCTCCAGAACTTGTAAAAATTGCCGACGAGATGGGCCTTGATGGCGTAGCTCGCTCCCGTAAACAGGATGTTATATTCGGTATCCTAAAAGCGCATGCAAAAGAAGGAGAGGACATATCCGGGGACGGCGTACTCGAAATTCTTCAAGACGGCTTCGGTTTCCTGCGCTCCGCGGATTGTTCCTATCTCGCTGGACCTGACGATATCTACGTTTCGCCGAGTCAAATCCGTCGTTTCAATTTGAGAACGGGGGATACGATTTCGGGTAAAATTCGACCACCCAAAGACGGAGAACGGTACTTCGCCCTGCTCAAAGTAGGCGAGATCAATTTCGAACCACCGGAGAATACGAAAGCTAAAGTTCTGTTCGAAAATCTGACCCCCTTGTTTCCACAGGAACGTATGGGGCTCGAGCTCGGGAATGGCAGTACCGAAGACTTGACTCCAAGAGTAATCGACCTCGCGTCCCCTATCGGAAAAGGACAAAGAGGACTAGTCATTTCTCCACCGAAAGCAGGTAAAACGATGATGCTGCAAAGCATCGCCCATTCAGTCGAGGTAAATCATCCTGACTGCTACTTAATCGTCTTGTTGATAGATGAACGCCCCGAAGAAGTAACAGAGATGCAGCGCTCAGTGCGTGGTGAAGTCGTTTCCAGCACATTCGATGAACCCGCGAGTCGACACGTTCAAGTTGCAGAGATGGTGATCGAAAAAGCCAAACGATTGGTTGAGCACAAGCGAGACGTTGTCATCGTTCTCGATTCAATTACTCGTCTAGCCCGCGCCTATAATACAGTTGTTCCCTCTTCCGGAAAGGTACTTACCGGCGGTGTCGACGCAAATGCCTTACAGCGGCCGAAACGTTTTTTTGGCGCGGCTCGAAACATAGAAGAAGGAGGCAGTCTTACAATCATGGCGACTGCTTTAGTAGAGACAGGATCGCGCATGGACGACGTGATCTACGAAGAGTTCAAAGGTACCGGAAATATGGAAATTCACCTCGACCGCAAAATCTCTGAAAAGCGAGTTTTCCCCGCAGTTAATATCAACCGATCAGGCACGCGGCGGGAAGAAATACTCACCAAGCCAGATGAGCTGCAAAAAACCTGGATCCTACGTAAGTTGCTCCACCCGATGGAAGAAGTCGCGGCGATGGAGTTCTTGCTCGAAAGACTCAAAGCTACCAAGAACAACGCGGAATTTTTCGACACTATGAAACGCTAAATGCGATTACCTAGTCCACCACCGGTAGCCAATCCCCACACACCGCTCTAGCCCGGCGGCCAACTCAAATCCCTTCCCCCAAGTATGTGAACGTGAAGGTGAAAAACACTTTGACCCGCCGCCGCCCCATTGTTAACAACGAGGCGGAAGGCATCCGCATAACCCTGATCAGCCGCAATTTGACCGCACTTCAGGAGAAGATAGCCTAATAAATCTACGTCCACCTCCCCGGCATGAGAAATCATAGAGATAGGCTTTTTCGGACACACTAAAATATGCATTGGCGCTTGCGGATTGATATCCTTAAAAGCGATTACACGATCATCCTCGTAGACAATTTCAGCCGAAATTTCACGCGAGATGATTTTTTCAAACAAACTTAATTCACCCATACGAGATCTCCTAACCAATAATGTCAGTCTATCTTTGGTAGAAGCGCATCAGAATCTCGGCAACCTCTGGTCGCGCAAACTCTGGTGGCAATGATTCACCGGCTGCCAGCATTTCACGTACGCGTGTGCCAGAAAGTAAGATGAAGTCGTCGGGTTGGTGGTCGGGTGCATCGCGCATCATGACCACTCGCCCTAATTTCTTGGAATACGCCGTGTGGTCGGCCTCGAAGATCTTTATCTTAAGAGCTTCTCGCGAAGCGTGTTCGCGAAATACTTCTTGAGCCTCGAAAGGGCCATAGTAATCACCTACGCCGGCATGATCACGACCGACAATCAGGTGGGTGCACCCCGCATTCTGTCGAAATATGGCGTGCAACAGAGCTTCGCGGGGACCGGCATAAAGCATATCGAAACCGTAACCAGCAACCATTACCGAATTCGCAGGAAAATAGATCTCCACCATCTTACGGATCGAGTGATCCCTTACGTCGGCAGGAATATCACCAGATTTCAATTTTCCCAGAAGCATGTGGATAAGAATCCCATCTGCGTTGAGCGATGCTTTGGCCATCTTGCACAACTCCTCGTGGGCGCGGTGCATCGGATTACGGGTCTGGAATGCAACCACTCGGTCCCATCCACGCCGCTCGAACTCGGATCGGATCTGCCGGGCGGTCTTAAAAGTATCGGGAAAATCAATTTCAAAATAACTGTAATTAAGCACGTCGACGGGCCCAGATAACACCGTGGTCCCTGAGTTCAAAAAATTTGCGACGCCAGGGTGGGCCCTATCAACGCTGCCAAATATCGCCCGTGCTATTTCGAGCAAATCATAATAAGTGAATTGCTCTATCTTTTCGATCCGTTGAACTGCTAGTACCGGGTTACCCGGAATATTCGGATCACGTAACGCAACGCGATCACCTTCTTTGAGTTTAGGCGCTTCATGGATCATATTCAGGCAAGGGACGGGCCAGAATAATCCGGAGGTTGTCTTCTTTTCCCGAGCGATCGAAAGCGCATCAGAGCGATCGTGATAGCCTGATAATGGAGAAAAGTATCCCGCCCCGAGCATTACCGCATTGGTTGCGGCCGTAGACGATATTGATATCGCGGGCAGCGAAGCGGCTAGTACAATCAGTTCTCGACGATGTAGCTCATCCGAGATAATACGCGGGGCAAGCCTGTCCGCTCCGTGCGGACTGATCACAATTGCTCCTTTTTAGGCCTAACACCATCACAACGGTTTGATGCACAGTATTCCCTAGTGATGTGACTATCCTGAGCTTTCAGGTTACGACTTCTGGGATCGAGCGACGATGGAACAGAAGCGACTCCCCCTTTTCCCTAACGATATCTGCACTACGAAATTTAAAAGCCCCACCGTCACGGTCTCTGAAATAAAATTTGAGTGTATGGGTGATCGTGGGGAACGCCAATTCGGGCCAAGGGATCTCGTTTTCATAGTACAGCTTACACTCGAGACTTTCGTCACCGGGCGAAAAATCACAAGTGGATAAATTCGCGAGAAACATCATGTAAACCTGATTTATTTGTGGCAAATTAAAAACGACAAACAAATCTGAAATGTCGACCTGAGTGACGGCTTCTTCCCAAGTTTCCCGCGCGGCAGCTTCGGATGCGGTTTCGCCATTCTCCATGAACCCTGCGGGAAGCGTCCAAAGTCCGTAACGCGGTTCTATGGCACGTTTACAGAGCAAAATCTGTTCTTCCCACACCGGGATGCAACCCGCGACAATCTTCGGATTGTCATAAAACACCGTGCCACACACCGCACAGATGTGCCGTGGTCGGTTGTCATTGTCCGGGACCCGCCAAACCACGTTACCCGATCCGCAGGAACTACAATACTTCAAAGAAAGCCTTCCACTCCGCTGATACGAGCTGTCGCTTTTCACGTGTAAGGTCACAACGCTGAGCACATACTCGGCCGTTCTCCATAACATCGACCATCTGACGCACAGTCGTGCTCCCCTGCCGTAATCGCCGTCTAGATTGCCCAAACTTGGTTCGTTTCATACTAATTTTTCGGCCAAAACTCAAACTAGGGCCAATATCCGCCGTCAATCGTTCATATCCAGTTAACCCTAATCTAATACCGTCAAGTTCACTCGGTTGTCCTGCAGGCCTTAAGACATTGGTTTTCTGGTCGTCAAATATCATCCGGCTTGCCTCGCTGGATCTGCTCCGAACGCGCAACTGGAAGTACATGATATCAATTTGAGCTCCGGTCTCACGAATTTATCGTTCTTTATAAGTTTCTTCGTCGTTCCCTATACGCCCCCTCATACTCGGAACAGCCTTTGACTTCCCCACTATGTCGAGACCAATCGAGGGGCGAGCGTGATTTTCGGGTTACCCCTCCAAGCAGAAAGCCATTAGTGTGACATTTTTTTCTATTCTAGCCTCTCATCGCCCGCTGCAGACCAAGGGGGACTGACTATAGCGATAAATCGTAATGTCTGATCGGCCACATTCTCTATCCACTGTTCGGTACCGCCTGGGATCAACACCGCGGCGCCCCTTGAAAGGTCTGCTGTTTCATGCCCAACATGGACGCGACCATGGCCCTCAAGAACGTAGTAAACTTCAGTTTGGCGAAGGCGATGGCGATAGCTTCGCTCACCAGGCTCTACTTCGGCGACGGCAAGCGAGTACGATAAATCAATGGGATCATTTTTTTCGTGTAAGAGTTCGAATACCCGGCAGCCATCTCGGGCGACCAAGGGCGTGCAAGAGGCAACGGATTTGGTGAGCATTATCGTCTCCAAAGGTCTGGCGAGAGGCGCAATAATAGCGCGTCCACACAACATGACTGCTCAATAATGCCGCGTTACATCGGCAATCCAAATTTCGAACATGGCCAGAAGCATCGGATCGGCGTGCTGGTTTGCAACGTCGGCACTCCGGACTCGCCAACAACCACGGCGGTGCGCCGTTATTTGGCGGAATTTTTGAGCGACCCGCGTATTGTAGAGCTACCGAAAGCGTTGTGGCTCCCTGTACTTTACGGCTTTATTCTCGTAACCAGGCCGAGACGTTCCGCAAAAGCTTATGCCAAAATTTGGACGAAGGAGGGCTCGCCATTAATGGCGCTCTCGAAAAGCTTAGCGACGGCACTTCGACAAAGCCTGCGAAGCCACCTCCCTAACGAAATAGTATTAGAGTTAGGTATGCGCTATGGGCATCCATCAATCGCGAGTGCTATTGATCGATTGCTGAAAGCTAACGCAAGACGAATTTTGGTCCTTCCGCTTTATCCTCAGTACGCAGCCGCCACTACCGCCTCAACGTACGACGCCGTTTATACCCACTGTCAAACGCTGCGCTGGGCTCCAGAACTACGATTGGTCGGCGACTATCACGCCAACGAGCACTATATCAACGCCTTATCGGAAACAGTGAGGACGTTTTGGTCAGAACACGGCCGTGGGCAACGGTTGTTGATTTCATTCCATGGGATACCCCGAAATTATTTTCTAGCAGGCGATCCTTATCACTGCCAATGCCACGCAACCGCGCGTCTGCTAGCTGGAAACCTTGGCCTTGAAAACGATGATTGGTCACTTAGTTTTCAGTCGCGACTTGGCCCGCGTCGATGGCTCGAACCCTATACGGATAGCACGCTGACCGAATGGGCCCGAGAAGGGGTTAAAAAAGTGGATACTGTATGTCCAGGGTTCGCCGTTGATTGCCTCGAGACGCTCGAGGAAATAGCGCTGCGAAGTTCGAAAATCTTTCGGGAGGCGGGGGGCAATGAACTTCGATATATCCCGGCCCTTAACGATAACCCGAATCATGTGCGTGCACTTGAGGCTCTAATTGAACCTCATCTAAGCGGTTGGCTAGAAACGTCGACTAACGATGATCACGATGAATTGAATCGTCTCGCCGCGGCAGAGCGCGCACGTGCTGCCGGAGCATCTAGGTAGACAACTATTTAATTCACCGTTCTCCGACGATGGTGATCTCGATAGTCCGTCGATGAGCGTATCTCCGGTGCTCCCACAAGTAAACTCCTTGCCACACTCCTAACATAACCTTGCCGTTTCGAACGGGCATCGTGATATCGCTACTAGTCAAAACGCTGCGGATATGTGCGGGCATGTCGTCTGGACCCTCCGCCGTATGCAGAAATAGTGGGTCTCCATCTGGGACGGTACGTTCCATAAAACGCTCGAGATCCAGTAATACCCGCCGGTCGGCGTTCTCACAAATAATCAATGACGCACTAGTGTGGCACACAAAGACCGAACAAATACCACACCGTATACCGGAACGCTGTGCGGTTGAGTCAATTTCAAGGGTTAATTCAGTGAACCCTCGCCCCGAGGACTCTATTTCAATTTTCGCAATAAACGTCATACAAATTCGCTCGCTTTATGCCTCCGTGGTTCATTAAGGGAATCACGGAACAGCATGTTTTCTAAAAACGCGCTCGTAATTTGGCTGCGCTGTCGCGCGATAATATCAGCTAGTCAACCTTTTCAATGAGAACATCGACCGGCTTTCGGTGCTGCTGGACAACAGTGCGCGGCCAACCGTACCAAAACAGCCCGACGACGTACTCATGTTTTTGATCAATACCGACTCCCGAATAAAAAGCATCGAGCTCGGTCACTTGACCAGTTGTCCATTTCACCCCCACGCCTTCGGCCCAAAGGTAAAGCATCATGTTTTGCGCGGCGCAACAGCAAGCGGCATAGTCCTCACGACTTCGAACCGAATCTTCGCTACGACAGCAGGTGAGGACTAGCCAACCCGGCATCGCACTCCATCGTTTTAGCTTTATCTCAGCGGCGCGTTCGCCTTTGGAGGCACGCACCAGATCCGCATTCAGAGCCGCTATGTTCCCACGCGCGCGCTCCCCTAAGATATAAAAATTCCACGGTTCGGTTCGGTGATGGTTTGGTGCCCATCTTGCAACGTCGATCGCTTTCACAATCAAAG
>Ga0310345_10001997_pt1 | contig 21298 bp, 17 predicted proteins | sample HC15DNA20500_MG_FD_204667 | JGI IMG/M metagenome (GOLD analysis project Ga0310345, IMG submission 204667) | Marine microbial communities from station ALOHA, North Pacific Subtropical Gyre - HC15-DNA-20-500_MG | ecosystem: Environmental > Aquatic > Marine > Oceanic | place: Pacific Ocean: North...
GTTGCTATGGAACCAGACAGAATAATTTTTCTGACTAAGACATCTCCTTTAATCGTCAGATTTATTCTGTGTCTTGCAATAGTTAAATACGTTAAAGCCGTACTCATTCGGACACCGTTAACGTTATTTAATGGTCTTGGTCCGACGCCTGTTGACTCAGGATGATTATGATCGGCACTGTACCCGAAACCTTCAGCGAGACAAGCCTGTATGAAGGCCTTGGGCGTTTGCAGTAACTCATCTTCGCCGTATCGGCGGACAGGAATAGGACCTTCGTTACCGTGAAAGTCATCAGAGCCAAAGGTAAGATCGTTTTCCGACTTACGGAAATACGGAAGTACGTCTAGATAAGACCACCCCGCGTTTCCTTCCTTTTCCCATTCGTCGTAGTCGTCTGGTATTCCCCTAAAAAATACCTGTCCATTTACAGAACTTGACCCTCCGATGACCTTTCCTCTAGGCAGATCAAAAGGCTCCCTGTCGGGTGTTGCAATGGCTTTATATCCCCAAACATGGGCCTCTGGACCATATGCAGCAGGCCAAACAGTATTGCCATATTTGACGACATCAGGGGTGGATTCAAAATCTTGATAATCTGGACCGGCTTCAAGTAGTAATATAGATTTACTAGGGTCTTCGGATAAGCGAGTTGCGAGAACTGACCCAGCAGACCCAGCACCAACTATTATTGCATCGTATTTCATTTGGTTTCTAAACTCCCCAGCAAATATCTTGAATGTTTAGTGCCTTCATTTATTTGTGCTATCTTAAGGTCCAATAGGAACCATAAGCAACGACATACAGCAGATAGGGGAATTTATGGAACAGAGAGAGTTAGGTAATAGCGGCTTGTACACTTCTGCAATTGGTTTTGGCACATGGGAGATGAGCACTACGCAATACGGTGCTTTGGATGTGAATGAGGCGAGCGTTGCCGTTAATTCTGCTATTGACCATGGGATAACACTATTTGACACGGCCGAAGTATATGGCCCATTTCATTCCGAAAGACTGTTGGCCAAAGCCTTGGGAGAAAAACGAAAAGATATTGTTTTAGTGAGCAAGGTGGGATTTGAATATGACGGGGATGGAAAAAACGTTGGGCGAAACTCAAAATATGACCATGTTATAGCTCGGACTGAGGGATGCCTAGAAAGGCTTGAAACAGATTACCTGGACTTACTACTCATACACTGGCCTGATCACGATACTCCTTTTGAAGAAACCATGAGAGCCTTGGACAAATTGAAGCAGGATGGGAAAATAAGGCATTACGGTGTATCCAATTTCACGCCCGATATGATGGATGAGTGTGACAAATATGGTGGCCTCGCTGCAAATCAAGTTGGTTATCACATGTTTGATCGCAGAATGGAATCTGCTGTATTGCCTTACTGTCAACAGGAAAACATTGGCTTCATGGCCTACGGCACGTTAGGATTTGGCCTTCTTTCAGGTGCTTTTACCCCGGATACGGCATTTGGTGAAGGTGACTGGCGTAGCAGTGGAAATGCTTTCAGACTGCCTTTGTTCCAGCCAGAGGAATTCACAAAAGAACTAAAAGTGGTAGAGAAACTGAAGGTCATTGCGAAGAGGTATGAGAAATCTGTTGCACAATTGGCGATTGCTTGGACCATTGGGCATCCAGCTGTTTCGGTTGGACTAGTTGGTGTTCGAAATGAATGGGAGTTGAAGGAAAACGTAGCCGCAGTCGAATGGACTCTCAATGAGGATATTAGAGAGGAAATCAATACTGTATTCACCGAGGAAAATGTTCCGACTCATGTCGATACTAAACAGGCTGTCTAGCTGAATTTAGTTTATGTCGCGCATCAGGGAAAGATATCAGGACATTAACAAGGTTCCAAGGGTTTCTTCAGGAAATACTAGTGGCTGAAATGCTGCCCCTGAGAGCTACCAAACTCACAAAGAGGTGGCTCTGGTTAAAAAAACTCTAGTAAGAGTTTTGCGACATTCTATGAAACAGTTTGGGAATAGAAGTACGCTGCTTAGTGGACTATTTTGGTGAATCCGCCAGCCATCGAATATTTATAACTGTCTTAATCTGGGATCTATTCTATCTCTCAGCCAGTCACCTAGAAAATTGAGTGACATTACCATAAGGAAGATTGCAACTCCTGGGCATACTGCTATCCACCAGGCCTCTCTAAGGTAGTCCCGACCATCTGAAATCATGGATCCTAGAGTAGGTGTTGGAGGCGGTAGGCCAGCCCCGAGAAAGCTTAGAGCGGCCTCAGCCAACACAAGCTGTCCTGCTCTTAATGTAGCCACAACCACTACGGTGTTTGTTACACCCGGCAATATGTGTTTCAGCAGTATTCGCCATGTTGACGCACCAGCCACTCGAGCGAGAGCAATGTAGTCTCTTTCTCTAAGTGTTAGGACTTCGGCACGGACGTACCTAACGTAAGAAGACCAAATTAGAATAGCCAATAACCCCATCAGAGTCGTCATGCCTTGTCCAACGACGGCGGCTATTAGAAGAGCTAACATTAGGAAAGGGAAAGCGAACCATATGTCTACTATTCTGCTAATTAATTCGTCCACTAGACCTCCGAAATACCCAGCAATAAGGCCAAGTAGGGTGCCCAAAGTGGTTCCTGTGAGGAGGGCTACGGCGGCTACCATCAAGGAAACTCTCGAGCCATAGGCTACTCTACTGAATACATCTCTACCGACATGGTCCGTGCCGAGAATATGAGTGGACATTGAGCCTTCTTGCCCCACTGGCGGCAGCAGCCGGTGTCTCAGGTTTCCATCCAAAGGCTCGTGCGCGGTGACAATTGGTGCGAAGACTGCGACTGCTACGAGGAATACCAATATCACTATAGGGATTACAGGCCACCTCTTGAAAAACTCCAAGAAATCATTGCCCGCTCTAAGCAGTCCGTTACGAGGGGTGTCGGAATACGGCCGGGAGCTCACGTATATCGAATCCTAGGGTCTAGCAAACCGTACATTAAATCAACTATCAAATTCGTGACAATGAAAAGTACAGTAAATATCAACACTATTGGAACGAGCACGTTGATGTTGTTTGTTTGTACTGCCTGGACGGCGTACTGTCCTATTCCTGGCCAGGCAAACACGGCCTCCACAAGAACGGATCCGGTTATGAATCCTGCCAAGACGAGAGCGGTTGCTGTAAGGGGTATAAGAGACGCGTTTCTAAAGGCATGATTCCATATCACGGATCGATTGGAAACTCCTTTTGCTCTCGCTAACTTTATGTATTCCGAGTCAAGCACCTCCAGCATTGCAGATCGAGTAAATCTTAGGTATCCAGCTGCAGGAAGCCAAGCCAATACAGATGCTGGCATTATGTAGTGTTTTACAGCGAATCCTTCACCCATTCCTGCTGCTGGGAGCCAATCAAGCCAAACCGTAAAACACAATATTGCCAATATTCCTGCAAAGAAGGTTGGTACTGCCTGCCCAAATAAGGCGAATGTTCTACAACAATAATCTATCATTGATCCCCTGGTCACGGCTGATATAACACCGATTGGTATGCCGATTACGGTAGCAATCACCCAAGCTACCAAGCCCAACTTCGCGGATGGCCCAATTTTCTGTTGCAATTTCGGCAGGACAGGTCTGTCGTCAATTAAATCCTTTCCGAAATCGCCTCTTAAAACATCTGCAGCCCAATATCCAAACTGAATTGGCACAGGATCGTTGAGATGGAGTTCATCGCCAAGTTTTTCCCACATCTCTTGAGACATCCCGTACCCTGCTTGTCCGATCAATGTATATCGGGGATCTGCTAAAAACCTAGAAAGCCCAAAGACAAGCATTGTCGCGACAATAACGGCTAGGGATGATGTCACAATTCTTCTAAGTAAATACAGCCACATAGTACCTCAACCAAACATCGGCTTTCATAATTCACGAATACAAAAGGGTTGGGTGCGAGAGGTTCTCTCGTACCCAACCCATGTTTACGGGTCTAGCAGCTTAGAATGCTGCTCTTATTCAAGTAATCTAGCGTGCTCAAAGCTCCTCAGTCCGCCCATTTTGCCCCATTGGTAGGGACGCATGGTTTCCCACATTACGGTATTTGGATTGTACATTGCCCCAGCTGGGTACCTAGCTACACCCGTATGTAGAGCCGTTTCATGTAGGAAGTCAAACTGTTCCACACCTAGCGCTTCAACGTCCGCCGGCTCTGATGTTGACTTTTTAAGCGCCAGCAAACGTGTGTGTGTCGGAGTCTCTATTCCGACTCCGTATCCTCCAGGATAGTTACCGGATGTGTAACTCCATTCCATCGGCCACAAACCCATGCCGCCGCAGCAGGCACTATGAATCTGTGTGCTGGTTCTGGCAACTATAGCTGGTCGGTGGTTTGCGTAGTAATCTGTGCGATCAAACTCGGCCGTTATTCCGAGATCGGTTTGCCACATCACACCAATAGCATCCCAGAGTTCAACAGCGGTTCCAGATGGTCCCGTCCAAACTCGTGGTGTCAGACCTTCTCCTCCGTCAAAGCCTGCATCAGTGAGAAGAGCGTTAGACGCTGCAGGGTCATATGGAATAGACCACCTATCAGCACCGTATTTGAGGTAAAGAGGGTCGTCAGTAGCCATATGTCCGACAGTGATTGGCCATCCCAAGCTACTCAATACCGTGTCCGCAAGCAGTTGCCTGTCAATCGCTTGAGTTAGTGCCTTTCTGACCTTCTGGGAATTGACCATCGAAGCTGTGTCTGCACTGTAGGTGTCCCCGTCCTCATATGGGTCACCAACCCATGGAACCGATGTGTCCCTTGTCCTCTCTAAGGCCTCGCCGGTACTGGCATGTATATTCTCCCAGTAGTTGCCATTAAACGAGAGGTTATGGTGCCCTTGAATTATCTCAGGCGCTAGTTTGTAGCCATCGGCTACCATAGCGGGCATGTCTTTCAAACCTATCTCAGCAGCGTGAGACTGGCCGGATTCCAACATTGCCCTCCGTGTAGATGCTTCACCAACATGTAAAATGCTGACCCTTGAAATATATGGTGTTTTTGACCAATGGTCAGGAACAGCAATGAGACGAATTTCTTCGTCATCAACCCACTTCTGGACTTCGTACGGACCTGTAGCGATTGGCGGGTTGTCGGCCATCCACTCCTGGCCTTTCTCCTCAAATGCCCTCTTAGACAGTACCTCTACACCTTCTTGCAAGTCTGTGAATTCCTGCATCAGGGTATAACCACCGTATCCCAACCAATGGAATCTCGCCTTGTAAGGTTCGAGCACCTCGGCAATTTCCAGGTCGAATATTTGGACACCGGTGTCGTGTTTTGAATCTGGATTGGAATTGGTATTAATCAGATTGAAATACCATACGACGTCTTCCGCGGTCATTTCCCCAAAATTCTGATGGAACTGAACTCCTTCCTGGATGGTGAAATCACTATATGACCCATCCGACGAAACCTCCCACTCTGTGACAAGCCAGGGAGAAAGTCCGATTCCTCCGGTCTCATCTCTAGCGGTAGTAAATAGTCCCTCACCAACACTTGCTCCAACAAGCTGGGAGCAGGCCGTGCAAGACGGGCCCCAACCTGTGATTGGGCTGTAGTTAGCGATGGCACCATTAAAGGTGCCGGCTGGAACGATCACTTCAGCTGAAGCGTCAGCAGGTGTTGGAGTAGCGACCACAATTTTTGTAGTGATCTTGGTTATAGGCTTCTCAACGATTTCCGTCCTCAAAACCTCCTTGACCACTTCCACTTCGATGGGGACCTCTTTTATGGATTCTTGAATGACAATTTTTTCCACTGTTACTTCTTTCACTACCTCTACCGGGACCTGTTTCTCAACCACCTTAACCACCTCAACTTCCCTAATCTCAGTCCCGCCACAAGCAATGGCAAAAGCAAACATCGCCATAAGGATTAACGACAACGCTCCGCCAGTGGCAAGTTTCCTTCTATTCATATAGATCCCTCCTTCTGCTCCTATTATTCAAACTGTGAGTTACTTGGTATAAAAATTTACCGATTATTTTTAGAAACTAGCTATAATCTACGAAGTAATTGATATGGTGTTATGAAATACCCGCCTATTATTAACAGAAATTATAGTTTCTATCAAATATACTAATGCAATGACTGAGACGGTCATTGCATATCTGGAGTCGGGATACTATATATTGTAGTCAGATATAGATTTTTCTTGGGTTCATGTTTAAGAGATAATGGGTGAAAGTGTTTGATTAGTCGTTAATAAGCACTTATGTAAGAGTTTTGTTCTCATACGTCGTTTGAATGAAAAGGGGGAGATGAGATGGCTGAAATAAAAGATAAGAAATTGGTAGTGGTTCAGCTTTCTGGAGGGAATGATGCCTTAAACACCGTAATTCCTTACAACGATGAAAATTACTACGACAACCGGCCCCAAGTACATATAGACCCAGAAAAAGCCTTGAAGCTGGATAGTGAATTAGCCATGAATCCCAGCATGACGGCAATTAAGCGTTTATGGGATGAAGGGAAGGTCGCTGTCTTGAATGGAGTTGGCTACCCAGACCCAAACAGATCTCATTTTAGATCGATGGATATCTGGCATACTGCAGAGCCAACAAAAGTACTCACGGAAGGATGGATTGGCCGTGCCCTGAGAGATCTTGATCCCAAAGGCGACAACGTACTCGGAGGGATCAATTTTGGGAGAGGATTACCAAGAGCAATGTCCTGCCCTGGAGTACCGGTCGCATCGGTTGGAGATCTGGATACCTATGGTCTTTTTCCTTCTGTATCCAATGCTAGCGATCGAAACGACATATTAAATGTTTTTTCACAAATGTATGGCCGTGGCGATGGGCGGGACATGGTATCTGAATTTCTGAGCCAGACGGGCGAAGACGCTATGGTGGGAGCAGACATACTCAGTGAAGCCCCTGCTAAATATTCCTCAAGTGTCGAATATGCAGCAAACCCGCTTGCAAGTAGCCTCAGAGACGCCGCTCGAGTTATGTTTGCGGATGTTGGGACGCGGTTTTTTTATACTCAGCACGGAAGCTTTGATACTCACGGAGGAGAACTCCCGGTTCATTCGAAACTCTGGGAAGATGTCTCGTCAAGTATTGGTGACTTTATGGACGATGTGCGGGAACACGGTCACGCAGAAAGCACTGCAATTCTGGTTTTTTCAGAGTTTGGACGAAGGATAAAAGATAATGGTTCGGGAACAGACCATGGGTCAGGCGGAGTTGCGTTTTTGATCGGTGACTCGGTTAAGGGAGGTATGTACGGCAGATATCCTTCGCTTAAACAAAACGATCAACTAAATGGTGATCTCTACGCCAATAATGACTTTAGATCTCTTTACACAAATATTCTAGAAGAGTGGTTCGACTTGGATCCCGTATCTATCGTGAATGGAACTTTTGAAAAATTTGATATATTCGAGTAATCGATCCAGAGTTGCGTTATCTACGAATCTAAAAAAGGTTGCGAAGTATGGTTACTACAGAGAATAAGATTGAACAGAGATCGATGATGGCCCACCTAATGCGTAGAGCCGGATTTGGAGCCACGCAGAAAGAACTGGATACTCTGGAAACGTTGGACTATGAAGATGTCGTTGATGAGTTGCTTAAACCCGGTCAGTCTAATCATATGTCGGACGAACTGATTCTTAGGTACCACACAGAAGTACACGAACAACGAGTTGGGCCGTGGTCTGCCAAACAATGGCTCTATCGCATGGTTACCACAGATACACCGATAGTGGAGAAAATCGCTCTTTTTTGGCATGGCATATTTGCAACCGGTTATGCAAAAACAAATCAAGCCAGAGCTCTCATGGTTCAGATAGACATGTTTAGAAAGTATGGGTTGGGCAAATTCGACATCCTGCTGGAAGAATTGGCTAAAGATCCGGCAATGATTATATGGCTTGACAATCAGGATAATCACAAAGGCGCTATCAATGAAAATTTTGGTCGGGAAATATTAGAACTATTCTCAATGGGGATAGGGAATTACACAGAAGATGATATTAAAGAATGCTCTCGTGCTTTTACTGGTTGGACATTAAAGAATGCTGAATATATGTCTGTCAGGGCTATGAAAGACTCTATTTGGCCTTATGGGAGAATTTCTTGGCATTATGAATATAGAGACAGCGATCATGATTCTGGTCCGAAAACCTTTTTAGGTGAAACCGGTAATTTTAATGGCGGAGATATTGTTGGGATAATTTCAAAACAAAGAGCGGCGGCAGAGTTTATATCGAGGCATCTGTATGACTTCTTTGTTGCCGACGAAGTTCCTGTTCCCCAGTGGCCTTATACGCCACCTAGAGACCCCGAGGCTATAAAGCTTCTGTCAGATGTATACATCGCGAATAACCACGATTTAACTGAGGTTCTTAGGGTCCTGCTGAAGTCCGATTTCTTCAGGGAAGCTAGATTTGAAAGGGTAAAATGCCCGGTTGAGTATGTCGCAGGTTGCCTGAGAGTAAGCAATATAGTGGAACGGCCTACACTTTTAATGAACGACGCGGTTAGTGTTATGGAGTATATGGGTCAGAGTTTATTGAATCCACCGTCAGTTGAGGGGTGGCATGAAGGTAAGGAATGGATCAACAGTGGATCTATAGTTGAGAGAGTTAACTTCGCCTACGATGTTTGGCATAACTCTGAGTCACCTGAAGTCAAAGATGTAACTGACCGCCTTGCTTCCAGGGGAACCCTTGATTCATTGGACGCTGTGGAAGAGTGCTTGGATTTCATGGGGCCTCTCTTGTTTACTGAGGAAACAGCTAAGCAGGCCATTGTGGATCATGTGGCGAAACAAGGAGTCATTAAATTTGGTGACCAGAATAGTGACGTTAGGGAAAAAGCAGAAAATAGAATTTCCGAAATATTAGCGTTAATTGCCTCATCCAAAGAGTACCAACGATGCTAAGCCAATATTTTATTGTTCTGAGTTAGGTAGTTATAGCCGCCATGACCGACAAACTCCATAAAACCCACGCTACTTACGATAAAACTATTGGCATTGTGAATAACAACCCACTAGGTAGGGGATTCGCCCATCCTGTGGATATTGCCTCAAAAAATGGCGAACTTTTTGTTTTAAATAAACACCCAGCATTCACGAGGGTTGGAGTCTGTAATTACGAAGAGGATTATCTGAGGGAATTTGGTACCTATGGACATGGTGATGGGCAGTTTTGGCTGCCAACTGGGATAGCGGTCAATGATGAAGGATATGTTTTTGTTTGTGATGAGTTCCATAATAACGTTTCTGTTTTCCGATCCTCAGGTGAATACGTTAGGAACTGGGGCAAGCAAGGCAGTGACCTTGGGGAATTAGATGGGCCATCAAACATCGCTCTCAGTGGAAACGGGAATTTGTTTGTTGTAGACCAGAACAACCACAGGGTTCAGGAATTTTCGACTGATGGAGAGTTTGTGAACTCTTTGGGCGAATTCGGACATGGCAATGGTCAATTAAATCAGCCCTGGGGAATCGCTATAGGAAAAGATGGAAGTATTTTTGTTTCGGACTGGGGCAATGATCGTATCCAGCAATTTGATCCTGCCGGAGAATACGTAGCGATATATGGGGGGCCCGAGGAAAATAACGGGTCTCTTCACAGGCCTTCTAAGCCAGCAGTGGATAGAGATGGATACGTTTATGTGTCGGATTGGGGCAATGAATCCGTGAAAATATATTCTCCTTCCGGTGAACATGTGCAAAGTTTACGTGGGGAAGCTACCCTGTCAGTATGGGCACAGGAATTCTTGGATGCGAATCCGGATGAGTCTAGCCAGAGGGACATTTCAGATTTGATGCCAGAATTGCCCGATCATTTCGACACTCCTTATCTGATATCCACTCAAATAGAGTCTTATTTTTGGGGTCCTTCTTCAGTGATTATTGGTGAAGACGGACGGTTATATGTTGTTGAGTCTTCACGACACCGCATCCAGATATACAACGTATCTTAGTTTGGTGCGCAAAGTTACAGCTTAATCAAACTGTTGAATATATGGAATTTGGTGGTCTGTTCTAAAATACCTTGCCATAACCAACCAAGCGGGATATTCGATAGAATTTGCAGGTTACTTGCATATGGTTAGGCTGGAAAGAAGTTCCGAGTTCGATTCACAAAATAGACAAGAGAAAGCATCACCGGAACTTCAACTAACACCCCGACGACGGTAGCTAATGCGGCACCCGAATGTAATCCAAATAGTGAAATTGCGACAGCGACAGCGAGCTCAAAAAAATTAGATGTGCCTATCAGACAGGCGGGTGCGGCAATGGCGTGGTCAAGTTTAATAAATTTCGCTGCAGCATACCCTAAAGTGAATATGCCATATGTTTGCAGAATCAGTGGGACGGCTATCAGGGCAATTATTTCGGGTTTATCAAGTATGACTTTAGCTTGGAATCCAAATAAGAGCACCACCGTGAAGAGCAGCCCAATTATTGAAAAAGGTTTAATACGTCTCAGGTAGTCACTTATAGTGTATGGGCTTGACTGTCTGCCAAGTTGGACTCGTGTCAAAACCCCCGCTACTAGAGGCAATACTACATAAAGACCGACCGATAAAATAAGGGTGTTCCACGGAATTTCTATGTCGGCAACTCCCAATAAAAAACCAGTAATGGGGGCAAAGGCAAAAATCATTATTATGTCGTTAATAGATACCTGTACCAGGGTATAGTTGGGATCACCTTTGGTTAGTTGACTCCAAACAAAAACCATTGCAGTGCAAGGAGCCACTCCAAGTAGAATCATGCCTGCTATGTACTCGTTGGCAGTTTCAGGGTTCACATAGTCACTAAATAAGATCTTGAAAAAAACCCAACCCAAAGTGGCCATAGTAAAGGGCTTTATAAGCCAGTTCATGGTCAGGGTGAGAATGAGGCCTTTTGGTTTTCGGCTAACATTTCTTATAGACGAGAAATCTACTTGTGTCATCATTGGATAAACCATGATCCAGATACAAATTGCGACGGCCAGGTTTACGTGGGCCCACTCTAAGTCAGCTATAAAGCTAAATACGCCCGGAACTGAAGATCCCAATAAAACCCCAGAGAGTATGCAGATTGCTACCCAGACCGACAAGTATTTTTCAAATACACCCATTGCTTTTCTATATCACCTCATAACCTCAAGGAATGTTAAATAACTACTTTACCAATGGAACAGCTAAACTTGAATAAGAAATCATTAACAAATATGTCTCCAAAGGGGGATAACAAAAATTTTAACCGTTTAAGCGAACCAATAAATGAACTTTTTGGCTTATTGAGGTAGGATGGGCGCCATCTCAATAAATTTAAATTGAAAAATAGTAGGAGGAATTTTCTAGATGAGAGCAGTGGTTTATAAAAAGCCTTTCGAAGTGGCTGTTGAAAACGTTGATGATCCCACAATTAAGCATCCTAATGATGTCATTGTGAAAATAACTTCGAGTTGTATTTGCGGTTCTGATCTTCATATGTACGAAGGTAGAACTGCTGCGGAACCTGGGATAGTGTTTGGTCACGAAAATATGGGGGTCATAGAAGAAGTCGGCTCAGCGGTGAAAAACCTTTCTGTGGGTGATCGAGTTGTAATGCCATTTAACGTAGCTTGTGGGTTTTGCAAGAATTGCCAACGGGGTTTCACTGGTTTTTGTACAACGGTAAATCCGGGATTTGCTGGTGGTGCTTACGGCTATGTTGCGATGGGGCCATGGCCCGGAGGACAGGCGGAATATCTACAAGTTCCTTTTGCTGACTTCAACTGTTTGACTCTTCCTAAAGGCGATGAATTCGAATCTGACTTTTCCCTTTTGGCAGACATATTTCCAACTGGATATCACGGAGCTGAATTGGCGGATGTGAGTCCCGGCGAGAGTGTAGCTGTTTTTGGTGCCGGCCCGGTCGGTTTGATGGCTGCTTACAGCTCTGTAATTAGGGGTGCGGCAGAAGTTTACTGTATCGATCATGTGCAGGAACGCCTGGACAAAGCTGAGAGTGTGGGTGCTATACCTATAAATTTTGATAATGGCAATCCCGTCGAACAAATAAGAGACATAAGAAACGATACAGGGGTTGATAAGGGTATAGATGCTGTTGGTTATCAGGCAGCTGCGCAAGGGTCCTCAGCTGCGGGTGGTGAGCAAGAGGAAATTCCCAATGTGGTTTTGAATCAGATGATTGATGTAGTTAAACCAACCGGTGCACTTGGTATACCAGGACTCTACGTACCGTCTGATCCCGGTGGCGTAAATGAATCGGCAAAGTCTGGTGCTTTACTATTGAATTTTGGAAGATTGTTTGAAAAGGGACTTCGGCTAGGGACGGGCCAGTGTAATGTCAAAAAGTACAACGCCTATCTCAGAGACCTAATCATTGCCGGGAAAGCTTCTCCAAGTTTCGTGGTTTCCCACGAAGTGAGTCTTGAAGAAGCCCCGGAGGCTTACCAAAAATTTGATCAGAGAGTTGAAGGTTATACAAAGGTTCTATTACAACCGTAGAGGACTCTCGGAGACAGGGCAGAAACCTGTGATTCTTATTTAGAAGTACTGGCTCTGCCCTGTCTCTCTTACTGGGTGACATATGAATTTGAATGACGCTGACAATTATCATTGGGTTGAAGAATGGGATGGCGCTAGAGAGAGAACAACTGAGTCTCTATTAGGTTGGGCCCATCCAGGCATGGCGGTGACTGAAAATCAACGCATAGTAACTTGCGATAGTGGGGAATCGAAGATACTCGTCTTTTCACTTGAAGGGGAGCTGGAATATTCCTGGGTCGGGGACTTTACTGATGCGCATGGTATATCCATTGTGAAGGAGGATGGGGATGAAGTTTTATGGATAGCGGATAACGGTTCGAAACGGACGTCAGAACATTCCTATGAATATCCTCCTGGAGCCGATCAAAACTCCGGCAGGGTTTTCAAGTGCAAATTTGGCGGAGAACAACTACTAGAGCTACCGTTCCCAGACCATGATGCCTACAGCCAAACTCGCTATGCTCCAACCTCCGTTGTTGTTGACGATCCAGCCAATGGAGGCACAGGAGACGTCTGGGTAGCTGATGGATACGGTGCGAGCTTAGTTCATCGATTTTCTAAAGAGGGTACCTATATTCAAACTATTGACGGGCTTGAGGGTGAAGGGAGGTTCGACTGTCCACATGGGATCATTATCGATAACAGAAAAACTGCTCCAGAGCTCTATGTGGCAGACAGGGCCAATTCTCGTGTCCAGGTCTATGATTTAAATGGAGAATTTATTCGATCGTTTGGTTCCCAGTTTTTAAACACTCCTAGTGGATTTTCCGTGTATCAGGACCTGATGGTAGTTGCGGAGCTTGATTCGAAATTAACGATTCTTGATAAGGATGATCAATTCATCGAGTATCTATTTATGGACGAAGAAGCCCCGAATCGCCCTGGGTGGCCTAACGAAGAAAAAAATGATTCTGCTTTGAAGAGACCTTCAGATTTAAAGCCAGGTAAGTTTAATAGTCCGCACGGAATGACGATTGATAGGGATGGCAACATTTATGTAGCCGAGTGGCTCATAGGTGGGAGAATGACTAAGCTAAAAAAAATTAATTAAGAGAGTTATAGACCGTTTGTGAGATCATGAACTCTGGTCAGAATTATGGACCAATACCTAGGGAGTTAAAATGCAGATAGGGAATCATCATCATAACTATGCTTGGACCGAGAAATGGGGCAGTATTCCAGATACCCAAAGTTCTAGAGAAGGATGGGCTCACCATGGGATTGTGGTAAGCAAAACGGGCGAGGTATTTTCATTCCATCAGGGGGATAATACTCTTATCACTTTTGATCAAAATGGCACCTTGATAGATTCTGCTGAGACGACCGTTGAGAATGCCCATGGGATGACTCTGGTTGAAGAGAATGGAGAGGAATTTATTTGGTTGGCAGATAATTTGTCGGGTCAAGTAGTAAAGGTTGATTTAAGTGGGAAATTGGTATCTAGCATATCCATGCCTGACATTGAGGTTTATGCGGATGGAGGTAAGTATTCCCCGACCGATGTTGCAGTAAATGAAGAACGTAATGGAGGTAATGGTGAAATAGTCATTACTGATGGATACGGAAGCAGCTGGATACATTTTTATGATAGAGATGGGAATCTCCAAGCAAGTATAGATGGAACAGATGGTGACGGAGGGGGATTTGCTACACCTCATGGTGTGTGGATTGATAATCGTCGAGATAAATCAGAGCTTTACATAGCAGATCGAAGTAATGGACAGATTCAGGTTTATGGTCTTGATGGGAAGTTCATTCGCCACTTTGGTGCAGCACCCGGAGCTGACTGGTTACACAGTCCGAGCGGGTTTGCCGCTTGGGGTGAATATCTGATAGTCGCTGAATTACGGGGTTCTAGAGTAACTCTGTTGGATAGGAATGATGAGCCCACTGTGTATCTGGGTGAAAACACTGGGGCATTTAAGTTCAATGAGGGTTGGCCAAACGTACCTCATGAAACACTAGTTCCTGGCAAATTCAATAGTCCCCATGGTATAGCGGCGGACAGCGAGGGCAATATATTCGTTGCTGAGTGGCTAATTGGTGGGCGGGTGAACAAGCTTACTAGGTCGGGTTAAGTCTGTTGCTATCCTATCTTTTTTAATTCACGCCATTAGCGCAAATAGATTTTAGATGTCTTAAGAACTAATGGAAGGACGCACTTGAGTTGAAAATTGGTATTTTTGATCATGTAGAAAAACTTCCCTCTGTTTCTCTCAGTGAGCAATATTCAAATCGAATATCTCTTGTTCAGCGTGCCGATGAGTTGGGGTTTTATTCATATCACGTAGCGGAACACCACCATTCGCCACTAACTGTCGCACCTTCACAAGGAACCTATTTGGGGGCTTTGGCGGCGGTAACAACCAATATCAGACTTTGTCCCCTTGTTTATGTACTGCCATTGCATCATCCGATAAGGACCATCGAGGAAATATGCATGCTGGATAATTTAACGGGCGGCAGGTTAGATGTTGGATTTGGGCGAGGAGCTCCTGTGGGTGACGAACTTTATATGTGGGGACAGGACCCGATCGATTCGAATTCTATCTTTGAAGAGTCACTTCAGGTCATTATGCAAGGACTGACATCTGAGTTTATCAATTTTGGAGGGCAGCATTTCCAATTCCATGATTTGTGGATGGAGTTGAGGCCCTATCAGCTGCCTCACCCTCCCATATGGGTAGCTGGAAATCCGATAAAAGCTGGACAAATAGGGGCCAATTTGATTACAGAAGGAACCATATTGGATTTGCCGGCCATAGTGCAGAAATATTTGGAAGTTCGAAATGCGTCAGAAAAATTAGAGAGCCTTTTTCACTTCCCAGATGATTCTTTGGTGGGAGTATCCAAAAGAGTTTTTGTTGGTAAGGACAATGAATTGGCTGTTAAACGGGCCAGAGAGTCTTATGGCGTTCATCTCTCCAACTACACAAAGCCAATGCCCCACGGGAAATCCAGAAGACCGAAAATCATGATTGAAAATGAGATTGGTAGCCGAACCTTACCGTGGACCGTGGACTTTGACACGGCAATCAATAGTGAGAGAGTGTTGGCAGGTTCCTCGACAGAGGTTACCGAATATATTCATCGATACAAATCGGATAGCGGGGCTAATTTTCTACTTCTGTCATTCCAATGGGGAAATTTGTCCCATGAGGAAGCTTTAAAGACTATGGAAGTAGTAGCAGATGAGTTCATTAATTAGGCAAAATGAAGCTATATAACAGCCTGACGAAACCTGATGTTTGGCCTCTCAGGTTTGAATTTGATGGAACAAGAATGCCAATGCCCATCAACTATATTCAGCAAGCCACCGAAGTTCTTTCTATAGACGTGGGTTGTCAAGTGCTTGTGGACGACTTTATTTTAGAAAAATCCACTTTAGAAAGGGCTTTTCATAGACCGCGGAAAAGCGATAGGAACCATATATTGCGAGAGTAATGGATTTGTGGCTGCCGGTGGTCCTGGATATAAAAGCCCAAGAGATATAGGAGAATAAATATGGATATTGATCGCAGAAATTATGATGGGATACCGAGAACAGGATCACCTCATTTTCAGGCTGTGAGGGCCGGAGATTTTCTTTTCCTAGCTGGAGCGACTGCTAAACTGACCCGTGCAGAGACCGGCACGATGGGAGAGCAGACCAGAGTAATTTTGGAACGAATGGATCATATTATGAAATCTGAGGGGGGATCTCTTTCCGATATAGTAAAGATCACAAGTTATGTGACAGACTTGTCCGAGGAGGCTAAAGCGGAAACTCAAGAGGTCAGGGTTGAATTTTTTGGAGAGGATCTTCCTGCCAGTACAAGGGTAAAAGTAGCAGGCCTTGATGGCCCCGCATTATTAATTGAAATTGATGCTATAGCTGTGATTCCCAGAGATAGTTTATAGTTTCTAGAACCTAGTAGTGGTCGGTAAAAATAAATCCGTTTATTTTTACCGACCACTAGCCTTATTTTCCCTGAAGATTATAGCTATCTAGATGCAGCTATTATTGCCCCCAAGGCTCAATGGCCGCTTTTAAAGATTTATATCCATCCAAGAAACCGGGACGGTCTCCACTATAAACTTCGTCAAAGGCATCGAGGGCGCTGTCGAGCCATTTCTTAAGCTTGCTATTTCCAGGATTCGCATCAATGTAGGCGTCCCGTATGAGGACAAAGTGAATCCTAGGATCATACGGCTGTTTTGTTCCCGCCATCCATTCATCTCCGTCAAGCAGGCGGAGTAACATAGCGTCGGCTGAACCCAGAGTTTGTTCATGAATAGGTGGGCCGTCCATTCTGTGCATAACGGAGGTCATATCACGACCGTTGCCTGTTGTGAAACCCATTTCACTCCAAATTCTTCGCATGTCTACTTCTTGACCTAGATGTTTGGCGACCATGCCGCCAAAAGTCCTGAGAGGGTCAGAAATGTCAGCTAGTAGGTCAGTGAGTCTGTCACCATCAAGATCAGTAGCTAACACTATGGTTTCTTGTTTCTCAATAAGGTCCCAGATAAGAAGACCGTAGTTTGTATCAGCAATATGTTGCTCAATCCTTCCTCCCCAGTTCTCCATTCCGTCCCGAAAGTCATCTGGGAGAAGTGTTGCAATTTGGTCAATTCGTTCCTTGTGTTCCTCATACGGGTCAACAGCATATCTTCGACCTACCTCAAACTTGGTTCCCTGTAATAGCCAGGAGTGTAAGCCAGCGTTTATCCCGTCTTCCATGGCTTGCGTTGGCTTCATGGCTACCCGTCCAATGCGTCCAGTCTCATGAACCATTTTGAGAAAGAGCCGATTCGCGTATGCCATTTGTACAGCTGGCGTGTTCATCTCAGAGTGAACAATACCGTCTGCATCAATATCGAATAACGTTTTATTTTGTGAATAAGGTAGACACGGCATAGATCTGACTACTGTGATTGGTCCGTATGGTCTGACATTACAGTAAACACCTGCCTGGGTTCGGAGTGGAGCGTTACCTGACTTACCCATAACAACCACTTTGTTTCCGTCCCCGTCGTTAACATAAGCATCCCCAGCTGTGGACCATTTAATGGAAGTACAAGGCATGTTGCCAAACCAGCTGAGAGCCTCGAGTTCAGTATCGTGGCGATACTGGGACCACATAGGGACTCCGTAAAAGGGAAGGCCTAATATGTCAGTGGCAGCGATTGTTCCCAAAAGAGCGTAGGCATCCGTAAGAGAGTGAGCAACAGGATTTATATTGGTGTTATGGTTTCCGCCCTGCCAGACCCTTGCTTCTGGATATCCGTCTGGCTTTATGTCAGAAGGTTCAAATAACTCAGACAGCTTGTTGAATAAATCACCACCATCTGCCTCTGTCCTTGCTATTGACAATAAATCGATCATTAATGCACCTCATCTGTAAATTGATATAACCACACGGGATGGTAACAAATCCCGAGAGGTTTTCGTAACCTTTAATCTTTTTTCTGAGAAATTGACTTTTGAGGTGTACCATACCCTTAATTATCTTCTAAAAGGGGTGAAATTGATGGGACTATCAGATCGAAAACCGGTGACGGCTGCCGAATATATAGGATATAAAAGCCGTTTCAATAACTGGGGCCGCTGGGGAGAATCTGATCAGTCCGGCACGCTCAATCACATTGATAGGTCGAGTGTTCTGGGGGCAGTGAATTTGATTGAAACTGGTGAGACTGTTTCTTGTTCGAATCCAATCGCTACCCGGGAAGTGGTTCAAGACCCGAAAAGAAATCCAAGACCAGCAGATCATGAAATGTCTGTTACTCAGACCGGGTCCGGAGACTATATCGGTGTTTATTATCACGGTTATGTGAATACACATATTGATAGTCTTTGTCATTTCTTTACTGAATCACTTGAGAATGACGGGAAGCTATATAACGGTGCTGATCCTTCTTTAATTACGGAATCCGGGGCAAAAACACATTCGGTGGACAATTGGAGCAGTGGGATTGTAACAAGGGGTGTTTTATACGATATACCAGAGCTTAGGGGAACAGATTTTGTCGAGTACGAACAACCTGTAGAAGGTTGGGATTTACAGGATTGGGCGGATCAGGTGGGAGTGACTCCTCGTAAGGGTGACGCGGTCTTGATTCGATCTGGATATTCAGCATTTTGGGCTGCAAATCCGGACCATGAGATCACTTCTCCTCCTAAGACTCCAGGAAATGCTCCTTCTATTTTAGAGTATTTGTATGATACTGATGCCTCGCTTCTTGGATGGGATCTTCAGGAGACAGGATTTAGATCAGACCAATACCCTGCCCGGATAGCCGTCCATGAAGTGGCGATTCCACACATGGGGATGCCTTTGCTTGACAATGCTGATTTCGATGCTCTTGCGGAGGCATGCAAGAGAAACGGGAGATACGAGTTTCATATCACCATTGCCCCTCTTGTTATCAAGGGAGGAACAGGATCTCCGGTTAATCCGATAGTTACTTTCTAGAACCTGGTATAGCCGCCATCCACTATGAATTCTTCACCGGTTTGGTATGAAGAACTATCACTGGCAAGATATACGGCAAGGCCTCCGAAGTCTTCGGGCTGTCCCCATCGCCTAACTGGAACCCTCTTCATAACTCTGTCTTCAAATTTTTCGTCTCCAACCCTAGCAGAGGTCATTGCCGTTTCGATCCATCCCGGGATTATGGAGTTTGCAGTTATTCCGTAGCGGGCCATCTCTACTGCAAGCCCTCGAACCATCGCTAGCATTGCCCCTTTAGTTGCCGCATAGGCTTCGTTCCGGGCCGCTCCATGTATTGCAGAAGTACTTGAGGTGCCTATAAGGCGTCCCCCTTCTCCCCTTTCAATCATATGCTTGGCGGCCGCTCTGAATGTAAAAAAGGTTCCGTCTAAATTTATCCCTATAACTCGTTTCCAAACATCTGTTGGGAATTTCTGAAATGGTGCACTTCCCCCAGCACCTGCATTTGCGAAACAAGCATCTACTTTTCCTAATAGAGTGACCGTTTCAGCGAAGGAATCAATCACCGCAGATTCATCAGATATATCGCAAAGTATGGCGTGGGCATTGTCTGACTTTTGTTTCAGCTCAGATAGAGCCGATTCATTTTTGCCCGGATTGGTGCCCCAGATGCAAACAGATGCGCCAGCGTCTGCGAGCGCCTTCGCCATCCCAAGGCCTATACCGCTATTCCCGCCCGTTATTAAGGCTGTTTTACCGGTAAGATCAAATGGTGCGTATGGCATATAAATTTCCTTTGACTTTTTTAATTAAAATAACCTGTGTGGCATTCTTGGCTCTTCTTTAGTCATTACTTCCAAGACGGCTGGTTTTCCACTGTCCACTACATTTGCACATCTCTTTATAGCTGCCCCGACGAGTTCGGGATTATCGATACGTTCGTTGTAGCAACCCATGGCTTCAGCTACTTGTGAATAATTTCCATTTGTGTATTTCGTGCCATACAAATCATTGGCAGTGGGGAAGTTATGGGGTCGGTAGATGCCCATAGCAGAATTGTTAAGGATGATCGTCAATATCGGAATCTCTTCTCTGACACAGGTTTCAACATCCAACCCGATCATTCCAAAACCGTAATCACCTATCAGATTGACACAAAGCTTTGAAGGTTCCGCCATTCGAGCGCCCATTGCCAGCCCCAGGCTATAGCCCAGCTGAGTCGATTTTCCCCACGCTATGAAACCGTTAGGGTTTACGGCTTCGTAAAATGGAATTATTTGATCCCTGGGGCTCCCAGAGTCATGCGTGACGATGGTTTGTCTAGGATCGGTGTTTTTTGCCAGCTCATGAATCACTCTGTAAGGGTTAATCGGAGTCTCTCCCGATTTTAATAGTGGACTCCATTCCTTTAACCAGGATTCTCTAACTTCACTGATCTCATTAATAAAATCGAACTTCTGTGCATCTGAATTAGAACCAAGAAGTTCACGGACTTCCAAGATTAGTTCGTCAAGAACGAGTTCTGCGTCTCCAAGAATGGCATGATCGACGTCATAATCCTTATTTAGGTCATCAGAACAGTTCGTAATTTGGACAAGTGTTTTGTCATCAAACTTATCCATCCCGTGATGTATTCGAGTGAAGCTTGTGCCGACTCCAAAGACAAGATCAGATTTATCAAGGAAATGCACAACCATGTCAGTGGTTGTGCTACTTCTTGTACCTAGTGATAAAGGATGGGTTTCGGGAAATGCGCTTTTGCCTGCCATGGACGTCATAACTGGCACTCCGGTTAGTTCTGCCAATGCTTGGAGTTTCTCACTGGCAGTTCCGCTTGCATATAAGACTCCTTGGCCGGCCTGAATGATGGGCCTTTGGGCCCCGAGAAGCATCTTTGCAGCGAGTTTTATGTCTTGAAGATCACCGGAAGATCTCGTTCTGTTGACCACGGCGTAGTCTGTTGGGGTATCTTCTGATAATTCAGCGCGAAGGATATCGCTGGGTAGTTCCAGTAAAACAGGTCCAGGTCGTCCAGTTCTTAGTTGGGTAAATGCTCTGCGGAGCATTGCAGATATATCTGCAACGGTTGAAACGGAAGAGGACCATTTTGTCACAGTGTTGTAGGTGTCCGAAGGTCGGAATGTTGGGTGTACACCGTGTCGAGATCGTGGATTTGAAGCCGGAAGCAACAATATGGGTACAGAGTCTGCATAGGCAGTCGCTACACCAGCGAAGGCGTTTTCAGCCCCGGGGCCTGCCTGCATGGCGAATACTCCGGTTTTTTGTCCGTTTGTAATTCGACTATACCCGTCAGCTAAATT
>Ga0310345_10001998_pt1 | contig 21298 bp, 25 predicted proteins | sample HC15DNA20500_MG_FD_204667 | JGI IMG/M metagenome (GOLD analysis project Ga0310345, IMG submission 204667) | Marine microbial communities from station ALOHA, North Pacific Subtropical Gyre - HC15-DNA-20-500_MG | ecosystem: Environmental > Aquatic > Marine > Oceanic | place: Pacific Ocean: North...
CGAGGTATCCTCTAGCTTGAGCACAGCGATATCGGTGGCGGGGTCGGTACCAACGAGGGAGGCCGCGCGCGTTTCGCCATCCTGCATCAGGATCTCGATCTCGTTGGCCCCTTCGACGACGTGGTTGTTGGTGACGATGTGCCCGCTGCCATCGATGATGAAACCCGAACCCATGGCCGTGCCTTCGCGGGGCTGCTGTGGTTCCGGCGTGCCGAAGGGCAGGGGCGGCATGTCGCGCAGACGCGGCGGCGGGCCAACCACGCCCTTCGCGGCGATGCCCACCACGGCCGGGCTTTGGGCTTGGACGATGCCGGTGAAGTCGGCCGGGGCCGAAAAGTCGCCCGAGCTCGCGGCGCTTCCCTGCGCCAGGACGGGCATGGCGGGCGACAGCATACCGATGATGGCGACCGCCGAGGCGGCACTGCGCAGAATGGGAAAGGTCATGTGAAAATCCTTCGCATGTCAGAATGGAGGAAGGTCGGCAAAGGCGCCGATCCAAGAGAAGCCCGTCGAAGGGCTATTGGCCCTTCTGCCCACAGCGGCTGCGCGTGCGTGTTCGGTCATGGCGACCGGATCACATCACGACGGAGCCGAGCGATGGCCGGAATATTGGGCCGCGTCTTCGCGACCGCTCCGTGAGCGACAGGTTGCCGGCCGCCGCCTGCGGGATCATTGGGTAGGAACGAGAGGGTGGCAGACGGCCACCCCCTCGCCGCGTCATCTGCTGCGGTTCGCGATACGCGGCGCTTTGGCAGGGGTGGGAGGTCAGTAGACCTCGCCAACCTCCTGGATTTCCGCCTCGATGTCGTCGCCGTCGAACCAGCCTTCGAACCAGCCTTCCTCTTCGATGGTGACGACCTGGTCGTCATCCAGATCGGCGCTGTCGTAGATACCGGTGGTGTATTCATCCTCGCTCAGGAGCGCGTCGTCGTCCGTGTCGAGATCGGCGTAGTAGTTCGTGTAATTCTCACCGTAGAACGCGCCGAACTCCTCCTGATCGAGGAAGCCGTCGTCATTCGCGTCATAGGTGGCGAAGTCGGTATCGTAATCGGCGCCCAGATAGCGCTCGGTGCCAAGACCGAATTCCTCGTCCGAGATCAGGCGGTCGTTGTCGCGGTCGTAGTCGGCGTAGAGGCCGGTGGAATACTCGTTCTCGCTCAGGAAGGTATCGTCATCCGTGTCGAGGGCATCGTAGTAGCCGGTTTCACCAAAGCCAGTGGTGAAGGTGTCGTAGTCGTAATCCGTGCCGTATTCGTCGCCGAACATCTGGGCGGTCGCGGGACCTGCGAGGAGGGCGGCGGTCGCAGCGGCGGCAAAGAGCTTGTGCTTGATCGTCATGTGTCTCTCCTTTCGGGTGGTCATGTGACGAGGCCCCTCCAGCGGAGGGAACCTTGTCGGTCAGATTGTCCGGGTGCTACGTCTCAGGACCGATCCAGCTCCGGATCGATCCGTCCCGCCTCTGCACGGCTCGGATGAGCCGCATCGGATCTCTGCAAAGGATGCGTTTCGGGCATGATGTTTTCTCCCATCACCATCGTCGCACCTACACGGGACAACGTATTGCGAGGAGCTTGATCCGCTGTCGAACCGATGCACCTCGTTGGGCCGCCAGGCCGCCTTACAAGGGTGAATTGGCAAGCGCTCGCGAGTTTCGCTTGGCACCTGCCGGACCCTGCGGACATGCGAAGCGACCTCGCCCCGGACGTGTCGTGCCCAACGGAAACCATGTGGATTTGTTCCTGCCAGTTTGGGCGACCCGCTACATGAGCCTCATGTCGGATGCCGTGCGGACAGCCCCCGGACATGGCTCCGTCAACCCCAAGCGGCAGCAAACATCGAGACAGAAAGATCCTTGCCCCCAAGGACTGTTCATGCGCCAGCCGAGCTTCGTCGGAACGAGCCATAAGGTCCCACGTTGATGTGCCAACCCGGGAAGGAGGTCGAAATGCCTGTTGCATCAAAAACCGTTCTCACCGCTGGTTTGGCGCTTGTAGCGTCGACGCCTTCGCTTTGGGCACAGCAGGACGCCGCGCAGGGTGAGCCGACGGCGGGGTGGGACACGGTCCTCGTCCTCGAGTTCGTGGCCCCAGAGGTGAGGGTGGCGGGAGACGTCGTGCCGGACCTTCTCGAGATGGGCCGGGAGAAGCAGCTTTCCCGACTGGAAGTGCCTGATCTCGGCGCGGAGATCAGTCGCGTCGAGGGTGCCCTCGTGTTCCAGGAGTTCGAGGCCTTCTCGCTCTGGCGTAAGGACAAGATGGAAAGCTTCTTCCAGCCAGTGGGCGGAATGAATGATCTGGACATGTCGCTGCGCATCTTCCGGCCGGAGCTGCTGGCACAGAGCAACGTGCCCGGGATGGACCCGATCGGCGACGTTGCAGTCTCTTATCGCAATACCGGCAACGACTCTGCAGGGGACGCGGACATAGACGCGGTTACCGTCATCTGTCCCGGTGACCAGGCGGACTGCAAGCCGAGCAACTGAACGGACCCCTCGATGTCCAATCTGCCGAAGATAGCTACAGTCGTCGCATTTGTCCTGGTGACAGGTTGTGCGGAGACAATAACCACCACCTTGCCAGCCTATCAGCTGGCCAATGGTCGTGTTCTCCAGGATGTCGTCACCGTCGCGGCGGACCAATCAGGGGGCGCGCCGGTGCTCACGGCGATGACGACCTATGACGTCAGTGACCCTGGTCGGACGGTGGTCATCGCGCGGGAAACGGCCTCTTCTCCAGGAATTGGAACCGCCATGGCTTCCGGTCTAGGCGGTGCGGCCCTGACCTCGGCCGCAATTCTCGCATCGGCGGCCATCCTCGAGGACGGAGACGGTGGCGACACGGTGGTCAACGCCAGTTACGCCCCGGCTGGGAATACAGCGCGTGGTGGAGGTGATGCCGGGGACATAGACGCGCTCACCGCAGCGATCGGCGATTGCGGTTCCGACTGCAGTGCGAGCAACTGATCGATGCCGAGAGGTCAGCCTGCAGCCGATGGCGCTGTTTGAGGTGCCGGAGATCCCGGCATTTCGCCCGAGGCCGCTTGAACAGTTCCATCAGGAAGTCTCGCAGGTCCAGGGGCGGAGATCACACAAAAATTTGAACCGAAGGGGAAAAGGCGGGTTGGGTCAGGGATCCAGAGAGAAAGGATACGTCATGCTATTCAAATATCTTCTGCCTGCCTCCCTGCTGCTGGCGGCTTGCGCCGACATGCAAGGCTCGGAGCCCCTGACCCCACGTGGCGCTGGCGGGGCCGTCTTCAATGACGAAGATCGTCCCGATTACCGGCCGGGCGGTGACCCGGTTCTGCGCACGGGGGGCGGGCTTAACGACGAAGATCAGTAATCTGCTGAGGCCTGCTTTCCACGATCCAGGCAAAGCAGCGGTGTTCGGATTTACCGCGTTCGAAACATGCCCCGTCAGATAAGCATCTAACGGGGCATTTCGAGGCAAAGTCCATCCTCTGAAGATATTGGCGTCGAGCTTCCGCAGTTATTCCCAGAAGCCTTCATCGATGCCTTCGAGGGCTTCAAGGTCCTCTTCATTCAGGCGTGTGACATAGGCGTAGTTCTGATTATCGACAGCGACCAGACTGACGTCACCGACCGAGATCATGACATGTTTGTCGCCAATATCGAGGAAGCCTCCGACTTCCGCGACCAAGCCGATCATCTGTCCCTCGCGGGACAGCACGATGTCCTCGATTTCGCCGATCTGGTTCCACTCGGGACCAATCGCATCATAGACTGCGGCTGAATCCCAGCCTTCGTCATTTGCCTCGTTGGTAGTGTAGATGGTGCCGTCCACAATATCGCGCGAGCGGATCAGTTCGCCTTGCAGGGCCGAAAGATCGGCACTGCTCATGGAAGCCATCGCATGGGTCTCGGCCAAACCGACAGAGCCGAGGGTGGCAAAGATGATCGCGCTGGCAGTTAACTGTTTCACAGATCTCATCCTTACATGTCAGAATGACGGGAATGAGATTGAATTAGACTGCCGACAAGGGGTCTCCAGAATTTATTGCATGTTCCAAGTAATCAGGGCTGCACGAGAATTGAGAACCCCCGTGCAGCCCCGGAATGAGACATCGAGCATGCAAACTGACAAAGGAACCATCACCCCTGCAAATTGTTCCGCTGCGCTTGAGGTTTCTTGCAGGCGGTTCAGTTGGCGAGTGGCACGCATTCCCCTTTATTCAGCCGGTGTGTTTTCCGCCGGACCTTCTTCCAGAACAGCCGCGAGATGTGCGATTTCCGGTCCCCTCAGCGCGCCGTCGCCATCGAGATCGAAAGCGGAGAAGTCGCCCGTCAGCTCTTCCGGTGCGTCCAGACCGCCGCTGAGATCGCTGTCGTAGCTGGTGGTGTAATCAGTCGCAGCCACCCATGCGACCTCGAACTCCGCCTTGGTGATCACCCCGTCCGTGTCACGGTCCCACTGGCCGATATCGAACTCCCGGACATGGAGTTGCTGCACAAGCTGTTCGATCCGGGCACGGTCGTCGCCGGCCTGCTCGAGGGCGGCCAGAAGTTCCTCCTTGCGGGTTTCCCCGAGGGTCGAGTTGCCGATTTCCTCGAGAAGGGCCTCGTAGTCGAAAACCTCCGAGGATAGGGCTGTCTCGAGGATCGCGAGGCCCGTGTTGGAGCCTGCTGCCTCGGTCCCGAGGGCGGCTTCCGCCTCGCTTTCGACCTGCCGCGCGAGAATGTCGTCCCCCCGGAGCACGACCGGTTCATTCCCCGGCACCGGGGGCAGTGTTTCGTCTTCCACCTCGTTCGTCAGCATTTCGGTCGTCGGCTGGTCGATGGCTGGAACGGCCTCTTCGCCGATGTCCTCCAGCGGCTCGGCATCGGCCCCCTCGCTGGCGCCGATATCCGCCGTCGGCGGCTCCGCAAGCTGGCCGAGGTCGTCGTCGACATTCGCGACATCGGCCGCGTCGTCGCTGATGAAGCTGGCCGCGATCAGCGCTGCTGCGCCGGCTGCGGCCACGATACCGACAGTTCTGATCATCATGCTCACTCCTGTTTAGCGTGGGTATGGATCACGGGTTCGGTTGAACCGGACCAACCGATAGAGGCCTGTCCAGTTTCCCCAACGGCTTCACAGCCCCGTCAGAATTTGGAACCTCGTCCGGCCCGGTCCGTTGGGCGGCCATCCAAGAGGTCGTCGCACGTGGCGATGCGATCATGGCGTCGCCGGCGGCCGTTCACCGACCAGGAGGAGAGACGATATGCGTTTGAAGACAGCGACCGCCATGGGTCTTGCCCTTGCCGTGACTGGGGTCATGCCCGCCCTGGCCCAAACCACGTGGACCTACAGCGACATCGATACCGACGGAAATCTCGAGCTCAGCTCGGTCGAATTCGAGAACTACAGTGGTGAGCTGTTCGGGCTCTGGGACGCCGATGGCGATAGCACCATCGTGGAGCAGGAGTTCACCAGCGGTCTCTACGATGCCTGGGACACCGATGCCGATGGCGTGCTGACCGAGGCCGAATACACCGACAACTGGGATATCTGGTTCGATGATTACGAGACCATCGGCCATGACGCGGTGGACCTCGATGGCGACGGTCTTCTGACCGAAGACGAGTTTAGCGACGGCGTCGTGAATGCCGGGCTCTTCGACAGCTGGGGCGGCGGCCCGCTCGATGAGCAGCAATTCTCGACCGTCCTTTACGACGTCTATGATTCCGACGACAACCTCACCATCTCGCAGGTCGAGTACGACGCCGTCCCGGCGATCAACAGCCTCGGCCATGACCCGGTGGACACGCTGCGGGTGAATGACGTCATTTCGCTTTCCGAGTGGAGCTACGACGATGTCTATGCTGGCGGCATCAGCGCCGAGGAGTTCATCGACGAGATGGAGGTCTACGGTGTCACCGGCGAGGAGATCGGCGATGTCGAGGATCTTCTCATCGGCCCCGACGGCCGCGTACTGTCGGTGATCGCCGAGGTCGGTGGCTTCTGGGACATCGGCGACACCCATGTGAGCATCCCCTTCGAAGAGGTGGCGCTGGCCGATGATGGCGACGGGATCGTGGTACCGGTCACCGAGGAAAACGTCAGCGACTACGATCTGTGGACCTACGACGCGGTGAGCGCGGAAGAGGCGACTGAAGAAGTCGTCTCCGGTCTGGACGATGCGACCATCCTGCGCGCCTGGCGTGCGACTGAGCTGATCGGCGACTCCGCGCGCCTGCAGGACGGCGATCTCTATTCCGAGTACGGCTACATCAACGACCTGATCCTGCGCGACGGCGAGGTCGCCGCGGTGGTCGCCAATGCGAGCTCGGGCTACGGCGCCGGCTACCAAGCCTATCCCTTCTATGGCTACGACTATGACATGGGCTGGGATGCGGGGAGCCCCTACTACGATCTGCCTTACAGCGAAGATGAGGCCAGTGAACTGGAGCGGTTCGACTACGATCGCCTTGGCAGCTGATCCGTACCACTTGCAGCGCTAACCTGTTCCACCTGCGCCCCGTCGGTCATGATGCCGACGGGGCGTTCTCATGGCCCCTGCGGCACCGGGAGTGTCGAAAGTGATACCGAACGCGTTGCATGCGAAGCCGGCTCGTCCCGATACGGAGAAACCACGATGCCACGTCCCCGCACCCGCGCCCTCAGCGAGGTCCTCGACCAGCTGGAAAGCTCCATCGAAGGCGAAAGCGTCAAGGTGGAGACGGTGATCGCCAAGCTGGGGCATCGCTCGTTCGCCTCATTGATGCTGGTCTTCTCGCTGATCTCAACATCGCCCGCCAGCGCCATTCCCGGCATCACCGCCACCGTGGCTGCCATTGTCTTCGTCCTGGTGGTGCAGATGATCGCGGGACGGGACTGCGTCTGGCTGCCGGACTTCGTGACGCAACGCGAGATGTCGACCGCGAAGCTGTGCAAGGGGATCGGTTGGCTTCGCGGACCGGTCCGGTTCGTGGAGCGCTTTCTGAAGACCCGGCTCACCTTCCTTTTTCACCGGCCCTGGCTCTGGCTTCCGCTCCTGCTGATCCTCGCGCTGACCTTGTTCATGCCCTTCATGGAGATCATTCCGACCTCGGGATCCATTGCCTCGGCGGTCATCGCCCTTTTCGCGGCCGGGCTTCTGACACGCGACGGGATCGTGGTAATTGCCTCCATGCTCCTGCTGCTCGCCGTGCCTGTGGCAGCGTGGCAGTTCGGCTTTTCCGGCTGAAAGCCTTGCGGCCCAAGGGGCTGCGCGGTCGGCGCGGCATCCAGGGCCGAAAATATGACTTCACTTGATCCCCAGCCGCTTTTCCAGGTCGCGGCGCAGCTTGCGGCTGGCGGCCCGGCCCGTGATCTGCTCGGCCATCAGCGTGCGCCCGTGCAAGATCCGATCCTCGCCCGACCCCTCGATGACGAAGGCGCGGCGGGCCCCCGTCACGGTCCCCTTGGCCGCCGTGGCCGCGACGACGGTGATGGTGACGTCGGACACATCCTCGATTTTGCGCTTGCTGTCGCCTGCCGAAAGCCCGCGCCGGATCAGATCCTCGAACTCGCCGATGCTGCTGTGATGCCCGCTTTGCAGGGGGCCCTGATTGGTGGCCTCGCGTGAATCCTGAAGCTCCTGATCGCTCATCAGGGTGCGATCGGTCACCACGGCCTGGCACTCCTCGCCTCCCACCACGAGATCAATGACGACCTCGACGATGTAGATCGGCTCGAGGCCGAGATTGGAGACGAAGCACTTGGCCTTCAGAGCGGCGCCCGCGCCTTGGGTGATCGTGATGAGTTGGCGACGCTGGCGCAGGAAGCTGAACAGGAAGATGTTCAGGTAGGAGATCCACACCACGAGCATGGCCGCGTTCAGGACCACGGAGAGGGCGGCGCTGTGGTCGGCGAGCCATTGCATGACGGGTGCTCCCTCGTTCGGTCAGGCGCAACACGTAGAGCCCGCGGCAGGTCCATGCCTGAATGCTTCGTGACCCGGCCGTGAGTACGGAAGACGCGCTCTTGCTTGCCAGCCATGGTCACGGGTGGAGGGCGTCCCATCAAACTGCGGATCATTGCAGGCCCGGCGGGCAGGGCCCGCACTGCCCGATTGCTCTTGGCCGTCGGGCGGACCCGGCATCGGCGCCATACGGGGATCTACATGGCCTGCAATCGTTCGAGCAGCACCTCGTTGCTTTTCAGCGTCGTTAGCCGGTCGCGCAGGATGTGGTAGCCCCGCGGATCCGTTCGCCGGGCGATCAGGGCCCGGCGGCTCCAGCGGCCCTGCATCCGCATGGAGCCCTTCTCGTCGCGGATGCCGTAATCGCGCCCGACACGCAGATGCAGCCGCCGCAGGTTCGCGGGCACCCAGCGCCGCGTTTCATCCGTGCCGTCCCACTGGTGGTAGATGTCCTCATAGCTGATCACCTCCGTGGGCGAGCCGCCGCGCCGCAGGTCGCTGGCGATGTCGTGAACCCGCGGGATGCTCACGTTGCGATCCTTGCCCCCGATCAGAATGGTGACCGGAGCCCCGGGCGTTGCGGGATCCTCGAGGCGCGGGATCGAGCAGCCGTAATAGCTGACATGCGCGGCAAAGCGGGGCCCGTCGGGCAGGTAAGCCCGGGCCAGCTGCTCATAGGCAGCGAGCTGCGTGATCATGCCGCCATAGGAGAAGCCGATGATGCCGATCCGGCCCGCGTCCACATCCGGGCGGCCCGCCAGGTAACGCAGCCCGGTGAAGGCATCGCCGAGCATCATCGCTTCGGTCACTGACATGGCGCGGATGAAGTCACCATTGCTGCCGACGCCCCGGGTGCCGAAGCTGTCGATCACCAGCACCACGTAGCCCTCATCCGAAAGCAGGCGGCCATAATCCCGCTCGCGCTTGTCCTGCAACCCGCCCAGACCTTCGGACACCACCACGGCCGGGCAGGGGGCGCTCGTGTCATCCGGCAGGTAGAGCTCGGCGTCGATCTCGATCCGGGGCACGTCCTCACCCTCGATCATGTCGTGGATGAGGTCGGGGTTGGGGCCGGTGATCTTGATTGTCTGCATGGGCCTTTCGACGCTGCCGTTTCGGTTAGGGGCTCAACCGGTGCTGTCAAAGGGGGTTCCGCCCACCCCGCTGCGAGCGCGCAAACCGCGTGGTCCTGGGCAAGGCTGGCGCCCATGGGGGAACCATCCAGAAATTCTCCCGTTCGCCCTTAGGACAAGTAACACGAGGGTGATCGCGATGAAGCCAACCACAGCTGCTGCCACGGCTACGGAGGCCACGCTCGACCGGGGTGGACGCGCCTCCTGGGGCGCCATTTTCGCCGGGACCGTCGTCGGCCTCGCCGCCTTCGTCCTGCTCAGCCTTTTAGGGCTCTGGTGGGGATTTGCCGCGCTCGAGCCGACCGAAGCTAACCCGATCGGGGCGGTGCCCTCGGTGGCGCCTTGGTGGATCGTGGTGTCGCAGATCCTGGCGCTGCTGGCGGGCGGCTACGTGGCGGGTCGTTTCGCGGGCGTCCTGCACAAGACCGGCAGCATGCTGCACGGCGCGGCCGTCTGGGGCCTGGCCACGCTAGCCGCGGTCTGGCTCGGCGTGTCGGCCTCGATGAGCCTAGTGAACATGACCGGCTCGCTTCTGACCAGTACGGCGAAGAACGTGGCCGACGCGGCCCAGGCTGTGATCCCCGAGGACATGCAGCTGCCCGACTTCGCGCTGCCAGATGTCGGCATGGACGCACTGCCCCAGGATCTGCGCCAGACCCTGAATGCCCAGGGCCTCACGCCGCAGAATTTCCAGGCCGAGGCGCGGGAGATCTTCCGGCAGGTGATCGATCAGGCTGAACAGCGCCGTGCGATTAACGCAGTGCAGGGCGCCGCCCAGGAGATCATCCAGCAGCCGAGCACGGCCCCCGGTGAGATCGACGATCTCGTCGGCACGTTGTTCGGCCAGGGCGGGGTGCTGAACGAAGAGGATCGGGCCGAGGCGCTCTCGCTGCTGCAGAACCGCTTCAACATCTCGCAGGCGGAAGCGGAACGGTTCGTCGACCAGGTTCAGGCGCAGCTGCAGGACACCGTGGATGCAGCGCAATCGGCGCTGGAGGAGGCGCGCCAGACGGCGACCCAGGCCATGGATACCGCGGTCGATGCGGCGGGCAACGCCGCGATGGCCGCCTTCATCGCCTCGCTGCTGGGCCTTGTCGCCGCCGTGGCGGGGGCCGCGTTCGGGCGTCCGGTGCGCGACTGACGGAGGATCGTGAAGGCGCGGCCGGTGGCGCACCGGCCGCGCCCTCACGACGGGTCCGGAATGACCCGGATCAGGGATGGATACGCAAGACAGGAGGGCAGGATGGCCAACCCCATCAAGACCCTGGTGCAGGATTACGAATGGATCCACCTCTCGCTGGGCCTGGTGGGCAACGTGATGTTCCTGACCGGCAGCGTCCTGTTTCTGCCGGCGTTCGAACAGCAGAACCCCGATGCGGGGCTGATCGACATGAAGTGGCAGACGCTCGGCGTCTGGCTGTTCATCTTCGGCGCCTTCTTCATGTTCATCGGCGCCTTCGGCAACCTGCTCGTGAAGCTCTACCAGAAGGCGGACAACGACTGAGGGCGCCCCTTCCCGGGGCCTGAGCTGGGCAGGGCCCTATCCCGTCCAGCTGCTCGCCACGCTTTCGGGATCGAAGAGTTCGTTCTCCCCGAAGGCCTCGATTTCGACATCCGCATACTCGGAGGGCTCGAACGGCACGAGGGTGCGGCCCTCGCCGCGAAGGCTGTCGATCGCTCGCACGAGCGATCCGCCCATTTCGTCCAGCCGGTGTTCCACGGTCGCATTGGGGACGCCCAGATGCTCGGCCAGAAGATCGTTCCTGAGGCCGACGATGCTCGCGCGCAGCTGCGGGTCGGACGCGTCATCCACCTCGATCGACAGGTCGCATTCGGTGTCGAAGCCCATGGACCGGTTGTTGAGGTTCGACGAGCCGACCCGCAGCAGCCGGTCATCCATGACCACGACCTTGGCATGGACGTAGATATGCGCCCCCTCCGCCGCCACCGGCGTGTAGAGGCGAAACCGGTCGTGCAGATCCGCTTCTCGCACCAGTTTCAGCAGCCGCGCCCGCGCCGCGCCCATCACCTCGGCCGTGAGCCAGCCCTCGGCGCTGTGAGGGTTGATCACCACGATCTCGGGCCCGTCCGGTTCGCGCAGCCGGGCCGCCATCGCTTCTGCGATGCGGAGCGAGGCGAAGTACTGGCTTTCGATGTAGAGGCTATGGCGCGCTTGGCGGATGATCTCCAGGTAGAGCGCCTCGATCTCCCGCACCTCCGCGCGGCCCTGATATTCCGGCAGCGTCCGGGAAATGGCGACCGGCTGTTCGATCGCCACCGGCGAGAGCCTGCCGGGCCAGATCGGCTCGCCCGGCATCGGGGCGGCAAGTCGTTCGCCCGTCGCCGCCTCCCACCGGTCCCGGGCCAACTCGCCCAGGGCCCGGGCCGCCTCGCCGCTGACGGCGGTGGTGATGTCGTGCCAGGGGCCGTAGTGCCGCTTCGAGGTCGGACGCCGGCGATGCGGGTGCTCGTTGCGATGCGCGCGCGTGTCCCAGCGCGCCGCCGTGATGTCGATGCCGCCGCAGAAGGCCAGCGCGTCGTCGATCACCACGATCTTCTGGTGATGGGCGGCCCCGGAAGGATGCGCGTGATCGAGACGCATGTGGATGTTCTCATGCGAGAACCAGTCCGCCACCATCAACGGCGTCGAGCCCCGCGCTAGGGTCTGCAGCGCGCCCAGGTCCCATTTCAGCATGTGGATATGTAGCCCGGGGGTCCGCTCCGCCACCCAGTCGAGGAAGGCCCCGAGCGTGTTGGGTGCCTCGCCCTTCGGGGCACCGGGCTCGAGTTCGATCCGGGTGTCGAAGTCCCAGCCGATCAACAGGACGCTCTGACGCGCCTGCGGAACCACTTCGCGGATGACGGAGAAGTAGTCAGCCGCATCCACAATGACAGCCAAGCGATCAGCCTGCGCCATCTTCCAACAGGTCTCGCCCGGTCGCAGGATCCGGCAGAGGCGGGGCAAGTCGGACATGTTGCTTTCCCTTGATTGCGTGCCTGCAGGAAGCGAACGAGACACCCCGGGCTCCGGTTTCGGGCCGGGCGGACGGCCTGTCCGGAACGACGCAGGGGGGAGCGGCACTGCAATCGTGAAGAGCGGTCAAGGAACAGCTCTCGCCGATTGCGGTTGAGAGGGTCGATGACACCAGACCCAATCTGGAGGACATTATGCCTCGTATTCGCCAACTCCTTCACGGCACCGCGCTCACGGCTGCCTTTGGCCTCGGACTTGTCGCGGTTCCCGCGCTGGCCCAGGAAAACCAGTCGCAACAGGACCAGAACACCTCGGCGCAGGCGCAAGCGCAGGACAACCGGAAAGTCGCCACGGTCAACGGCACCGACATCGTCACGGGCGACCTGATGCGCTTTGTTGACATGCTGCCCGATCAACTTCGGCGCTCGCAGCCGCCCGAAATGGTCATTTCCGCAGCCATCCAGCAGTTGGTCATGCGCGAGCTGATCCTCGAGGAGGCTCGGCGTGCCAACTTGGCCGAGAACGACCGAGTGAAGCAGCTGGTCGAGCAGTCGACCATCGACGCCGAGGATGACGCGATGATCCAGGTCTGGCTCGAGCAGGAGTTCGAGGACGACATCACCGACGAGGCTGTCCAGGGCGCCTATGACGCGCTGCAGGCCACCAGCGCCCAGGAGCTGCCGCCGCTCGAGCAGGTGCGCCCGCAGATCGAGCAGCAGCTGCGCCAGCAGGCCTATGCCGACCTCCAGACCCAACTGCAGCAGGGCGCCGACATCGTCTTCTACGATGCCAGCGGCAATGCCGTGACCCCGCAATCCGGCTCGGGGCAGGGCAATGGTTCTGACGCCGCTGCCAATTCCGGCGAGAGCAGCGACAGCGGTCAGTCCAGCAATGGCGCGAGCTCGAACAGCACCAATGAGAGCCAGTCCAGCGACGGCGCCAGCACGAGCGGCTCCGAAGGCTCCAGCGGCAATGGCTCGTCGAACGAGCAGAATGGCAGCAGCAGCGGCAACTGAGCCGCTTCAGAGCCCGGATGGATCGGAGGTTGATCCGGGCTGATACTTTCTGATGTCTTGCGAAGACCGCGCCTCCCTTACGGGACACGGCGTGGTCTTTTGCATGTTTCGAGGTGAAGGAGGAAGGGAATCCCCGAAAGTTCGGAACCCTCCTCCATGCCCTTGGTTGTCTCTACAGACCTTTCGTCCGGTCGATCAAGGCTGTGTTCCCCTGTTGCGCATCAGGGGGGCGCAGTCTTTTCAGCGATTGCACGGCATTCGTAAGCGATGACCCATGACAGGACTGGAAAGGCAGCCCGGAGGGCTGGTGATCGAGCCTGGGCCGGGTTGCCCGGCTATAATGCTTAAAGCTTACCCGTCCTTGGATGTGCCCTTTTCCTTTGCCACGCATGCGTCACGCATGCGTAGAGAAACACCCCCGGGCTAGCCGTTACGCCGTGCATCAAGACCGAGGCGGTGACGGCCGCGCTGGTGATGGTCCATGTCCGCGGGTCATGCCGCTGAAGGACGCCAGCACCAGGAGGGTCAGGGGGCGGCGAAGCGCGAGGACAGCCAGTGCGAAGAGCCCGAGCGCCCAGCCTCGCGCCGCCCAGTCGCTCCACGGCAGCAGGAGCGCGCCGGTCAGCACGAACACCGGCAGGGTGAACAGCTTGGACACCGCCTCCTGCACGTTCTCGTCCGCCATTTCGGCCTTGCGGTCCACCAGCGTGTTGAAAGCGATGCCGGCGGCGAAGGAGGCGAGGATCCTGTCCGAACCACGGGATGCGCGGCGCTCACCGCCAGCAGCGACAACAGCGCCACCGTCATTCCGAGGATCGAACTTTCCGCCACCCAGCCCCGGCGGTCGCCGACCCGCAGGATGATGGCGGTCACGCCGCCAAGCGCAGCACCGATGGCCCCGGCCAGAAGAACCCCCCACCGGAATGGTGTGGGACAGGAAGCGGCTCAGCCCCGCCTCGGTACCTTTCGTCAGGAGCAGCAGCGGCAGGAGTGCGTGCAGATATAGGCCAGACTGTCATTGGCCCCGAATTCCGTCGACAGGATGGTTCTTGTGTCGCGCGACAACGAGCTCGTGGCAACCTTGCCCGTCATGATCGAGGCCGCGACCACGTGATCGGTGCGAGTGATCGCCGCGCCCACCGCGAGGGTCATCAGCGGAGCCAGACCGAAGGCGAGCCAGGCCAGACCACTGGACACGGCCCACATCAGGAGGAGGCCCGGTCCGAGGAGCAGCAGCAACGGTCGCCGCAATCGCGGCAGGTCCTGCGCCGGAATGCGCAGTGCCACGTCCATGACCGAAATGACCAGCGTCAGCCGGGCGGCTTCCTTGAGGACGAGGTGCGGATCGCCCCAGTCCTCGGGTCGCATTCACCCGAGCCCCACCGGGCCCGCAGCTACCCCGATCGCGAGCGCCAGCAGGGGCCGGGACAGCGGCAGCTTCTGCAAGAGACCGGAGGTCAGGCCCAGCCCCACCACCGTAAAGGAAGCGAGCGCCATCGTCAGGTAGAGCTGCTGCATTCACCGGTCTCCTGGCTGTGCGCTTCGAGAAGCCAAGAGATCCGCGGCTTGGGAGTTCCCCCGAGGGGCGCAGCCCAGCCCAAGCCGACGCTGATGAGCGCTACGGGCGAGGGGGCTGGCCGGCCCCTCTCATCGGGGGGATCGGAACCACCCCTTCGCGCTCGTGGTTTCCAAGGCTGGAGAGGCCGGTCCGCCATGGGGGTGGCCGCCTATCGGGGAAAGGAAGGTCCAGGATGAAGCATTTGCTGAGTAGTGCGGCCTTCGTGGTTCTTGGCTCAGGCGTGGCCCTGGCCCAGAGCGATGTCACGACCAACGTCTATACGGACAACTCCTTCTGCACCTCGGACTACAGCCCCGCCACCGATGGCGACCAGGAGGAGCAGAGCCGGACCGAGTTCGCCGAGATGGATCTCGACGGTGACGGCATGGTCAGCCAGGACGAGTACATCGAGTGCCGCAAGGCGGCGACTGGGGACTCCGAGGCCTCGGGGAGCAGCGACGGCGGTTCGGCCGACACTTCGAGCGACAGCGACTCGTCGGAGAGCGACAGTTCGTCCAGCGGGAACTGAGAGGGCTGTGACGCGGCGCCGCGGTCTTTGCCGCGGCGTCCGCCAGAGACGGGGTTAAGGAACTCTACCAATGGCCATAGCGGTAGATGACGTTCCACTCCCGCCGGCGGAGATGGGCAAGACTGCCCTCGTTGCGCAGCCGATCCAAGCTGCTGCGACTCTCTTTCCCCGCTGAATGGTGGTTGCTGTGTGAGGTGGCGGAGGCCATTAGCCATCGGCGCTGCCGTCAGTCTCATGGTTCTGGGTTTTCGGTCTCAGCTACATTCTGATCGTTACGATGAGCCAAGAACCTTCCGTTGCAAGTCCACTCAGATGCCCCAGCGGTGCTGGCGGGAGACAATCCGTCAGGCGGCGGTAAGCCGCGCCGACTGCGACAGACGGCATCCAATACCCTGTGTGACATGCCCCCGATGAGCGCAGCACCAGACGCATATAGCCCATGGACCATCCCCTGGCACCGCAGGACGGCCGCAGGGTGGTCGCGGGGGCTTCGGAGGATCGCATAGCATTGTGCATCACGGAGTTTCAGAAGAATGCGGGCGCGAATGGCGGCGCATGTGTCCCGCAGGCAGCAGCCCGCCGACGAGACCCCACGACCCTGCTCCAGACGATCAGCTCGTCCGGCGGAACCGGGATGCCCCTTCGGACGCTGCCCCGGACAAAGAGGAGATCACCCATGTTCAACGAGGCTCTGAAGAAGGCCACGCCACGCGCTGAGAACGGTGCTGTCAACGTCTTCGTCGAGACGCCGAAGGATAGCCGCCACAAATACGATCTCGACCAAAGCGGGTTGTTCAGCATCTCGATCGAAATGCCTGAGGGCCAGGCCTTCCCCTTCAGCTTCGGTTTCATCCCGGGGACCGAAGTAGCCGATGGCGATTGCCTGGACGTGATCCTGATCACCACCGGCTCGGCACCCGCCGGCGCGCTCATCCAGGCGCGGCTGATCGGCGTGCTGAAGATGGAGAACGACGAAGAGGGCGAGATGGTCCGGAACGACCGGCTTGTCGCGGTCGCGAACATGTCGCGCGCCTACCGTCATATCGGGACGCTGGGCGATCTGCACAACGGTTGGGTCTGGGATGCCGAGGTCTTCTTCGAGACCTACAACCGCATGATCGAGCGCCCCTTCAAGATAGTGGGGACCGGCGGGATCAGCGAGGCCTGTCAAATGCCGGAAAAGGCCGGGACGACGCGGCGCGCCCGGCGCCCGCGATCACTCGATGCAGTTCTCCTTGAGCCAGTCGAGCGCGCCGGTCGTGATGCGGCGGACACGGGTCGAGAAGATCGCGGGCTCCTCGTAGCTATGCAGTTCGGTGATGACCACGACCACCTCGTTCCAGCGCGCCTCGACCGTCTTGATGTCCAGCCGCCATTCGAGATGGTTGTGGATCTCGCCCTCCCAGCGGTAGAGCGTGTCGATCTTGCTGATATGGACGGCTGCGGCGAGGCGACGTTCGAGGAGCGCCCGCGCGATCTTGCGCGCCTCCTTCTCGCTGTCGCAGCCGGTGTGGATCACCGTGGGCATAATCGAAGCGTCTCAGAAATCGTCGGGCAGGTCGAGTTTGAAACCCGCCACCCGGGCGGCGGCTTGGTGCAGCTTCACCCGCCCGGTCCGGTCGAGATCGAGCGCTTCGACAGACTTGTCGACGGTCGCGACCAAGGCGGATTTCCGGTCCACCCGCACCGCCGGGACATAGGCGCGAGAGTAGCCGAGCGGCTATCGTTACCTAGCACGTCGCCGCGTGGCCGGTTTTTATCCCGTCGTCGGCAGTTCAGTGCGCGGCCTGCCGGGCATTACGCGCGTAGACTTGTTCGGCGGTCGCACGCGATGCTGCCTCGACCCGGCCCAGGCTGGAGATAACATGGGGGCCGCCCCATGCCGGCTCGGCGCCATGCACCGCGTCAGGCGCCTCCACTTTCCGCCTCGTTTCCTGCGACCCTGCCTCCTCCGCCCTGAGCCGCCGCGTCGCGTCGGAGCGCAGCTGCTCAAGCCGTTCTTCGCGCAGTCGTTCGACCCGCTCTTGGTTCAACAGTTGGCGAAGCTCGATCAGCTGCATGTAGAAGCTCTGGCGACCGGAAACGGGTGCGATCATTAGACGGAAACCTCGGGTACGAACACCCTCGTTCCAAGCGCCGGAATGGGGCCAGAATGGGGCGCCGCCGCAGTACCGCCTTATATGTGGCGATCTCGCCACGCACGGAACTGGCCCCGTGAGGCCCGGTTATCCCGCCACAAGAGGACGGATGCCGCGCATGCCGTCGAAGCACTGGATCGGATACGGAAGTCTGCTCGGGCTGGCGTTGGGGGGCTTCTTCGATGGTATCCTGTTGCACCAGATCCTGCAATGGCATCACCTGCTAAGCCTCGTGCCGGGCATCGACGACATGCGCCTGCAGATCCTCTGGGATGGCTATTTCCATCTCCTGATGTATGTGCTCGCCGCCGTGGCGCTCTGGGGCCTCTGGCGGGCCCACCGGCGTGGAAGCGGCGTTCCCGGCGCCCAGCTGATCGGCGCGATGCTCATCGGCTTCGAAGGCTGGCATGTGCTCGACAGCGTGCTGTCGCACTGGGTGCTGGGCATCCATCGCATCAAGCTCGACAGCCCGAACCCGATGCTCTGGGACCTGATATGGTTCTTCGTCTTCGGTCTGGTGCCCATGGCGGCGGGCTGGGCCGTGATGAAGCGGGGCGGCCCGGGCAGCGGACGCTCGGTGGCGGCGATGTTGGCCCTGACCGCTACGACGGCCGGCGCCGGCACATGGTCGATGCGGCCGCCGCCGGACCAGCCACTGACGGCCGTCGTCTTTCGACCCGGCGTGGAGGCGCTCTCCGTGCGCAACGCGATCGACGAGTTGGATGCAAAGTTGGTCTGGGCCGACGCGGCGATGGGCGTGGTGATCCTCGACGTCGCGCCGGAGAATCGCTGGGGGTTCTACCGGCGCGGTGCGATGCTGGTCAGCGGTTCTGGCGTGCCTGCGGGCTGCTTCAGCTGGAGCACGGTTTGAGGGGCTATTCCTTGCCTGCCTTCGATGCCTGAGGTGGGCGCTTGGCCGGAGCGGTCATGCTCCCTCCCGCGTCGGTCTTGCGAGGGCGCCCGCGCTTCCTCGGTGCCACGCCAGCCGACGCGTTGTCGGCATGCGCGGACCGTCGGTCGGACACGTCGCCCTCGTCGCCCTCGACGGCCTGCGCCTTGGCCGCTTTGCGCTTGCGGGCAGGGGCGCTTGTCGGACTTTTTTCAGCACGTTCCTCCGCGTCGATCTGTTCGACAGCTTCGTGCCAGTAATCCTGATCGCGGCCGTGTTGGGCGCCGTCGCGCTCCCAGAGCTCGTAGGCGCGCTGGCGGATCTTCTCGTCGCGGTTGCTCGGCATAATTCGTTCCCGACTTCGTTTGTGGCTGGTTTCTCGAGATGGTGCGCCATGTCAGCTTGGAAAGGGGATCGAGATATTGGTGAGGAGGCTTCACGCGGCGCCAAGACCTCGCCCGGCTCTGCAAGTTCGCGCTGAAGCGCAATTTCCACGGCACATCCTAGGCGCCTGACTGCATCGCCTTCATCAGGTTCCTTGGAAGACTTTGGCCGATGTTCGGCAGCCCCGGCACTTCCAGGGGCGTGGCGTCGAGGCGCTCGCAGATCGAGTCAGATATCAATCTGGGGTTGCTTCGAGAGCGGCTTCGCTGGCGCTCTGCACTGCACATGGGCCTGTCGATAAGCCCGGTATTTCAGGGGAGGAAAGCATAGCGAACTGGGTGCGACCCCGATGGTCAAGAATCGGAACAACATCGCCGATGCTCACAGAAAGGCTTCACATCGTCGAGGCCTCGGCGGATGTGTATCGCGAAACCAAGATCTTCGAGGCGCGGAAGGCGGCGGAGGTCGAGGCAAAAGTGCGGGACGGCAAAGCTGGGCGCGTGGCGCGGTTCAAACGCACTCTGCATCGCCGAGGCTGATGCGCGACCATCTGAATTCCAGCAGACAGGCGGGATCGAAACGCGCTCTCGGCGGTTGGTTTTTCGATGCCGGGCATCGGACTGACCCAGCGCTCGGCAACCGCCCGAGAGGCGATTGGAGACCGAGATGATCCATTGGAGTCCGGCGGCGGCACCGGAGAACCGCCATGACATCGACGACCTGAAAACCAAGCTCGCGATTGCGGAAGCCGCGGTGGCCGATCTCCGACGAGAGGTCGATATCTACCAGGCGAGGGAGCGTATGCTGGCCGAAGAGCGCGAGAGCGACGCAGGCATGGTCGGGCGCCTGAGACGGGTTCTCTACCGGCCGAAGGATGGCCTTCGCGGAGGGAGTTGACCCGCCAGCCCTCGTTGTCGAAGGGTGACGCTTTGCCCGATGGTCCAGGGGGAAGTCGGGCGCGCTGGTAGCGGCTTGTGCGCCGGGCCTGGCGTTCAAGCCGTTAAACCTATCCCCCGTTAAACCTATCCCCTTGGACCGACAGTGCATCAGCTCAAAGCATGCCCAAGGGACGTCCGCTAGGGACGCGGCTCTGTCCCGTGGTCGCGACCTGATCATCGTGTCCACGAGATCGGCGGCAGCGCGATAAAGTTCATCAGAGTCCGGTGGAGCCGATGGGGAATGACCCGGCGCTAGGGCTTCCCTCGCCGGGCCTCGTTGAAATCGATCCAGTTCCTGAGCCCCGCACGTGCCTCCGAGCCGGTCTCCCAGGCGTGCAGGTAGACGCACTCGTATTTTAGGGCGCGCCAAAGCCGCTCGATTGTCTCAAGCTACGGTCTGGGCTCAATCAGCGTCCGATCGAGCCAGGGCGACCGCGATGTCCGCATTGTCGAGAATGTACTGGCCATATTGTCGACGCCAGACGAAGCCCTTCTCGCGCAGCGCCAACAGGGCCGTCTGGACCGTCGTCACGGCGGGTATTCGACCGCGATGGACATCCTTCAGGGCTTCTCGCGTTTCCTCCGAGAACGGCTGGAACGCCAACCCCTTCTTTGCCATGATCCGCAGGATCCCCTGCTGAAGAGGGGTCATGGAGGCGATCTCGGAAAGCGTGTCGATCTCGGCCTGTACCTTGCGCTCGGATGCAATGCGTCTCAGTGCTTCCGGGCCGGCGCCCTCCGGCGCGAAGATCAAGTCGCGCAGGCAGTCGGTCAGCAGTTCCGGTCGCCGCCCGACGACCTCGAAAGCCGCTTCGAGATCTTCTGGAGCGAGCTTCGCGCTGTCGGTAAGGGACTCGTTCACGCGCGCGACCATGCTGGCAATGTAGGAGGATCCAAGCGGCGGAAAGGGCCTCACGATGCCGCCGAAGAACGGGGCCTGCCGGTTCTGTACGAGGGTCGACAGCTTGTCGCGGTGCGAACCGGTCATCAGAAGGTAAAGGTGCCGATCGCCCGGTGCTTGGTTGATTGCGTCCCGTGCGGCCTTCAACGCGAACATGGCGTTGAGCCCGGCATCGGTTTCGACCGCCTGCTGCGCCTCATCGATGATGACGACCAGGTCCTTGTCCGTCGCTTTGACCAGATCTTCGAGGGCCTCGGCGATCGTGCCCGACCAAGGGCCACTCTCCTTTAGCCCGACAGAGAAGCCCAGCACGCCGACCCGGTTGACGGGGCTCTTCTTTCTCATGCGCGAGATCAGGCGGTCATGCTGCTCCAGCGCGACCCTGATGCGGGAGATGATGAGGTCGGCCGGATCGGCGGACCGATCGGACCACAGGTCGACATAGATGACGGCATAGCCCTTGCTGTCGAGATGCGGGATGAGATCCGATCTCAAGAAGGTAGTCTTCCCCGTTCGCCGCGGCGCTGCGAGAAACAAACCGGCCAGCGAGCCGGTAAGCGGATCAGGGGTCAGCAGTGAGGCAATGCGGGCGGCATCCTCAACGCGGGGCACATGTAGGGGAGATGTCATTACGCATGCCTATGTAAAGGGTGCGTAACTTACGTAATACAAGAGTAAGGTGGCGTAAAGTGTCTCAGGTGTGGGACTTGAGCAAACGATGTGACACCGAGCATGCCGCGCATCCGCCCACTCCCTCGCCACCTTTCCGTAGTGAAGGAAGGGGCCTTGTATCTCTTTTTGGATCTCGGCTTGGGATAGTGTCCCATCACTTGGTGTAAGAGGCCACGCGCGGAGCCCTCGGCGTAGCGTAGCGCGTGGCCGAGTGTGACGCTGGCGGTCACCGTCGATCTTCGGAGTAGGTTCGGGTTGGGCAAC
>Ga0310345_10002000_pt1 | contig 21279 bp, 20 predicted proteins | sample HC15DNA20500_MG_FD_204667 | JGI IMG/M metagenome (GOLD analysis project Ga0310345, IMG submission 204667) | Marine microbial communities from station ALOHA, North Pacific Subtropical Gyre - HC15-DNA-20-500_MG | ecosystem: Environmental > Aquatic > Marine > Oceanic | place: Pacific Ocean: North...
TGATCCAGTTTGATCCAATTCGTTCGGACGATATACCTGGTTGGCTTATGGAACAAAGTGTAGAGAGGTTCGATATTGAAGTAGATGCCGAAGCGGCTAGGGCGATGGCCGATGCTGTTGGATCGGACTTAGGGGTATTGTCCCAGGAATTAGAGAAGCTGGCAGCGCTAGCATCGGGAGAGAAGTCTATTAAAAAGGCCCATGTAATAGAGGTTGGCATCACTTTGTCGAGCCAAAATCGTTGGCAGTGGTTCGATTTAGTCGGAACCAGGAATTTTGAACAGGCGATTAGGACCCTACCTGCCTTGCTATCACAGGGAGAAAATGGAGTAGGTTTGACTATTGGCTTGTCCACACATTTTTTGAGGATAGGTTTAGTACTAGAAGGAGGAGTGGCAAGCCTAGAGAGCTTGCTTCCACCCCGTCAGAAGTGGTTGGCTCGGCAGGTTGTTTCGCAGGCTAAGAGGTGGAGCAAGGAAGAAATTTGCTCGTCGCTGGTTAACCTGCTGAGAGTCGACCGTTTGCTAAAGGCTAGCACTTTGTCAGACCAACACCACTTGGAAGAATGGCTTCTTACTTTAAGGTTTCAGAAAGATCCAGTTTGTTAATAAATGTAACGGTTTCTGTTCTGTTGCTGATGTCTTGTTTTCTTTCCCTAGAGGGTCAGGGGACTTTAAATATCGTGGATTCTCTTGCGTCCACAGGAGAGGTTGAAAGTGCCCGATCGATTCTGCAAGCATGGTGGGACGGCGATCGGCAAGAAGCGAATCGACATGATCAACAGTTCAGCTTGTGGTTGCGAGGAATCTTGACGGTCGATCCACAGCTAGCCAGTCTAGATTTTCAACGGCTTGTCTTGTCATTTCCAGGAGGACTTTATTCTGATGACGCATTGTCTCGTTTGGGGCTCATTTCGGTTGCCAACAATGACCTGCTTAGAGCTTCGGAGTACTTCCGAGCTATATTGTTGGACTACCCAAGAAGTCCAAAACGTAGATCTGCTGAAGAATGGCTTGAGAGCAATAGACAGCTTGTTGAAGAGCGGGAAATAGGACTCGGGTCTCCGGATCCCCAGAAGCAGGTCGCAGTCACCTATGAAAATGAACCGTCCACAGACGAGACTGGCGAAGCACCTTTGGGGCGTTATGCTATCCAAGTCGGTGCATTTTCAAGTAATGACAGAGCTAAAGCTCTGGCGAACACACTATCCAAAAAAGGTTTTGATGTCAGAGTAGTCGGCATCAGGGGAACGGCATTGATCAGGGTGCGCATAGGGTCGTTTCAGGAACGGACTCAAGCTTCCATACTCATGCAAAACCTTATAGAGATTGGTCAGGTCGCGACACTGGTGGATGATGTGTCCTTGGAAGTGATGGATTCATAATGGGCACAGAGAAGGTGGTAACCCAAGAGTTCTATGTCTCGGGTATGCACTGTGCAGCATGTGTAAGGATAGTTGAGGAGACGCTCATGGGAGTCGAAGGTGTCGTTTCTGCTCAGGTTAGCTTGGCCACTGAAACCGCTCTGGTGGAATCGATTCATGGGACACTTGATTTGATGGAAATCTATAATGCCGTTACTGAAAGAGGATACGGTATTAAAGTTGATAAAGGTTCCGATACAATTGAAGCCGTTCTACAGGAGAAGCGACGGCAAGGGGATCGTCGGGCTGATGTATTGATGAAGAAGTTTTGGGTGGGATTGGTGTTGAGTATACCAGTTTTAGTAATAGGCAAGATTTCGTGGTTGCCAGGATTGTCTGACCTTGAACCAATTATTCATAGAAGGCTGTGGGTTGTAAGTGCATTGTTGACCATACCCATTATGGGTTATGTGGGAGGGCAGTTTTTTATCGGGGCATGGAAGGCATTCAGGCACAGAAATGCAAATATGGATACTCTGGTAGTATTGGGGACTGGATCTGCTTGGGGGTATTCGGTCATGGTCCTGGCCTTTCCGTCGTATTTTCCGGATGGCACCGCTATGCCTTTTTTTGAAGCTACTGCGGTGGTGATTACATTAGTTTTGCTGGGCCAATATTTAGAAGCTAAAGCGAGAGGTAAAACGTCTCGAACCATAGAGTTCTTGATGGACCTCCGCCCTTTGAGGGCAACTGTCTTAATTGATAAAGTAGAGAGGAGTGTTCTGGCCGGCCAAATTGAAAAAGGAATGACGGTCTTAGTTAGACCAGGGCAAAAAATACCAGTAGATGGTCATATCACAGAAGGGTCTACTTCGGTAGATGAATCAATGATCACAGGAGAGCTATTATCTCGACGGAAAGAGGTGGGTGACAAAGTTATTGGAGGCACTACCAATGTAGATGGTGCTATCCGATTTTGTGCAGATTCCGTTGGTGAAGAAATGGTCCTTTCACGTATTTTGGAATTAGTGAGGAAGGCCCAGGCTTCTAAGCCTTCCATCCAAAAATCAGTGGACATAGTTGCCAGTTATTTTGTGCCTACTGTGATGATTTTGTCAGTCCTGACATTTACTGTTTGGTACAATTTCGGTTCAGAACAGGCCCTGAACTATGGAGTGATAGCTGCTGTTTCTGTTTTAGTCATAGCTTGTCCTTGTGCTTTAGGATTGGCTACTCCTTTTTCGGTAATGATTGCCTTAGGGAAGGCTTCGGAGCGCGGTCTTTTGATTCGTAATAGTGATGTGATTGAAACAGCCTGCAAAATAGATACGGTAATCCTTGATAAAACGGGTACTTTAACTCAGGGGTACCCAGTAGTTTCTACTGTAATTCCAACTAATAGTATCTCCGAGGAGGATCTTTTGCGTTTAGCTTCCTCTGTTGAGATCGGATCTGAGCATTTGTTAGGCAAGGCTATTGTTAGAACCACTTCTGACAGGGCAATTCAGTTGAGCGAATCAACGGAATTTGTGGCTGTCCCTGGGATGGGAGTCAGTGCCAAAGTAGAAAATATGACTGTACGTGTTGGAACGCTTGCATTCTTGACCGATTCTGGTATGAGCGTGACTCAAGAAGTGTTGCAGATTGATGACGTAGCCGAAATAGGACAGACTCCAGTCTTGGTTTCTGCAAACAATGAATATCTTGGAGCATTCAGGATCTCGGATCCAGTAAGGGCTGGCTCAAAAGAAGTAATCGATAGGCTAAAAAGCATGAATGTTAGAGTTATCATGCTAACTGGAGATCATGAAAAAACAGCTAATGCAGTAGCACAAGAGGTTGGGATTTCAGAGGTAAGTGCTAGGATGCTTCCAGAGGACAAGGTTGCAAATGTTCGTAGGCTCCAGGAAGAGGGACGGATAGTGGCTATGGTCGGAGACGGTGTAAACGACGCGGCCGCTCTTAGTCAGGCGAACGTCGGAATTGCTATGGGTGACGCATCAGATGTTGCCCTAGAATCTTCGGATGTGGTGTTAGTATCCCAATCCCTTAAAGGCGTTTCTGAATTGAGGGATATATCTCGGTTAGCTGTGGCGAATGTCAGGCAAAACCTTTTTGGGGCTTTTATTTATAATATTTTGGGGATTCCTGTGGCGGCTGGAGTTTTGTACCCGATCTTTGGGATTCTACTTTCTCCCCTGATCGCTGGTGCAGCCATGGCCTTTAGTTCCTTGACTGTGGTGACAAATGCGAATCGTTTACATTCCTCCATTGCACATAGTTTGGCAAACCAATGGATAGGATCATCTGGGTAATTTGGAGAAAGGTTTTGTGTAATTATGAATGTACTCTTGGTAAATATAGGGGCTTGTTTTCTTGTTCTTCTGATAATTTGGTATTTTTGGCTCTCTCGGAAGAACTGATGTCAGTGCCGCCCGACACAAATTTTATGATATGAAGATTTCGAGTATAGCAACGAATGATATCGAAGAAGTAGAAGATACCCCTCTCATGAGGCAGTGGAGAGAGGTAAAATCTAAACACCAAGATGCTCTTGTTTTCTTTCGAGTGGGGGATTTCTACGAACTTTTCTGTGAAGATGCAGAGAAAGGTTCTCAGCTATTGGGACTTACACTGACTTCTCGTAATAATGGTGCTGCAAGACAGGTGCCTTTAGCTGGTGTTCCAGCAAAAGCTCTAGAGAGTTATCTGGAGCGTTTAATTAAGATGGGCTTGAAAGTAGCTATTTGTGATCAGGTTGAAGATCCAAGCGTTGCAAAAGGAATAATCAGGAGAGAAGTCACGGAGACTGTAACACCAGGAACTGTATTAACGGAGGGGCTTCTTAACTCAAAGAGGAATAATTTTTTAGTAGCTATTACTGATCCCTTATTAGACTTCATAGGCTTGGCCAGTCTGGATTTATCTACTGGTGAAATCTCTGTGAAGAAAGTTTCTGTCTCAGAGATCCAAGGAGAGTTGGGGTGCCTGGATCCCAAGGAAGTCCTACTACCTGTATCGTTTGAAAAAGGGTTCTCTAAGTCCTGCTCGACTCTGCAGTTGGATGAGATTATTCCAGTCCACTTGAGAACTTATCGAAACAGCCATCTGTTCGAATATGGGTCTGCATGCGATGCTCTCAAATCTAATTATAAGGTAAGAGACGTTAGGACGTTGGGCTTAGAAGACTCCGATAATCAGATGGTAGCGGCCATAGGGTCCCTGTTGACGTATGTGGAAGAGATTAGACCTCAAGGGGTACCCCACTTGCAATATCCCCGAGTTATAAAAGATGGAGTCACGATGTTGCTGGACGAGATGACTAGAAGAAATCTCGAACTAGTGGATTCTTTGAGACCAGGCCAGGAAGAGGCCACCTTAATCTCAGTTCTAGACGAGACACTTACTCCGATGGGGGCTAGGACTTTGAGAAAATGGTTACTTAGACCTCTGCTAGAGCTGGAGCAAATACTTGAGCGACAAACTGGAATAAAAGAACTTTATGAACGCAGGGATCTGAGGACAGGATTTCGTAGATCTTTGGCTCAAATAAACGATTTGGAACGTCTAGCTGCAAGGTTGGGTGCTACCAGGGTGAACCCCAGGGATTTATTGGTTCTTAATAGCTCCTTCAAGAAACTTCCAGTGATAATAGAAAACGGAACACTTTTAAAGAGCAAGATTCTCCGTTGTTTGATAGAGGGTATTGACCTCATGGAAGATGTTGTCGAGCTCATAGAAATCGCCATAGATATAGACGCTCCAGCAAAATTAAGCGACGGTCAAGTAATCAGGGAAGGCTATTCTAAAGAACTGGATGAACTTCGACAGACTCGTGATGAAGCTAAGAGCCTAATTGCTAATTTACAGGCCAGCGAAAGAGAGAGGACCGGCATTAATTCTTTGAAAGTCGGTTTCAACAAAGTCTTTGGGTACTATTTAGAGGTTACAAAATCTAACCTCAGTAAAGTTCCTGAAGATTATATTCGGAAGCAAACATTAGCCAATGCTGAAAGGTATTTCACTCCTGAGTTGAAGGAATGGGAGGAAAGGGTTTTGATCGCCGAAGAAAGTATTATGGATCTAGAGGCAGAGATATATAATGCTATTCGTTCAGCTGTAGAATTAGAAGTTGATAGAATCCAGAAAACAGCACATCAGGTAGCACGACTGGATGTTCTAAATGCTTTGGCACATGTGGCTACCCGTCAGGGTTACGTTCTCCCTCAAATCAGTCAGGACTTCATGCTTGAGATTGAAGGTGCGCGCCATCCAGTTGTAGAAGCAATGATGCCAGAAGGATCGTTTATTCCCAATGACATTGAGTTAAGCCAGTCTGGGAGGATTATAATACTAACTGGACCTAATATGGCCGGAAAATCGACTGTACTAAGGCAAATTGGTCTAATCACCCTAATGGCTCACATGGGTTCTTATGTTCCAGCGACAAGTGCGAAAGTTCCTCTAGTAGATCGAATTTTCACTCGTGTAGGTGCTTCGGATAATTTAGCACAAGGTCAGTCTACGTTTATGCTGGAGATGACTGAGACAGCCTCTATTATTCGGAATGCTACAAATAGGAGTCTGGTTCTGCTAGACGAAATAGGTAGGGGCACATCAACCTACGACGGAGTTTCAATAGCCTGGGCAGTTACGGAATATATTCACGAAAGGATAGGTGCTAAGACAATATTCGCGACACACTACCACGAATTGACGGAACTTAGCCAACAACTTGTTGCTGTCAAGAATATGACTATGGAAATACAGGAAGTTGGCGAGAAGATAATCTTTTTAAGACTTTTAAAGGAGGGAGGCTCCGATAGATCCTACGGAATTCACGTAGCTCGCTTGGCTGGCCTTCCCAATGAAGTGATTGGTCGGTCTCAGGAGCTTTTGAAGAAGATGGAGGAAAATTTATCTGGTCCTGCTTTGGGCGACCACATGAGTGCGGAAGCTGAATTATCCGATCTGGTTCCAAATTGTCCCGAATCAGGAAGTGATAAATTTTGCGAGGCATTGATAGGTTTGGATCTTGATACTATGAGTCCTATGGAAGCTCTGAATTGGTTGTTTGAAATTCGACAAGACCTAAGAATAGATAAAGAAAATTGAAAAACATCATTCGATTGGTAACTATTGTGGCCCTGTTTCTACTGGGGTGTGTTGATGAAGGAAATGTTATTGATCCAACGCCATTAGGGGGAACTATGGGTGTTGAGTATCCGATAGATTTGTGGGATAAGGACGTGGAAGGTAGTTCCCTTCTAAGGATACGTATAACTCAAGAAGGTGCAGTCGACAGTGTTTCAGTCTTGGAATCTAGTGGATACTTAGCTTTTGATTCATCTGCTGTCCGGGCTGCTAAAGAAATGAGATTTGATCCAGCATCCAGGGATGGGGAGGCTGTTTCTGTCTGGGCCCACCTTCCCTTTAGATTCAGTAAAACAGGTAGGCTTCTACCTCGATGAACAGGTATGTGCTACATAACAATATACTGGGGGCAGTTGGAAAGACTCCTGTGGTTAAACTAAATAGAGTTACGGACGGAGTGGACGGACTTGTCTACGGCAAGTGTGAGTTTATGAACCCGGGGGGTTCTGTCAAAGATCGGATTGGACTGGCCATGGTAGAAGCTGCTGAGAAAGAAGGGGGCTTAAGAAAGGGAGGGGTTATTGTCGAAGCAACCAGCGGTAATACAGGTGTAGCTTTGGCTTTGGTGGCTGCTATCAGGGGGTATAAATGTATTTTCACCATGCCAGATAAAATGAGTCGAGAAAAAGTGAAACTTTTGGAATCATTTGGAGCAGAAGTTGTCATTACTCCAACAGATGTTCCTCCAGATCATCCAGACCACTATACAGTAAGGGCACAAACTATCGTTGATCAAACCCCTGGGGCGGTTCTAGCAAACCAATTTTTCAATCCAGCAAATCCAAGAGCTCATTACGAATCTACAGGTCCCGAGATTTGGGAGCAGACTGAAGGCAGGGTAACTCATTTTCTTGCAGGAGCTGGAACTGGAGGGACCATTAGTGGTGTCGGTCGTTATCTAAAGGAACAGAACCCATCTGTGAAAATTCTCGGGGTAGACCCTAAAGGATCCGTATTGAAGAACTTTTATGACACAGGAGAGATTATAGAAGGACATCCTTATAAAGTAGAAGGTTTAGGGAGTGATAACGTGCCAGGGTCATTGGATATGGAAGTCGTTGATGGATGGATTACCGTCGATGATTCTCAGGCTTTTCAGATGACCAGGAGGCTAGCTCGTGAGGAGGGACTCTTCGTTGGGGGCTCCTCAGGACTTATAGTGCATGCTGCTGTTGAATTGGCTAGAGATCTGGATTCCGATGCAGTCGTTGTCACAATACTATGTGATTGGGGGGAACATTATATGACAAAAGTTTATGATGATGAATGGATGCGTCTTAATGGTTTTTCCATTGAAGCTGAAGCTCCTGAGAAACAATGAAGATAGTCGTACTTTTAGGGGGGGAATCGGAAGAAAGAGATGTATCTTTGGCTTCTGGGGCACAAGTAGCAAAAGGGCTACGAGCAATGGGACACGATGTAGTATCGGTGGATCCGGCCCGTGGCTTGGTAGGGGTATCCCAAGAGAAAGGTCACTTGAGAGGCACTATCCCTCGATTCCCTTCTTCTGAGGCCCAGGATTTTAGTTCATTCCGGGGACTACTTGAGTACGTAGACGAGTTAACTACGGCGGATATTGTTTTCCCGGTGCTTCATGGTGGCATGGGAGAGAATGGAACTATTCAAGCTGTACTTGATCTGTTAGAAGTTCCGTATGTGGGAAGTGATATGTTTGGGTGTGCATTGGCAATGAACAAAGATTTGACAAAGAGGCTATTGAGAGCTGCCGACATTTCGACTCCCGATTGGATTTTGCCCAGCACTGTAGAGGAGGTCATAGAAACCTTAAGTTTCCCGTTGATTTGTAAGCCAGTTGATGGGGGGTCATCGGTAGGTCTAACATTAGTGACAAACAAAGAGTCTCTGGAACTATGTTTTGCATCTGCAAAGGCGGGCGGGCCATCCCTCATGTACGAAAATTTCGTCTCAGGGCGTGAGCTTACTGTTGGAGTTGTGGGGAAGGATACTCTTCCGGTTGGAGAGATCATTTCGAAGCATGAATTGTTTGATTTCGAATGTAAATATAGACCGGAGATGGCAGATGAAATCTTCCCCGCAGCCATCGAAGAACGAATAGCTTCTACCGTTTCTAAAATAGCATTAGAGGTGCACGATTTGTTAGGCTTGAGAGACTTGTCTCGGATTGACTTTATCCTTGATGAACAAGAGACTCCTTGGTGTCTAGAGGCGAACACCCTTCCAGGTATGACAGCTAACAGTTTGCTGCCGAAAGCTGCCGAAGCGGCAGGATTTTCTTTTCAGGAGTTTTGCGAGAAACTTCTGCTATTGGCAGAAAGACGTGTACCAAGAAACATGCACTCTATCGACTAAAATCCTTATGGAAATTTTAGTCTAAATGGGAACATTCAAGGTTCATACCATCTCGGGGAATTGATGAGGAATCACCTATTCGGCACGGGCACTTTTGACAATAGACTTACCCCGTGTGTCAAGAAATTGATTTGGGTGAACATGTCTGTGTGGATTCTCGGAATGGGCGTGGGAAATATGTTTATTAACGAGTGGTTTTCTTTCCAGCCTTACAAAATTTTGATTCGTCCATGGGGGGTAGTGACATACATGTTCGTGCACGGAGGATTTTGGCACCTTTTTGTGAACATGTTTCTTCTTTTCTTTCTGGGTCCTCCTTTGGAGAGAAAGTGGGGATCGGGAACGTTTCTCAAGTACTTTGTTCGTTGTGGGTTGGGTGGTGCAGTCCTCAGCTATGCTTTCGTCACTAGTTCCATTATAGGTGCATCGGCGGGAGTTTATGGCGTCATGTTAGCTTTTGCCATTACATGGCCTAATGTCCCAATGTATGTATGGGGAATTTTCCCTATCAGAGTGAAGTGGTTAGTGAGTTTCATGTTTGTATTCACTTTTTTAAATGCGGTGGGACAGGCTGGAGATGGAGTTGCCCATTTGGCACATTTAGGAGGATTCCTTGCGGGGTTTGCCTTTCTTCCTGACAATAGGAGATTTTCCAATAGAATTCGGGATGTGTATGTAGCTATCCGAAATTCCAGTATTGGAGTGACATTCAGGAATAGGAACTTGAAATTTGTTGTAGAGAGACAGAGGCGCTCAGCAAAGAACAAGGAAAGAGACAATCTCACCCTCGATGCAGTTGATGTGATTCTAGACAAAATTGCGGAGAGTGGAATGAGCTCTCTGACTACGGAAGAGAAACGGCTTCTAGACCAAGTTGCAAAGAAACATCAATCTCATTGATCACAACTGAATCATCCGTTGGGCTTCAGCTCATAAGATGTGCGAATTAAAATCTGGACGCATCGGTTCATTGGCCCTACAATCATATCCCCTTTAAACAATTAGCCTCAAGCTCATTGTATCGTTGGGATACGTACCTTAAGGATAAAGGAGAGCCAAATGCATCCTGCAAAAGAATATCCAACTAACAAGATTAGGAATGTGGTAGTAATGGGCCATGGAGGTTCGGGAAAAACCAATCTGGTGGATTCTCTCTGTTTCGTAGCGGGCTCTTCGGCACGGAAGGGAAATATTGCCGAGGGATTGGCTTTGACTATGTACACTCCAGAAGAAATAAAGCATGGGATGTCGCTACAAACTACTCCTGCCTTTTGTGAGTATGGTGACGTGAAAATCAATTTTCTTGACACGCCGGGGTTCATTGATTTTATGGGGGAAACATTGTCAGCACTGAGAGTCGCAGATTCGGCAGTGATAGTAGTTAGTGCAACCTCAGGTGTAGAAATTGGAACAGATACAGTTTGGGATTTTGCCAGGGAAGGGGGTATTTCCAGATTTGTTTTCATCTCCATGGTGGACAAAGAACATGCTTCCTTTCAGTCTACTCTGGGGGAAATCCAAGAACATTTGAGTGAAAAAGCTATTCCTGTAGTAATTCCAATTGGAGAAGGGCCTCAATTTACTGGTATCATCAACCTTTTTACTGAAAAAGCTTACATGTTTGACAAGAATAGTGGAGAGGGTCGATTTACAGAAGTTGACATTCCAGAGGATCTGAAAAGTGAAGTCGAAATGCGAGGTAAAGAGCTTCAGGAAGCACTGGCTATGACAGACGAAGGTCTGATGGATGATTATTTTGAGCGTGGCAGGATTGCACCCAAAGATGCTGTGGCAGCCATGGGAAAAGCTGTCTTGGAAGGGAGTCTTATTCCCGTATTTTGTGGTTCATCTACAGAATTGTATGGCATGAGTGAACTATTGGAAGGTCTGGTTGCTATTTCCCCAAGCCCTGCGGATATACCTCCACAGATTCTAGGAAAAAATAATTCCGATGACGATCAGGTGCTGCAGTCAGATGACAATAGATTTTCGGCCCTGATTTACAAGACTTCCTCAGAACCACATGTGGGAGAGCTGTCGTTTTTTAGGGTGTTCAGCGGATCAGTAAGTACTGGCGAGATTGTTAAGAATGCTGAAAGAGGTTCAGTGGAGAAACTGAGCCATTTGTCTATTTCTATGGGAAAGGAACGATTTGAAGTTGATAAGCTGAACGCTGGAGATCTTGGCGTTGTAGCCAAACTGAGGGATTCTCATACAAACGATACTCTTTGTGGATCAGCCGGTGACATTGTACTACCCAAGGTGAAATTTCCGAGGCCGGAGATTTCGGTGGCCATCCAAGGTGAAACCAGGGCAGATGATGATAAATTGGGAGAAGTCTTAGCTAAGTTACAGGAAGAGGACCCAACATTTGTTTCGGAATTTAATGCAGAATTACACCAGACTATTGCTAGAGGTTTGGGAGAGATGCATTTAGAGGTTCAAATGGAACGGATGAAGCGAAAATATGGAGTAGGAGTAACAACCCATCGTCGTAGAATTGCCTACAGGGAAACACTGACAAAAATGGGAGAAGGCAGAGGTAGGCATAAAAAACAGTCGGGAGGCAGAGGTCAATTCGGTGATTGTTGGGTGCGGTTACGACCTCTACCAGCAGGGAGTGGCTATCAGTTCAAGAGCTCCATCAAGGGAGGTGTGATCCCTGCTAAATATATTCCTGCGGTGGACAGAGGTATCCAGGAAGCCTCACGGAATGGGATTTTATCGGGATTTCCATTGGTGGATTTTGAAGCAGAATGCTATGATGGCTCCTATCATAATGTGGATTCGAGTGAACTGGCTTTTAAGCTGGCTGGATCTCAAGCTTTCAGGAGTGTTTCACAGAAGTGCAGACCGGTCTTACTAGAGCCTATCATAGAAGTATCGGTTACAACTCCCGATGAATATGTGGGGGACATCATGAGTGATATAAATGGGCGTCGCGGAAAAGTTTTGGGAATGGATCCTATTGGAGGACGGACGACCGTGAAGGCATTGGTTCCTGAATCTGAACTTTATAGATATGCCACATCATTAAGGGCTATCACACAAGGAAGAGCTCACCATACTAGAAAGAATAAAGGATTCGATGCAGTCCCCAAGAAAGAGATCCCCAGGCTGATTGCCACAAACAACGAAGCTTCATTAGAAGCCTGACGAAAGAGGAAATCATGTCTGGACATAGCAAATGGGCAACAATTAAGAGGAAGAAGGCGGCTACCGATGCAAAAAGGGGCAAAATGTTCACTAAGCTCATCAGAGAGATCACCGTTGCAGCTCGAGATGGGGGTGGGGATCCCAATTTCAATCCTCGCTTGCGATTGGCCGTGGAAACTGCTAAGGCTGGGAATATGCCGTCCGATAACATCACTAGGGCCATCAAGAAAGGAACTGGGGACCTGGAAGGGGTAAGTTACGAAGAAATCGTCTACGAAGGATATGGACCAGGTGGGGTCGCCTTGTATATAGAAGCTCTTACCGATAACCAGAATAGGACTGTTGCAGATATTAGACACATATTAATCAAAAATTCAGGAAGTTTAGGAACTGCGGGATCGGTGGGTTGGCAGTTTGACAGGAAGGGAATGATCTACCTGGACGGTACTTATTTAGATGAAGAAACTGTGTTTGATCTGGCTATTGAGGCGGGTGCGGATGACGTTGTCTTAGAGGATGAAGAAATAGCAGTCATTACTGGTGTAGAGCAATTTCACGGAGTACAGGAGTATTTGAAAGAATCGAGTATCGCAATAGGCAAGGCAGAGTTGAGCTGGGTGCCAAAGAATGAAATTCTAGTGAATGCAGAAGATGCAAAAAGGCTTTTGAAAATCATAGAGGCTTTAGAGGATTGTGATGATGTCCAGCAGGTGTCCTCGAATGCTGATTTTGACGAGAAGATTCTAGATCAGGTGATTTAGCTTGAGTTCAGAATTGATCCTAGGAATTGATCCAGGTACAATTGTGACGGGCTACGGAGTGATCCAGTGCACCTCCTCCACTGAATTTTCGTTGAGGGAGTGTGGAGTTTTTCGTACTTCCTCGAAACAGCTACTGGGAGTTCGCGTGAGGGAAATCTACGATGAAGTAAAGACCATCATTGATCGATTTGATCCAGATGTTGTAGTGGTTGAAGATGTATTTGTAGGGAAGAACGCTCGAAGTGCACTGATGCTCGGGCATGTAAGAGGCGTTATTCTTTTGGCTGCGGAAGTCTGCGGTGTCCCAGTTGCTCAGTATACTCCCCGAGAGATAAAAAAAGCCGTTGCTGGCAATGGTAATGCCACCAAGGACCAAGTGGCATTTATGGTTCAAAAAAGGTTGCGGCTGAAGGAAGTTCCTAGCCCGTCCGACGCATCTGATGCGGTGGCTGCGGCTCTGTCATATAGTCTTTTAGGGGGTTGAAGTGATCAGTCGGTTGAAGGGGATCTTAGTCACTCGTCAGGTTGATCAAATAGAGATAGAAACAGCCAGTGGTGTGGTTTATGAGGTGTATGTCCCTTTAAGTGTTTTGGAGAGAATTCCAGAGCATCTGATTCCAGAATGTGAAATTTACACTCTTCAGGTAGTCAGGGACGATTCTATCAAACTCTATGGGTTCTTAGAATCCAAAGAGAGAGAACTCTTCAAAAGGCTTCTCGGTGCTTCCGGTGTTGGACCTAAAATGGCTTTAGCTATGCTGTCGACCTACTCATCTTTACGTCTGGTTAAAGCCTTGATGGAAAAGGACATTGGGGCTCTCACGCAGGTGAGTGGTGTGGGGAAAAAGAAAGCAGAACGCATCGTATTAGAACTGGCCGACAAAGTAGAAGATTTGGCAGATGGTTCCGACTTGACTTCTGGTTCATTGGAATCAAGTTCTCAGGAGGCGGTAGCTGCACTGGTAGCACTTGGGTACTCCTTTGTTGACGCTGATGCGGCGGTTCGTTCGATTTTGGAAGGTGAGAAAATCAGGAATACAGACGATTTGATCCGGCTAGCTTTATCGAGACGATGACACTGATTTTGAAGTTCAGGAACTTGAGACTATGAAAGATAGGCATGAGGTAACCACTCCAGAAACTCTGGGTAAAGAAATATTATCGGAACCAGCACTGCGACCCAGCACTCTGGACGAGTTCATTGGACAAAACAAAGTAAAAGAAGCACTCAAGGTGTCAATTGAGTCAGCTATACGTCGTAAGGAACCTCTGGACCATTTGTTGATTCACGGCCCTCCCGGACTAGGAAAGACGACGTTAGCATCACTGCTAGCCAAAGAAATGGGTGTAGGATTTAAGGCTACTTCTGGACCCATTCTTGAAAAACCTGCCGACCTTGTTGGCCCACTAAGTAATCAAGAAGAAGGAGATATCCTTTTTATTGACGAAATACACAGGTTGCGACCAATCATGGAAGAGTACATGTATCCTGCCATGGAAGACTTTCGTGTGGAAATTCGACTGGCAGACGGACCTAAAGCTCAGACCATGACGATGGATGTTGAAAGGTTCACCCTGGTGGGTGCGACCACTCGGTTCGGTCTACTCACATCACCTATGCGCTCCCGTTTTGGGATCATTCAACGCGTGAATTTTTACCCCTCGGAAGAATTAACAGAAATAATAGTCCGAAGCTCGAAGATAATGAATGTGGACTGTGCCTTAGAAGGAGCAGAGGTTCTAGCTGCACGTTCAAGGGGAACGCCCAGAATTGCCAACCGACTACTGCGACGGGTCCGGGATTTTGCTTTGGTCCGGGCTAACGGTAGCATTACGAAAAAAGTAGCTGAGGAAGCTTTGTGTATGCTTGAGGTTGATGAATACGGACTAGACGAAATGGATGATAGGGTACTTAGGACGATAATTGAAAAATTTGATGGGGGTCCTGTTGGAGCCCAAACATTGGCAGTAGCGATTAGTGAGGACCTTTCGACTCTAACCGATGTTTATGAACCTTTTTTAATACAGCAAGGTTTTCTTATGAGGACTCCTAGGGGTAGGCTGGCTACTACTCGAGCATATGTAAGATGTGGTTTTGAGCCACCCAAGAGAGAAAACAATGAGAGCGAAGAACAGCTGGATTTAGTTGACTGACAGGGGTGTAACAAGAGGCACACGGCTTTCAGATTATGATTATGACCTCCCTCCTGAATTGGTTGCTAGTTATCCGACAGACCGTAGAGATCAGAGCAAACTTCTTGTGGTTTCAAGATCGAGAAAGATTCAGAGACACTTCATGTTTCGAGATTTGGTTGACTTATTTCGATCGGGCGATGTTCTCGTAGTAAATGACACTAAAGTCATTCCTTCCAGACTTGTGGGACGCAAACCGACAGGTGCTCACTGTGAAGTGTTACTGTTAAAGCCGTGGACTGGGTCGATTACCTCTTCCGTATTTCATTCAAACCTGGGTGGGGTTGAATCTTTCTCTGAGGTGAGAGTTTGGGAGGCCTTGGTCCGTCCTGGAAAAAAATTGAAACCAGGACGAATTGTCCAAATAGGTGATGATCTTCGTGTAGAGATTTTGGATATTCTTCCTGGAGGAAATCGTTTGGTCCGCCTGATTTCTGAAGACACTCTAGAAAAAGCCTTGGAAAAATATGGTCGTATGCCTTTGCCTCCTTATTTGAATAGGGAGGAAGAACCGCTTGATCGAGATCGTTACCAAACGGTTTACTCCAAGAAACCTGGATCTGTAGCGGCACCTACAGCGGGGCTACATTTCACTCCTAATTTGTTGGATGAAATTGATCTCAAAGGAGTACAATGTGTACCAATTACGCTAGATGTCGGAGTAGGAACATTCAGGCCTGTTGGGGTGGCCGAATTGGAAAACCACCATATGCACACAGAGAGTTATTTAGTACCCATAAGTACTGCAGAAATCGTGAATAAGGCTAAGTCAGAAGGTAGGCGTATTTGGGCAGTAGGGACTACTGTGGTCAGAACGTTAGAAAGTGCTGAAAAGGGTGGCGTGGTTAGACCGGGGCCAGGAGAAACGGATCTATTTATTAGGCCGCCTCAAGAATGTATAATGATTGATGGTCTCATAACGAATTTTCATCTACCTAGGTCGACGCTTATGATGTTGGTAGCTTCATTTTGTGGATATGAAACACTAAGAAGAGCTTACGGAGAGGCAATCAGAAAGAGATATCGTTTCTATTCTTACGGAGATGCAATGGTCATTGAATAGATTGCAATTGAGATTGTAAGTTGAAAGTCCAACTTGAAATACAAGTTCACGGTTCTGGGGAGCAGTTGGTACCGCTTGGCTATTGATGAGATATGTAGAGAATGTTCAAATATACGTTACATAGTACTTTGGGATCTGCTAGATCTGGTACATTTTGCACTCCTCATGGAGAGGTAGAGACACCGGTTTTTATGCCAGTAGGCACCAATGGTGCTGTTAAGGGTATCGCTCCAGAAGAGCTCCTGGATATCGGTACGTCTATGATCCTTGCGAATACCTATCACTTATATCTCAGGCCAGGGGAGGATCTGGTCGAACGTTTAGGTGGACTGCATGAATTCATGCGTTGGGATGGTCCCATCCTGACGGACTCAGGAGGGTATCAAGTTTTTTCTTTAGCAAAAACAAATAAAATCAGTGATGAAGGTGTAGTGTTCAAGAGTCATATCGACGGGTCGTCTCACTTGTTTACCCCGGAAAGAGTTATGGATATCCAAGGTCAATTAGGTGCAGATGTAGTCATGGCTTTTGATGAATGTCCGCCAGGGGGAGTAAGTAGGATAGAGGCAGAGTCAGCAAATATACGCACATTGGGGTGGCTCAAGCGGTGTAGGGAGCATTTTGAATCCAATCAAGGGAAAAGACAGGGAGTGACACAGAGTTTGTTTCCAGTTCTCCAGGGTAATGTTTTTGAAGGTTTGAGGTTGAGTCAAGTCAGGTCGTTTCTTGACTTGGGTGATTGGGATGGGATGGGTATAGGCGGCCTAAGTGTGGGCGAAGATAAGGAAGATATGTGGAGGGTCTTAGAGCTTTTGGATGCAGTCATTCCAACTAGCGTCCCCCGCTATCTAATGGGTGTAGGATATCCTGATGATTTGCTTGAGGCTATTGCTCGAGGGTGTGATATGTTTGACTGTGTTGCACCAACCCGCAATGCACGGCATGGTACCGCGTGGTCTACAGAAGAGGGGCAAATCAACCTTAGAGCTGCACGTTTCTCAGAAGATCAAAGCCCTATCGATTCTGAATGTGAGTGCTATGCTTGCCAGAAATATGATAGGGCATACATCCGTCATCTTTTTGTTTCCGGGGAGTTGTTTGGGGCACGACTTCTCTCGATACATAACATCCAATTCTTAGTACAGCTAGCGAAGGAGTCCCGGAAGAGGATTGCAGATGCTAGCTTTCATTCATGGTCAAAGGGATGGCTGAGGTGCTATAGGAAGGCGGCCAAGTGAGATTCTGAGGGGTCTTGTGAGCTGCTCAGTCTAACTATCACATTAACTAAATCGGAGCTATATCGTGCATGAAGCTTTACTAGCCGTTGTAGTAGCGGCACCACGTGAGGGAGCAAACGGAACGTACGTTTTTTTTCTGAATATGATAGCTATTGTCTTCATATTTTATTTTCTTCTGATTCGCCCTCAGAGAAAAGAACAGAAACGTCAGCAAGAAATGATACAGAACATAAGAACAGGTGACGAAGTGGTCACGAGTGGAGGGATTGTCGGAGAAGTGATTCGGGCTGACCCGGATCGTTTGATTATCAGGACAGCTGGGGAGAGCAAGATTGCTGTAGAACGGATTAGGGTTTCTCGGAAGATTGAAGTTGGAGAGAAATAACGGTGACAGTTCGAAGGGTTGTGTTATTAGGAGAAGAAGTCCTTCGTGCACCAACGGCGGAAATAGAAAGGTTTGGGAAAGAGACTCAGGCTTTGGTTCAAGATCTCTTTGACACAATGTATTATGCCGAAGGAATCGGAATAGCAGCACCACAAATAAGCGTTTCACTAAGAGTTTGTGTGATGGACCTCAGCAGAGCAGATGACTCAGAATCGCAGAGATTAACGCTAATTAATCCAGTGGTTTTGGAGTCCAGCAAAACTGAAGAAAAAGCTACGGAAGGATGTTTGAGTATTCCCGGCATGGAAGAAGTAGTGAAACGCCCAGCTCACATAGTCGTTAGGGCTCAAGATGAGCTGGGTAGAACTAATGAGTTAGAAGCTGAAGGATTGTTGAGTAGGGTCATTCAACATGAAATTGACCATTTAGACGGCATTCTTTTTTTCGATAGGGTCACTCCTCTAAAAAGAAAATTTCTGTTGAAAAAATGGAAGAAAAATCAGGAAGAGGAACGAGCACGGTGAGAATTTTATTTTGGGGGGCTCCAGGGTTCGCTGTTCCATCTTTACGGTGCTTAGTTGCAAATGGGCATCAGGTAGTCGGTGTGGTGACTCCACCAGACCGCCCGGCAGGAAGAGGACGGAGCCTTCGTAGTACTGCTGTCAAGGATGAAGCCTTACGTCATGACTTTTTGATATTAGAACCAGAAGACCTGAGCGATCCAGGATTTGAAGGAGCTTTAGAGGCAACAAGGGCAGATGCTTGCATAGTGGTTGCTTATGGGAAAAAGATCACAAAGTCTATACTAGAAATGTTTCCATTAGGATGTATCAATGTCCATGCCTCGCTGTTGCCCTTACTTAGAGGGGCAGCACCGATCAATTGGGCAATTATCAGAGGATTCACAGAGTCAGGCGTAACGGTCATGCACATGGTAGAAGAAATGGATGCTGGACCGATCCTTTTTCAGTTGAGAGAAAAAATACGGGTAACTGACACTGCATACGACTTGGAAAAAAGGTTAGCTGTATTGGGAGCTGAAGCCTTGGGAAGAGCACTGGAACCTCTGGAAAATGGACTGTTAAGGGGTGAAGTACAGGATGAGTCGATTGTCACCTATGCCCCTAAGATTGATAAAGGTATGGCTCGTATAGATTGGTCGCAGCGAGCCTCGTCGATTGCTCACTTGATAAGGGGAATGGATAGACTTCCAGGTGCCTGGTCGGTTCTGATGGATAAACCTACCAAACTATTCCAGGCAATTCCTTCTACAGAATCAGTTTCGGGTGTATTGCCTGGGACCGTATTGGAGGCAAATTCAACCTCTGGCCTTAAAGTGGCTACGGGTCAAGGAGTTTTGGAAATTCAGCAAATTCAACCTCCTGGAAAAAAAAGGATGAGTGCTTGTTCGTGGATACGTGGCCGAGGAACCGAGGCAGGTCAGAGATTTCAATGACCGCGGATTTTCATGTTGTTACAGATGATGAAGTCTTAAGAAAAAAATATTTCCTGGAACATGCAGTTGAGATATTACAATCTGGAATTCCAGACGTGTTTCACCTAAGAGGTCCCTATACATCTCCCAAGAAACTTTTGGAATTCGCTGGTGCATTGTCACCGATAGCTAAATCGAACGGAACGAGCTTTGTAATAAACGATAGGGTTGATCTTGCTTTGATCCACCAATTAGACGGGGTCCATCTGGGTGTGCGATCTTTGAGGCCTCGAACAGTGCGTAAGATTCTTGGTCTAGAGAAAATCGTGGGGAGGTCAGTCCACAGTGTCCAGGAGGGTGTTGATGTGGCTGCGGAGGGGGTCGATTATCTATTCTTGGGTTCTATTTTTAGGACGGCCTCTCACCCTGATTGTGCTCCACTGGGATTAGAACCCCTACAGGAATTAAGTAACCAAGTGGGAATCCCGATAATAGCAATAGGTGGAGTAACATCGGATAATGTTTCAACATTGTTGAATGCAGGAGCAAAAGGTGTAGCAGTTCTCGGAGATATTTGGGGGACTCCCTCCCCACCGGAAGCGGTTCTATCTTATCAGCATAATTACTGGTGAATTCAAAGTTAATTCAACATGGTCTAATACTGATGACGAGTGAAAGCGATAAAATTCAGGCTAGAGTGAACGGAGAGAGTCAGGAGATTTCAAAAGGACTTTCCATCTCCAAATTCATAGAGTCACTCGATCTCAATCCATTACTTTTAGTGGTTGAGTTAAATGCTGTGATCATAAGCAGAGAACGTTTTAGTGAAATCGAGATCTGCCATGGAGATCAGGTGGAACTAGTGCATTTTGTTGGAGGAGGATGAGATGACGCAACCGGAAGATCAGCTGGAGATAGGTAACAAGATTTTCAACTCTAGATTGTTTGTGGGAACTGGGAAATATTCGGACAATGAAACCATGGTAGAGGCCATTAGAGCTTCGGAGACGGCCATGGTCACTGTTGCAGTAAGAAGAATAGATCTAGATAGGACTAAGGATGAGGGGATCCTGTTTCATTTGGACCTTGATGAATTTTTTCTACTACCAAATACTGCTGGATGTTATAATGTGAAAGATGCTCTCAGGTATGCCAATCTTGCGAGAGCAGCCGGTTTCAGTGAGTGGCTTAAGCTAGAAGTCATTGGAGATGAATCCACTCTATTGCCTGATACTCAAGCCACAATTGAAGCGGCTAAAATCTTGGTAGCGGATGGTTTCAAGGTGATGGCATACACTAACGACGATTTGATTACCGCTCTTCGTCTTGAGGATGTTGGTTGTGTAGCAGTCATGCCTTTAGCTAGTCCCATAGGAAGTGGGTTAGGTATAGTAAATCCTTACTTTATAAGAGAAATCAAAAGGCGATGTGAAGTCCCCATCATTGTCGATGCTGGAGTGGGACTGGCTTCTCATGCGTGTATAACAATGGAACAAGGAGTAGATGGGGTCCTTATGAATACTGCAATTGCTCTGGCCGATGATCCAGTTATGATGGCTAAAGCAATGTGCTTGGCGATTAAAGCGGGGCGGTATTCGTATCTTTCGGGAGGAATGCAAGCGAAAGAAATAGCGGTCCCCTCTTCTCCAACCAAAGGTATGTTGGACTGACTAGGGTGGTTCTAACTCAAAGTAGAAAAGTCGTATGGAATATTCTTTCAGCTGTTCGTCGTGGAAGGCGTCTTGATCGGTCTTTTGAGGAAGAGACAACGGTGCTTGTTCAAAAGGAAAAAGCCTGGTGTCGAGAGATGGCTTATGGAATCCAGAGGTTTCGAGGTCGAATAGATTATCTACTTGACCCTAACATAAGACGTGGTTTCGATAGCGTTGATCCAGCAGTAAAAGACGTTTTGAGGATTGGTTTGTACGAGACCCTTTATATGCATGGGGTCCCACAATATGCAGCTGTTTCTCAGGCTGTGGAATTGGCCAAAAAAGTGGGGAAGTCGGCGACAGGATTTGTAAACGCCGTGTTGCGATCTGCTGCGAATAAAGATGGCGGTCAAGAGAATTTCCCTGATAAACGAACCGATCCAGTTGCCTATCTGTCAACATGGGGTTCACATCCAACTTGGCTGGTAAAACGCTGGTTGAGCAGATGGTCTGTCGAAGAAGTTTGCCATTTGGTGGATGCTAATAAT
>Ga0310345_10002005_pt1 | contig 21245 bp, 14 predicted proteins | sample HC15DNA20500_MG_FD_204667 | JGI IMG/M metagenome (GOLD analysis project Ga0310345, IMG submission 204667) | Marine microbial communities from station ALOHA, North Pacific Subtropical Gyre - HC15-DNA-20-500_MG | ecosystem: Environmental > Aquatic > Marine > Oceanic | place: Pacific Ocean: North...
CATGGCAGATGAAAAATATCGTGGCAAGGGTGTACGTGAAATGAGGAAAACCGTAACAAAAATAAAGTCACGATTTACCTTTTATCCAGAGCACTATATAACCGGTCCTAGATCATCAAGTGAATTGGTACTTCAGAGTTACTGCGATAATGTGTTAAACGTATTAAATGAAAAACCAGTTCATACTGGCCGGGTTTGGTATCAGGGGATCAAACTGCGGGATGAATTGAGAAAACCTATCCGTGATACTATCAATCTGCCGCAGAAAAAGCCCAAAAAGATCACCTATTATTATTTCTCCACAGGTTCATGAGTGGGGTCGAAACCTGTTTCTTTAAATATTAGTTCAGATATCTTGCTCGCGATCTCGTCATCTTTGAATCCGGATTCTTGTAGATTATGCCAGCCCTTTATTAAAACATCCAGATCTTGTTCATCGGCGAAGATATCATCTAAAACAGCTGCCGACACATTAAAATCCCGTAATCGTTTATAAATGTTTAATTTTTCAATTTCCATGCCCAAAATTACACCTGTTCATTTCTAGTCTAAAGGGAGGATTGAATTGGAAAAATATATTAAAATCATCATAATTGTGCTGATCGTTGGTTTTTTATCCTTATCTATGCAATTGTGGTATCAGGCTCGCGCTATAAGTGAATTACGCGAGGATGTCGAAACAATGAAAGTAAAAGTGGAGGCTGTAAGGGAACTGCTCTTCCGAATTGGTTCAGCATAGTTGGTAAGTGTATATTCGCCCGCTTTATGAACGATAAAGTTTTTTGTTTGGCGTCGTACCCAAGTGGTCTAAGGGAGCAGTTTGCAAAACTGTCATTCATCGGTTCGAATCCGATCGACGCCTCATATTGGCCCGGGTGGTGGAATTTGGTAGACACAAGGGACTTAAAATCCCTCGGCCATTAGGCTGTGCCGGTTCGAGTCCGGCCCCGGGTACAAAATAACTTTCTTAAGATAATAAAGGGCGATGTAACCGCCCCTTTTTTATAGATAATAAAGTGAATTATTTTACTCTAAACATACGTTTAGATTATCTACCACATAATTCATTAGTATACTTGATTGTAATTGCTTGCGTACACTATAATCTTTGGTAAATGACAAGGAGAAAATTCCTACAAGTTTGGCAGGTCGCTACGGGTATGATCGTATCCTTCATCAGTGCGCCGGCAATTTATTTTTGGCGAACAGATAGATCAGGGGTTAATGAAATAGATGACCGCTGGATCGATGCTGGCAGGGTAGAGGATTTACCAATAGATCAATGGCGAAAAGAAATGCTGCTTTTTCAGCGACAGGATCGCTGGGCTTCATTTGAACGGAAAGAACTTATCTATATCAATCGCAACGATCAGGATATTACCGTTTTCAGTGCTATTTGCCCCCATGCTGCGTGCTTGATTCGGAAAAATGATGAAGGGTTTGGTTGTCCTTGCCATAAAAGTAATTTTGCCAATGATGGTTTAGTTCTTTCTGGGCCGTCCCCGCGCTCACTGGATCGTCTGGATACAAAAGTGCAGGACGGGCGGCTTTATGTGAAATACGAAAAATTCAGATCAGGAACCAATGCCAAAGAGGTGATCGGCTAATGGGACCTCTGCGATGGATAATAACCGTCAGTGCTGTCACCAGTCTGGTTTTCCTCGGGCTGGTGATTCTAAGTGGCTGGGGTATGGCCGGGTCATATGTACCATCATTGACGGATGCGTTCCCATCCACACTGTACATGGAAAAATATAGTAGTGGGGGTCATCTGCTGCGCAGCATACATTATTATTCATCTTCCGGTCTGGTATTCAGTGGCTTTGTGTTCCTATGTTGTTTTTATATTAGCGGGTTCGCAGCCAAATACCATAAAAGCTGGATACTGGGTGTTGTGCTCTACCTGTTGATTATAGGAAGTGCATTCACTGGGTATGTACTGCCCATGGACCAGAATGCGTATTGGGGTACAAAGGTGCGCTTAGGCATTATGGATACGGTTCCCTTAGTGGGAACAGCCATTGCAGATTTTCTCCGCGGCGGTGCAACGTTCAACAGTTCCACGCTGCCGCGGTTTTTTACGCTTCATGGATCTGTATTTGCTACGGCAATCTGCCTATGCCTTTTCATCCTAAGTCAATCCAGGAAATCAGTTTTCATTCAATATCTCAGCGATCAACGGTTTAATGTCACACTATTAGTTTCAATTATTCTATTTTTTGTTCTAATAAATAGTTTCAGTGCACGACTGGAATTGCCTGCTGATCCAGCAGATATAGATTACAATCCCAGACCAGAGTGGTACTTCCTATGGCTATTTCAGTTTGGAAAATATGTGGAATGGGCACCTTGGATTCAAAGTGGTGTTTTACCGCTATTGGGTGTTGGGTTTTTATTTGCTGTTCCTTGGCTTAGGAATCATGGCCAAAAAAGACGATCTGCCATTGTGGTAAGCTGGTGTTTAGTCTGGCTGGTCCTTACCGGTTTGGCTATTATTGATGATCAGGATCTACACCAAAATCCAAATTATAGTGAGGGCATGGCATTTGGTGCAGAAAAGAATTTCAACCGTTTATGTATAGATTGCCATGGTCCTGGCGGGTTGGGTGATGGACCTGAGGCTCAGGCGTTTGATCTACAAACACCAAATTTTACCGCCCGCGAATTCTGGAATAATACAGATGAACAGCAAATGATCATTGCTATTAAGGATGGCAAAGGAAATGATATGCCAGATTTTGGTGAATCGTTAACTTATGAGCAGATTTTGGCACTGATCTACCACATTGAAAAATCATTTAAACCGAACTATCAGGAGTAACACATGAAAATAAAATTTATCTTACCATTGTTTATCTTTGGTCTTGCAAATATTGTATATGGGCAGTCTGACTACAAGAACCTGAAAGTCCTTGATCCAAAAATAGAAGAATCGGAACTGAAGCTGCTTATGAAAGGCTACGCGAAAGGCTTGGGAGTGAAGTGTACCTTTTGTCACGTTCCCGATGCATATCATAAGGATGATAAAGAACATAAACTCATTGCCCGTGAGATGATTGCCATGACAGCCGGTATACGGGCAGACCTTAAGAAAACATTCCCCAAAAAGGATGTGTCTGAGAAATTTAATTGTATAGTCTGTCATGCTGGTAACACTGAACCGGAATGGATTGAAACGCATTAATTTATAGAAAGTGCTATGGTACCGCGTGTTTTGTAACAGACCATATATCTTCTACTTGAACAGAATGACAAGAATGTCATACATTCCACAATCATACTTTATGTAAAAAGTATGAACTATATGCGGAGTCTACAACACAAGGCATTAGCATCACTCGCCCTGCTGACCATACTCCGTGCCTCAAATTCACCCGAGATAACAGATATATTTGTGGATCCATTTACAAATGGATTACTGTTTACACTTTATTCTGAAGAGATGATTGATGTTGACAATGTTTCCAGTTGGATGTCTCCCCATGGCTGGTATTATATAACAGTCAATGGCGCAACATTTTCCCTAGATATTCCAGGAAAAATCCCAGCCCTGGGACAAGTAAAGGATATTGTAATAAAAAATAACCATGAATCTGGCCAACTCGCATTTTTAGTAAAAAAACCGTTCCATTCCATCCAAATATTAAAATCCGAAATATCCAATGCGGTGCAAGTCTCAGCAGTTTATGAGGTAAGTAGTTCAATTAAACAACGACTTGGAGATACGCTAGTTGAAAAAGATAAAGACAAGCGTCTTGAAGAACGGACCCGACCATTAGCGCGAAAAAAAGCGCAGGATGTCGCCAATCGCGGACCCAGGATCGATTACTTAAACACAGGTTTCAATGCTGATACGCTTAACCAGGCTGTTGATGAAATGCTGGATGCTCTACTGGTAGATATGGCGGATGTTGATGATTTTACAAATAGTAAAAAGCTTGAGAATGAAACCGAATTTATCAGGTTGAATGAAGGCAAACAACACCGCGTTAATGACCCTAACATTATGAATGATATGGTCAAATTGGGTGACGTAGCTTTGAAAGGCCCAGCCAGTTCTTCTGTCCGGGAATTATTCACATCCAAGAGGAAATGGTATAAAGATGATTTCTTTTTACCGAAAGATGGGCCGCAGGAAAAGGGCCGATTAAAGATAACATCCACTATTGATGATGTAACTGTATTTATCGATGATGAATATGTTGGCCTGACACCAATCAATGATAATATTGAATTGACTGTTGGCCCACACAAGGTTTGGTGTATACCGCCAGTTCCTGTAAATGACAGCCGCTGGTATGAGGATCCAATCAGTGAGAATGTTATCGGGGACGCGATTCATAATGTAATGGTCCGTGCGGATACAGTGACGATGGTAGACTTTGATCTCTATATTCTAGATACAGCGCCAAATTATAAGGAAAAAGTATTTTACATGGACTCCCTAGGCGCTATCGTTGGGCCAGAAGATGAGAGTCGTTATGCAGACCTGAGTATGGAACGGTTTATTAATAAACGCATTACTAGTCATAAAATTTCTGGGATTAAGAGGAAGGTTGTACCGCCACTTGTCAAAGAAATTAAAAGTTCGAAACAGAAGACGTCCATGAACGGACCGCCGCCTTTAGCGGTATCAGATCTACGAAAATCCAATAAAAAGACTGGGGAAAAAACGCAAGATCAAACGGATTTAACAAGTACAACACTTAGCAGAGATGATATAGCGGATATTGTTGAGCCTGATCCAGAGGAAGAAACGCAAGATCAAACGGATTTAACAAGTACAACACCTAGCAGAGACGACATAGCGGATATTGTTGAGCCTGATCCAGAGGAAAAAACAAGTAATGATGCTGGTGGTAATATGTTTAACCGTCTTTTTTCATCGTTGAAAAAAAAAGGTAAAAATGGATCAAAACGTGAGCAACCCGATATACAGGATTCACAGCTCAATAAACCAGTGGAAGAAGTATTGGAACAAATAGAAACTGATATTGAAGAAGGCGACCTAGCCGCTGTTGATGTAGATGAAAAAACTGCTAAATCAGGTCGCAATATTTTAAAAGAAGTTTTTCCACCAAAGAATTCCATAGCAAATCGACAGCAAGTACCGCCACGTAACTCCACTATACGTTCTGCCGACCTGGATGTTATCCGGATAGTTAATGCGGAATATGTAAAACCAAACAATCGTCGACCGGTAAATATCAATAATGAATTTCCAAGTACCAATCACCGCGTATATTGTTTTACGGTTGTTCAGAATCTTGGCAGGCCAGTAAATATCAGTCATTTTTGGTACCGTGACGGGAAATTTATGGCCCGGGTACCAATGAAGGTTGGTTTTTCAAGTTCCTGGCGTTGCTGGTCTTATATTACTCTTAAAGACGGTTTCGAAGGTGATTGGAAGGTAGTAGTCCGTGGACCAACCAACCAGGAAATAGAAGAAATAAATTTTTCCATCTTTCCGGATAAGAATCTGGCCAAAAAAAAGCAATAAGAGAACGACCCAACAGTATTTCCTTTGGTGCCATTATCCTGAATTCCTATTTTGGTATGCGTGAAATCACGGATAACTACACCGCAAACCTATACTGTATATGGACTAAATAGCGCAAAACAGGTCCTTAAAGCTGATCGCTTTGAAATTACTGCAATAGATATTCATAAAAATGGCCCGGCTGAAAAAGACCCTGTTATTTCAGCTTTGCTAGAGGAAACTGCTGTTGCACCTAGATCTTGGGGCAAAGAGAAGTTCACCAGCGAATACAAAGGATACCGTACCCAGGGTATAGCAGTATCCTTTAAGGGACCGGTGACCGCACCTTTACCTTCCTTTGCTAATGGTAAAACAAATATGGGATTTTTGCTGGGGGATCATATCTCGGACCCGCAAAACCTGGGACAGATTATTCGCACGGCTGAATGTGCCGGTTTGGATGGCTTAATTTTACCTGAAAGAGGCGGCACACAACTTACGGATGCTGCCTTACAGGTTAGCCAGGGAGCTTTTGTTACATTACCAATCTATAGTTGCGGCAATGTGCAACAAACATTGCAGCAATTGAAAGAGGATGGATTCTGGATTGTGGGTGTGGAAAATGATGAACAGGCAAAAGTATGGTATGAAGTTGATTATTCAGGTAAAGTAGCTATTGTTGTTGGTAGTGAAGGGCAGGGTATTCGGCAACTGGTGCGCAGGAGATGTGATTTTCTGGCAACCATACCCATGCAAGGTCATATTAATTCATTAAATGTATCTGCTGCTGTAAGCGTGGTTCTATTTGAAAGGCAGCGGCAGATTAACGCTTAATAGTGATAATAATATGAAAATATATAGGCAGACAAGCCGGATAATACTGATTGCAGTATTATTGTATAGCGGCTGCATTACAGTAGTGAAAAAAGACACAGAAATTTTGTGGGACACCTATGGTGTCCCACACATTTTTGCCGGTGATTATACTCAGTTATTTTATGCTTTTGGCTGGGCCCAAATGCGTAACCATGGGAATCTGATGCTGCGGCTATTTGGACAGGCCCGGGGCCAAGCTGCTGAATATTTTGGCGAATCTTACCTGGTATCTGATCAATGGGTACACACGCATAATATTCCACAGCGAGCTGCTGAATGGCTGGAATTGCAACAGCCTGAATTCAAACAGTATTTTCAAAGCTTTACTGCCGGTATAAATGATTATGCTGCTCAATTTCCAGATGAAATAAATTCTGATAGCAAAGCTATTCTACCAATAGAGCCAACGGATTTACTGGCTCACTATCAGCGTGTAATCATCTATCATTTTGTCACAAACCCGAGGGATACGCAATTCAATCCGACATCAATACGCGCAGACCGGGGTTCTAACACCTGGGCGGTCGGTCCATCAAAGTCTGCCTCAGGTAATGCAATGCTGATCATCAATCCGCACTTACCTTGGGACGACATGTTCACCTGGTTTGAAGTTCAATTAAACTGTGAGACCCTGAATATATATGGCGCAACACTTGTGGGCAGCCCCTTTATTGGTATTGGTTTTAATGATTACCTAGGCTGGGCACACACCAACAATGTGCATGATGGACAGGACATGTATAAATTGGTTCTGGCTGATGGTGGCTATAAGTGGGGTGAGAATAGCAAACCATTTGCGACTAGGACTGTGAAATTGAAAGTAAGAGGGTCGGATGGAGTATTATCAGAGAAAGAGTTGATCTTAAAAGAATCAGTTCATGGTCCAATAGTTCGTGAGGACGAAAATTATGCCTACGCTTTGCGTGTTGTAGGACAGGATCAGCCCTATATCTTCGAACAATATTTGGAAATGGCTCTGGCGAAAAATTTTGATGAATTTCAAAAAGCGGCCAGTCGTTTACAGAATCCTTTCTTTACTACCATGTATGCCGATCGTGACGGACACATTATGCACCTTTTCGGCGGCAGGACCCCGGTTAGACCTGCTGGAGATTGGAATTGGTTGGGTACCGTTCCCGGTGATACACCGCAAACGCTGTGGCAGAATACACATACGTATGCCGAATTGCCAAAGGTAATTGATGCAAAATCAGGGTGGCTTCAGAATGCCAACGATCCACCATGGACTACTACACTGCCGCGGGAATTGGATCGTCATGATTATCCAGATTATATGTCCCGAAACTTTATGCATTTTCGTGCCCAGAGATCGGCCAGAATGGCTTATGAGGATGATAAAATTACCTTCCATGAACTATTAGCCTATAAGATGGATACCCGCATGGAACTGGCGGACCGATTAGTGGATGATTTAGTCGAAGCAGCTGAAAGTTCAGATGATAAATTTTTGCACGAAGCAGCAGCTGTATTGAAAAAATGGGATCGCTGTGCAGACAATGAAAGTCGTGGTGCTGTGTTATTCAAGGAATGGGTGGATGCGATTGGCTTTCATATAGATAATCCCGATCTGTTTCATTCACCTTGGCTTGAAGAAGATCCGATGAATACACCTATTGGAATTGCGGATATATCTGCCGGATTAGCGGCACTTCATACTGCTGGAAAAAAGGTTATTGATAACCACGGTAAACTGGATATTGCCTGGGGCGATGTATTCCGTATTATTCGTGATGATGTGGATCTGCCAGCAAATGGCGGCCCCGGTGATCCTTATGGCTTATTTCGAGTGACAGGATATCGCCCAATTGAGAATAATCGTTATGCGGCTGTTGGGGGTGATTCTTTCCAAGCTATTATTGAATTTGGTGATCCGCTGCAAGCGATGGCCAGTATTGGCTATGGAAATGCTTCTCAAAAAAGATCACCACACCGAACCGACCAGGCGAAATTTTATTCACAGAAAAAGTTACGACCAATATGGCGTTCACGGTCAGAAATTGAATCAAACCTTACACTGACTGAACAATTCTAAAAATTGGACCAGAAAGGGAATAGTACAGTATGGCAAATATATATGATGAAAGATCAGATGAACACGCTGGGTTTGCTGCCGGCACCAAAATAGAAACGACTATTAATCATCATGAAGTAAATAGAGATTTAGCTGCCCAAACGCAACTCACAATCGTATCCGTAGCTCACTTTCCCACCCGGGTCATTGCGACTGATGAAAATGGTATCGAATGGACTCTGCCATTACATTCTGTAAGAATACTAGAACCAGTTGTTCAAAATGATGAGCCAGATGTAGATGATGCTGATAATGGGTAAAACCATTTACCAAATCGAAGAGCTATTGTCTGCACCCACGCTTCAATATTCATGTAAAAATTTTGTGATCAGCCACACAATCTACTATAGTAATTATCGACCCTAATGATGATTACAAATTTTTGGATATTCCTTGTCAACAGTTCTCCAAAAGTTAAAAGAGCCATGTGGAAGTGGTGGTACCAAACACTCGCACAATATGGACTAAATTTAAATTGGACATTTATGAACTATGGATACGCATCCCTGAACGGTGAACAGGTACCTGAACTGGAAGAAGGTGACGAGGAATCGCGGGTTTTTATACAACTTTATCATTTCACAGTTTATCATTTAGCGCTGCAGAATAAACGCGTGTTAGAAATTGGTTCAGGACGGGGTGGTGGTGGTTCATTCGTTGCCCGTTATCATCAGTCGGAAGAATACATAGGAGTAGATTTTTCACAAAAAGCAGTACAACTGGCAAACAAATTACACGACCATATTCCTAATTTGAAATTTGTTTGTGGTGATGCTGAAAATCTACCGTTTGATGATAATACTTTTGATGCTGTAATTAATGTAGAATCATCTCATTGTTACGGTGATATGGTCGCATTTTTGCAAGAAGTAAAACGTGTACTTAAAAGTGGTGGAAAGTTTAGTTGGACCGATTTCCGTATTAAAAGCAACTTGGCTTATTTAAATAATTCATTTGAACAATCAGGTTTGAAGCTGGTTCGAGAAGAAACGATCACGGAAAATGTCATTAAAGCTTTGGATGAAATCCATGATAAAAAAATGACTGTAATTGATGATTATGTACCCAGGTTCCTTAAATCAAGCTTCATGCAGTTTGCAGGTGTTAAACATTCCAAGGTCTACGATGCTTTCGTTAATGGAGATACCGTATATTTAGGTAAGGTTTTTGAGAAACCTTGAATAACTCAATGCAAAATCCTCAGATATTTATATCGCCATATCCTCACTACTAGGTCGGTGGGGTAAAGCGTAGTAGATCATGGATTTTATTACATTTGGCACGACGCACAACTTGTATATGGCTGGAACTTTTTTTGTTTGTGTCCTTGTATTGTTTATAGGTAGCAAGGTTTTGGATGCACAACAGCGCCGCATGATGGTCATCGTACTAATTACTCTTTCACTAGGCCAGGAAATTATCGATGATATTCTGCGTTGGAACGCAGGCGTATGGCGTGTTGCGAACGACTTACCACTGCACATGTGTGGATTTAGCCTCATCACGTCAACATATGCGCTTTATACAAGGAGTCAATCAGCTTTTGAATTGTCTTATTTTTGGTGTTTAGGCGGTGCATTGCAAGCTATTGTTACACCGGACCCCGGTCGTTTTCCACTGGATGTGTCTGTTTTCTGGAATTTCTTATCCCACGGAATAATCATTTTGAATGTACTTTGGCTCATTGTCATTGAAAATATGCGCTGCCGCAGAGGATCATTTTTTGATATGATTCTGATTACCAATGCTGGTGTTTTTATCATATCGTTTGTGAACAGCGTTTTGGGTGGTAATTACTGGTTTATTTGTCAAAAACCTGGTGGTGAAAGTCCTTTTATCATTGGTGAATGGCCGCTTTATTTCATTGGGTTTGAGATGTTTGGCATTCTTGTGTTGGGTTTGTTTTACATTCCCATGATTATTCTGCGAAGAAAAAGGGTGCAATTTGCAGTCCGATAAATACATCATTAAATTCAATTCAAAATGAGCAGATTATTTCTCTATTTTTTTGCTGTATTAGGTATATCATTTTTTTGTTCCCTACTAGAATCCTTTATTCTTTCGGTAACACGCACCCATATAAGTTTGGTATCAAAGGATCGGCCTGCGCTAGGGGAAAAGTTATCCTACTTTAAGGAAAATATTAATCGACCTTTATCAGCCATCCTGAGTTTAAATACCATAGCCAATACGGTAGGCGCAGCTAGTGTCGGTGCCATTGCCTTAATTGAATTTGGCAGCAACTGGGTGGCGATCATGTCTGGTATTTTGACCTTATCTATATTAATCTTCTCTGAGATCATACCAAAAACAATCGGTGCGCTATACTGGAAAAGAATACTTGTTCCTGCTACTTTTGCGGTACAAGTGCTTATCATTATGACCTATCCATTGGTGGTCATGCTGGAATTGCTTTCCAAGTGGTTGGCTAAGGATGGAAATGAAGATAAAGTTTCTCGGGAAGAAGTTATCGCAATGGCAGAATTGGGTGAAGATGAAGGTACGATTGAAGAGAGTGAGAGTACGGTGATTGAAAATGTGCTCATGCTTGATGATATCCCAGTAGAGGAGGTGCTTACACCCCGATCTGTGATTTTTGCGCTGGAGAAAACCAGTAGCGTGAGAGAAGTGCTGGACAAGTACAATGACATTGAATTTTCACGTATTCCCGTATATGAAGAGGAACTGGATAATATCATTGGTATCGTGCGTCGCCATGTTCTGTTAAAAAGCAAAGCTGAAGATCAGTTTGATGTTACCATGGGTGAATTGGCCAAACCGATTCATGCTGTGGAAGAAAATGATTCTGTCGGTGATGTTTTGGATGAATTTGTGAAACGTCGCGAACACCTTTTCATGGTCAAGGATCAATTTGGCCAGGTTGCCGGTTTGATCACGCTTGAGGATGCAATTGAAACACTGCTAGGTGTTGAGATTGTTGATGAGACCGATTCCGTGGTGGATATGCGTAAACTTGCGCTGGATAATTGGCGGAAAAAGCGCTGGAAAAGCCAAGAATAATAACCAGCGGACTGAAAAGAACCAGCGTACTAAAACCATGAACTGAACGATGCGCCGCTGGATCACAATTGTCTCCTTTATCTCTTTTTTTACTCACGCCCAGCAGACAGGAATAAAAACACTTTATTATGTAAACGAATTCGATTTTATAAGCGGACACCCCACTCCCCAATCAGAAATTCGTTACAAATCGCACATTCGCGCCGAATATGATGCGCTGAACCGTTTGATATCGAAGACGAATTTGAACCGCAAAAGTATTGTCGTCACCAAAGTATCATATACTTATGAGACCAATACAAATGACCCCATTCAGAAACAGGATTATGAGGGGGAAGATCGCTTGGTGCGCAAGACATTATTCGGATTACGGGGAAATGCACCGAAGTATATTTCCTATGTTTATGGAGTCGATTCGCTAGAGACCTGGAAGGATGATATCTTTACTATCATCGATTATAATGAATATGAAAAACCCTATTTTTACCATTTCTTGGATGTAAATGCGGTTGGGTATGCCAATGCAACGCTGGAATATAATGATCAAGGATGGTTGACCAGACAAGTATGGAAACGACTGCCTGATGGCAAGCAAATACGTTTATGGACTTATGATTTTGATCCGCAAACAGAATTGACCAGGATTCTGGAATATGATTCCTCGAAAACCTTGGTAATGGACATCAGATTAAACCAGGATTCACTGGAAGCTGTTTATAATCCCATTATACCAGTAGACAGCGGTTTTGTGAATCATACCAGGATATCCGTTGAGTTGCAGGATAGTATTAATTACGGTTTTATTACCTGGCGCTGGGTCGCAGGTGTGCCAGATGTGGATAGTGTGCATGTTTTTAAGATGCCAGATAGTTTGTTTGAACGACGCACATATTACGAGTATGATCTACAACTGGACAATTATCTCACGGACGGAGGGATCTACGATATCGAATTCACAGGGGAGAGTGCCTTCGAATTTGAGATCATTAAGGTAGTTATCCGGCACGTAATGTATGATATTACACCTCCAACCATTTCCATTGGTACGAAGCCAGCCATAAATAAACCAGAATTCTTTTTTACAACAGATGAACCATTATCTACAGGGTATATCGAATGGATACCTTTTCCGTCATCCTCACACCAGGATTCGATACACCGTATTGCCATGACCAACGCTGAGTTAAAGCTCGGGACCAAACAGTTTATTACACTGGATAATCAGACACCGCTGCTGGATAGTGCGGAATATACACTGCAACTTACTGCCTATGATCGGGCCAGGAATAGTTCCTTCTTCCAGGCAGAGGAACTGATCCTTTACGACATTTCTCCGCCGCTGGTTTACATGTACTATCCATTGAGTAATACTTATGTTAATCATTTAGAGGTTCAGATCGAAGCAAGTGAGGTCTTGGCTTCCGGTCAAATTATTCTAACGGACCTTTCTGGTATTAGAGACACATTATCACCACATGTGTACCAACTGCCAAAAAAAGAACTACAACTGGGTATGCATAAAGCGTTGTTAGATGATGCATTGCCAATGATGGATACAACTACCTATAGTTTCAAGTTCATCGGCATCGATCCTGCTAGCAATATTTCAGATCCGGCCATCCGTGAACCCATTTATTATGATATATCGCCCCCGGTCTATACACAGATATATCCAAGCATGGGATCCCATGTTAATAATCCACGGCTATCATTCATTGTAAGTGAAGATCTTGCTGCAGGAGAATTTACCTGGGTTTACCGTGAAGGACTGAAGGATACAGCGGCTCCACACGTAATAGCCCTGGTAAGTAATGAACGCAAGGGTGATACACGAACAAACTGGATGCTCAAAAACCAAACGGAACTGTCGGACGGTACCATATATGATCTCATATTTATCGGTCAGGACTTGGCTGGTAATCAAACAGGGTTCATTACCACCCCAGAAATAACTTACGATATTACGCTACCGGTATTTGCAATTCTTGATCCGGTCAATGAAGCATTTGTGAATTATCTTACTGTGTCCTATGAAATATCGGAACCACTTCGAGAAGGTACAATCACGTGGACAGCGCTAAATCCAGTAAAGGACCCGGAATCACCACGGATCATATCAATAAACAGAGAGGAAATGATCGAAGGGGTATATACGGATGTACTGTTAGCGAATATGACCAATCTTATTGATAGTGTGACCTATAATCTGGAAATGAAAGGTGCAGATCTGGCCACTAATGAAGGTATACCATCTAAGGTTACTTCTGTGCACTATGATTTTTCACCGCCAATCATCACACTTACTCATCCTGCAAATAATACATATCAGGCAAAAACGTTTCTCAATTACGAATTATCAGAAGATATACTTTATGGTCAGGTATCCTGGTTACAGCTTTATACGAGAGGAGTAACCCCAGATACCGTTATGTTGCAAGGCAATGAACTGCTTGCTGGTCTTCATGATACAACGACGTTTGCCGCAATAGTAAAACTCAAGGACGGTGCCAGCTATGATTTGATTTTTGATGCCTATGACCTAGCCAAAAATGAAGCTGTCACCGGACGAATTTCCAACGTGACTTATGATTTTACACCACCAGAAATAGAATTACAGTATCCGGCGACCCTTGCAGCGGTGAACAACACGAATCTATCCTATTTTATTAGCGAATTCTTGCTGGAAGCCACAGCGACCTGGACCTGGGTAGACGGTGTATTAGATATGGATGATCATATTCATCCGCTGGAACCGTTCGAGCGGGAACCGGGTGAAAAACAATTTATTATGCTTACAAACGCACCGGATCTTGTTGATGGTGCCTATTATGATGTAACAATATACGGGAAAGATCGGGCGGGAAACCCTTCCAACCTGGCCACAGCAAAAAATGTAAAATATGACGTAACACAGCCGGTAATCACTATAACCAATCCCGGTCCTGATGTATTTATAACCTCGACTCAGACTGCGTATGATTTATCAGAAGATATGGGCAGTATAACGGTGCGTTATGAATATAGTGGTGGTGATTACGATCTGGGTTCACCACATATCTCTAGCATAAGCGGTGACGACCTTAAAATTGGAGCCCACAACATCGAGCCGGAGTTTACGCCTGAACTTATGGAAGGCACTCAATATACACTGACTGTCAGCGGTGTAGATCTGGCAGGCAATGCTGCCCAACCGGCAGTGGTACTAGGTGTCGTTTATGATGCAAATCCACCGGTGTTGGCTTTGAATGCACCTATGCCGGAGAGTTTTATAAAAGAAACAAGGATCAGTTACTCAATCAATGAATCGTTGGCAGAGGCTACTTTGCTGTGGGAAGCGATAGCTGGTGCGGATGATCCTAACGCACCGCACAGGATAACTTTCACAGAGGAGGAACGAAAAAAAGGTACCTATATCGATACGATCTTAATCGCGCAAACGACCCTGCAAGACAGTACGGTATATCGAGTATCATTTTTTGGTATGGATCCAGCGAGTAATGAGAGCAATTTAGTGATCAATGATCGGGTGACATTTGATATTAGTCGACCAATTCTAACCATCATTGAACCAGGGAATAATCACTATACACCCAGTACAAACATCAATTATTCAACCTCGGAAGACCTGCGCAGTGCGAAGATCATTTATGTTGGCACCAGTGCCGAGCGAAAACGTTTGACCGCTGAAGTGACTATTTCTCCTGAAGGGTTAACTGCTGGTGTACATAATTCGGATGATTATGCACAGGCGGACCTGCGAGACAGCTCTACCTATATGATCGGTTTTGAAGCACAGGATCTGGCAGGAAATTTTGCCAATCCAGTTGGTCTATATAATTTTCACGTTGATCGAACATTGCCTGTATTCTCTGATATATCTCCGCAGTCAAATGCCTATTCTAATAGTCCCCTTTTCGAGTTTACCCTGTCGGAGGATCTATACTATGGAAAGGTAACTTTTACCGAACAATCCGGTTCGTTAAATCCTGGTAATAAAGTGGAATTTGAAATGGATTCGGTGGATTTTTCACAGGGCTTCCATCCCCGAGACACATTGGGAAATCAATTGCCACTGGTAGATGGTGCCGTTTATACAATACAGTTGGCTGGTCGTGATATTGCCAACAACTGGAACGATACAACACTGATTACTAATTACCATTATGATATTACATCACCGATTACCGCAATACTGGACCCGCTGGATAGTTCTTTTGTGAATACAAATGCGGTTACTATCAGTAATAGTGAGCCGCTATTAGCCGCTGAAATGTTCTGGATCAATCCGCAGGGTGATGCGAAACAGGTTGCACTACGCACCAGGGACCTTGCTGTTGGTGAAAACCGCCTGATCATGTATACTATATCCTTGGACGAAAACACCCATTATGACCTGTTGCTCAATATTATAGATCTAGCTGGTAATGCCATCCAAACCAGGATAACAGAAGGAATTATATATGATGTTACCCTGCCAATTTTGACAATAAATAAACCTACGAATGGTGGTTATATTAATAATAAAGCAGTCAGTTATACGATCAGTGAGCCGCTGATACAGGCAGCGGTGACATGGGAAATTAAAACAGGGATTGATACCTTGAGTCCGCACCGGATTGAACTGGCAGAAGATGATATGACGGCGGGAGTTCATGATTCCACACTATTCTCAATTTTACCTGATATTACTGATGGATCCTGGTATGATTTGACTATGGCCGGTATAGATAGAGCGGGTAACCAGGCTGAGATTAACCGAATTCGTCGCGTAAAATATGATTTTACCTACCCAATATTTTCTGATTTGAAACCTGACGCAAATGAATGGATCAATAAACTTGATTTAGCCTATACCATCAGCGAAGATCTTATTTTTGGTCGTATTGTTTTTAACCATGTTGGTGGTGAGCCAGATCCAGATGGGGAATACCTGGTTCGTCTCAGCGGCAGCAGACTAAAGGCTGGTCCGGGGGGTGGACGATTACCGCGCAGTATGGTACGCCTCATCTCTGGAGGTATTTACACCATCACCTATACTGGCCGTGACTCGGCCGGTAATTTTGTTTCTGAATTTATAATACCAAATGTGCGATTTGATGAAATAAATCCTTTTGTGGTGATCACAAAACCAATGGCTAGTGAAACAGTATTTGATTCATTTAAATGGCCCTATGCGAATTCTGAAAAGGTTAACTATACATTGAGCGAAGATTTGCGGGAAGCTTCCATAACCATTGTCAATACGGGTGGGAAACTGGATTCGCGATCACCTATAGAAATTCAATTGACGAAGGATGAAATGCAAGCAGGTAGTTATCTTGAAACTATACTAATTAATTCAGTTAACTTTATTGATAGTTCAGTTTACACCTATTCACTTAATGGGATAGATAGCGCCAGAAATGTTGCCGATACATATACGGTTTCCGACGTTCATTTTGACATTACAAAACCGGTTATCGACTTAATTGAACCAGCAGAAAATGGGGCTTTGAATGCAGCGTTGATTACCTATGACTACAGTGAAACCATGTTCCAATCTGATCTTACGATTACCCATATTGGCGGTACACCAGATACATTGTCTCCCCACAATGTAGAAGTAGTGATGTATGAACTAGCGGCAGGGCGGGTTGATAGTGCCATTATCACCAATGCTCCTGTATTGACTGATGGCGCGATATACCGCTATGAATTCAAAGGTGTAGACCTGGCAAACAATGAGTCGAATGTAATTGTGGCAGATAATGTTTTATTCGATAATACAGTCCCTGTGGTGTCAATGACTAGACCCATAGATTCTGAAATATTGAACACGGTTGATATCAGTTTTATGAATTCTGAAAACTTACACAGAGGTGATTTTATCTTCACACGGGGCAGCGGCACTTCTGATTCCGTATCCCCGCATAGCATTGCTCTATTAGATGAAGGACTTAAGGAGGGGATGCATACTGATTGGGTGCTGGCATTAGAGGGGAATCTTGTTGATGGTACACGGTATGTGATCACATTTGACGGTAATGACCGGGCCGGCAACAAAGCCGAATTCACTTCGATCAGTAACGTACTTTATGATATTAATCCACCGATAGTGATCGTGGAATATCCAGTAGTCCAGGGTTTCTTTAATGCTCCAAAATTCACCTATTCCACGAATGAACAACTCCGGGAAGCAACTATCACTCTACAACATATTGGTGGGCCTGCAGATCCAAATAGTCCTCATACTGTTGAGATACCAACAACTTTTCGCTTTGAGGGCTTCTATCAGGAAGTGAATTTCAGTGACCAGGCTACACTTGTGGATGGGGCTATGTATGATATAACCATTGTAGCAATGGATATGGCTAATAATGTTGCTGACCCGATTGAGATTCCCGGTGTTACCCATGATATAACACCACCCGTATTTTCCGTAATTGAGCCTGTGGAAAATGGGTATTATTTTGATTTGGTATTAAACTATAATCTTAGTGAGCCATTGGGGTCAGGTACAGTTACGCTGGAACGAACCCGAGGGACCTACGATAGCACCAGTCCCTATACCATTGAATTACAGGATTTACAACTCACTACCCTAGAAGATGCTGTCGCGGATCTTGATAAAACATTACCGTTAAAAAGTGGGTCCGGTTATGATATAGGCATATCTGTATTTGACAGGGCCGGTAATCCCAATGAACCAATATTAATTGAAAATGTTACTTATGATACCATTCCACCCGCCATTGCGATTCTTGCACCTAGCGCGGGTGATTATATCAATTACCGCGGATTATCTTACTCTACCAATGAATCATTGCGTGAATTTGAACTTGTCTGGACCAGAACAGGAGGCACCGCGGATCCGGATGCGCCGCATAAGGCATTATTGCCGGAGACGTTCTTACCACAAGGACGATACGAAAATATTCGTCTAACGGAGGTTCCAATTTTGGTGAACAATACCGTGTATACGATGACCTTGATCGCAACTGACCTGGGTGGCAATAAAACATCCCGCACTGTGAAGGGTGTGATCTATGATGACATTGTACCGGAATTTGTGGTAACTATACCGGTCACTGGTGGTTCTCTCAAAGCACCTGTTCTCTCGTATAAATTAGACGAAATACTAAGTCGGTGTACGATCATTTGGGAACCCGTTTCCGTGGCAGATGATTCAACACATAACGTAGTACTTAAAGATATGGAACTGTCACTGGGTGTTTTTAACAAGAAAAATTTTATCAATCAGTCTGCACTGGTAGATGGTGTAATGTACCGGTTACTTATTGATGCTGCGGATCGCGCTGAAAATGAATTGACCGTTGTATTAGCTGATAGCGTAACCTATGATACTACGCTGCCTGTATTTCTGGATGTTGTACCTGCTGCTGGTGGATATGTGAATTCGGCTGTGCTGCAGTTTACTAATTCAGAGATACTGCAGGCAGGATCAGTTACATGGTTACGGACGGATGGTGAAGCCGATGGTGGATCACCTCACACTATGGATATACCTGCTGAATATTTTGGATCTGGTCCGCAGGAGACCATCAACATTGCAGCGCCAAACCTCGTAAATGGAACAATATATCAACTGACGTTGAATGGTACAGACAAGGCCGGCAATATGTCGGTAACTACAGTGCTGGATAATGTGCATTTTGATACAGAAGCACCGGCGGTGGTAATCATTTATCCACCAGATAGACCGGCCATCAATAATACGGATGTTGGTTATGAACTTTCTGAGCATTTACGAGAAGCAACATTTACCTACACCTGGTTGAGCGGTCCTGAAGACTCGGGCAGTCCCCATACCTTGAATCTGGATCCAAAAAAATTACAGGAGAATACAGTAAACCGTTACCCCTTATCGCCAGCCCCATTTTTAATTGATGGTGCCATGTATAAAATAGAATTTTCTGGTAATGATCGGGCAGGCAACATTGGTAATGTGGATGTAAGGGAATCAATTTTATATGATATTACCAAGCCGATCATTACTATGCTGATTCCAGCACCGGATAAGGTAATTATTGGACAAAAAATAAGTTACAGTATTTCTGAAGACCTGGAAGAAGGGTCTTTGACCTGGGTCCGCAGCAGTGGCAATATTGATGAAAATGCACCCCATACTATACAAATGACAGAAAGTGAAAAAGAGACTGGGGATCATGATGCAATAGTATTGCAGAATAGCACTGAACTAATGTCCAGTACCACGTATACAGTCACGCTGCGAGGCACGGACCCGGCAGGTAATGAAAATGATCCGGCGCTGGCCAATAATGTGGATTATGTAAGACCCATTGATGGACAATGGATCTTTGAGGGTGCAGTAATTACTGTTATATGGAACTTCACAACCACTGCAGGGAGTGATGGTACAACCGGTGAATTTGAACAATGGATCCAGATGGGGAAAAAGGTGAGCAACCGGGAGAAAGGAAGCTTTACCCTTGATTATTCGTCCAAACCCTGGACCCTGAGCTGGTCTTTGGACCGCTCGGGAATCCGGCGCATCAGTCTTTTTGAATTTGGTGATAATGAAATCTTGAACGTGATCACGGGTGAAACAAAGCCGGAGAGTTGGGAAGATGGCCAGATCATGCAGTATAAGTACACACCGTAAATAACACTGCTGGATTGGCGTTGGACTTCCAACAGATGCGCACTAAATTTGCCGGCAAAATTTATATAAATTGATACTGGATAAATTTACTTATGGCTAAACAACAATCTTTTGCTGAAAAAGCTGCGAAAAAGAAGAAAAAAGATCTAAGCACTTATGTCAAGTACATCAAGAGTGTTAAATCAGAGAAGACAGGGTACTGGCGCTTTAATGAACAAATGATAGAGGTCAAGACAGGTGAAAATCTTGATGGTGCACTTAAGCGGATGGATGAAGTAGCTCAGGTATTTAATATGGAAATTCCGGTTATTGAAGCTGCAGCGGATGTGGATACTGTAGAACAAGATGGGGCTGATGAATCGAAGGACCCTGAACAGGCAGCGGATGATAATGGTCAGGAAGAATCGGCAGATGTTGTTGCGGAAGAGTCGGTGACAGAAGTGAATGAACCTGCTGCTGCCGAGAAGGCAGAACCTGAACCTGAACCTGAAACGGATGATACAGCGACTACGGAAGATGATCATGAAAGTGGCGCTACAGAGGGTGAAGAAGCTGCTGTCGAAAAAGAAAATGATGCAGATGAAACAGCAGAACCAGCCACAGAGGTTGTTGGAACAGTCACTGAGGAACAGGCTGAAGATGCCGATGCATCAGGAAAAGACACGCCAGCCAAAGCCGACGAGTCCACTTAATTTATATCACACTTTACTGTAAATTCAAAAGCGAAAATAGTTGGAGAGGTGTCCGAGTGGCTGAAGGAGCACGCTTGGAAAGCGTGTATGCGGTTTTTCCGTATCGAGGGTTCGAATCCCTCTCTCTCCGCTCCTCTATAAACTAGAATAAACTTTTATAGACCTGCATAAATTTCTACTATAGTAGTACTTAAATTATTCCCAACCATAATCTCTCATAGAGAGTATGGGTTAGTATAACTTGTCATACACGCACACTCGTTTACAAGAGTTTGCTAGAAACAGTATTTCAAACTGGGAACATCAGCGGGGTTTTTTGTTTATAGACATTTAGGACTACTGGGGTGTAATATTGTCTTAATGAGGCGTAGTTTGGGATATGCGTAGATATATAGTTTTACTTTTGATTACAGGTATTCTTTGGGCACAGACTGATTTTGATACATTAATTTTGAAAAGTGG